>ERZ1032924.11-NODE-11-length-49650-cov-6.083940_pt1 | contig 49650 bp, 41 predicted proteins | sample MGYA00516956_ERZ1032924 | MGnify/ENA primary metagenome ERZ1032924 (study PRJEB33719, sample SAMN04262513) | wastewater metagenome | biome: rural village; feature: composting latrine chamber; material: composting feces with ash | place: El Salvador | collected... | reverse complement strand
TGATGTAACCGTGCACTCTGCCTTTGTCATCCACAATCGGCAATCCTGTGGTCGTGGGTTATAGAGCCTGTTGCTTTTTGTGGGTGTCGTGCGTGTGGTATTGGGGGCTGGTGGGATAATTGTTTTATGGCTTTTGGGTTTCGGGAAACGTGTCGTGATCAGCCGTTTTTGCTGCCTCCGGACATGAGGGATTGGTTGCCAGAGGACCATTTGGTTTGGTTCTTGTTGGAGGTGATCGACCAGCTGGACACTTCTGTCTTGTATGAGCAGTCGAAGCGTGGCGGTGTGCGGCGGGCTGGGTATGACCCGCAAATGCTGTTCGGGTTGTGGGTTTATGCCTCAGCACGGGGAATAACGTCTTCACGCCAGATCGAGCGCGCCTGCTGTGAGGACGTGGCATTTCGGGTTTTGTGCGCTCAGGATGTCCCGGATCATACGGTGTTGTGCCGGTTTCGTCGCGATCACGAAGCCGGGATGGCAGTGTTGTTCTCGAAAGTTCTGGCTCTTTGTGTTGATGCTGGTCTGGGCCGGTTCGGTGTGGTTGCTATCGATGGGACGAAGATCAAAGCAAACGCTTCTTCTCGGCGCACGGTGAGTTTGGACCACTTGTATGTTCTTGCTGAGGCGGAACTAGCTAAAGCAGAAGCAGCTGACCGGGAGGATGAAACCCGAGGCGAAGACCCGGAGGTCCCACCGGATTGGGGAACGGGTAGTGAACGTTTGGAGCGGATCCGCGCGGCCATAGACTCTGCTGAGGAAGTGATCAGCCAGGACCAGGATCCACGTATCGAATCGTGCGCCAAGCGGGTTGGGGCTAACGAGGCGTACCTAGAACGGTTAGAAATTGAGGACGCCGAGCGGGTTGCGAAGTGGCGGGGCAACGGGCGGAAAGGTAAGAAACCGGGCCGGGCGCATCGGATCGAGCAGACACGTAAACGGTTGGTGAAATCGCGTGAGCGTCTTCAGGATGCTTATGACATGGTCGCTGCACAATCGGCGGGTAAAACAAGTGCGCAAATGCGTTCAGCTAGGCGCAACACCACGGACGTGGATTCAAGAGTGATGCGAGATGGTGCTACCCATGCTTTCGTTCAGGCCTATAACGCTCAGCTAGCTGTAAGTGACGACGGGTTGATCCTCACCGCGCTGACTAGTGATCATCCAGCTGATGGAGACTTGTTCGTGTCTGTGATGAACCAAGTAGAAACCACGTGCGAATCCCTAGGTGCGGATATCGGCGTGATCGTTGCTGATACCGGGTACCTATCCAATGAGGCTGTTGAGGCTCCATTGCCGAAGCGAATCATTGCCCCGGGGCGGGGAAAGAAAATACCTGCTCGGCTTACCCGTCCGGCCGAGCAAATGGCACAGGCACTCACAGACCCCAAAAACCAAGCCCTTTACGCTAGACGGTCAGTAACCGTGGAACCCGCTAACGCCATACTCAAAGACCGAAGAGGCCTTCGCCGGTTCAGACGTAGAGGACGAAACGCGGTCCAAGCCGAACTACACCTAGCAGCGCTAACCAGTAACCTCCTCAAACTCTTCAACAGCCACCTGGCCATCACCTGAAACCTCCAGAAACCCCGGAAAACCGCCCAGAATCGGATAGTACGCAGATAGATACCCAGGCCAGCACCCCCAACGGCCAACCCCAACGCCGACTAACACGACACCCACAAAAAGCAACAGGCTCTATAGGCAGAAATGTGTGTATGGGGTCGGCGTGTCGTTAGGGTTGCCATCTTCCGGCCCAGCCTTTTCTGGGCCAGAGCCCTTCTTCGGAGGTGAGGCCTGTGTCAGAGGCGGTGGTTCTGGTGATTTCCCCCTGAATAGCCCCGGGTTGGAGCGAGGTGGAGAACTTCCCGGTCCTTAATATTCTTCCCGGCCCTTAAATACCATGTCATGAATACCTGATGGCCGAAAATGGTCACGCCTAGAGCTCCGGGAACCGGATTAAGGACCGGGAACAGTGTTGTGAAACAAAACGGGTGTTGCCTGCCCATGGTCTTGGGGTAAGCGCTGGCGATTCCGGCGTATTGCGCGAGGCCCTGCGGCAGCTACCAACAAGGCATCACACCCCTCCCCGAAAATCCGTAATGAACTGAAGACAAGCGCGGTTATGACGAAGACGTGCGTGAGTTCCAGTTCAGCCTTCCCGCGCGGGTATCAGTCAAGCGCCCCAACGTCCTCCCCGAACGGGAACGCGATTTCCGGAATGGTCGCAGTCGTATCGACCCTCCACGTGTGATCGGTAAGCAGACGCGCAGCCGCCAACCCCACACCCACCGCAGTCAGCGACAGCATCACCGACGACAGGTTCTCAACAGCAATACCCATTTGCTGGTTGTTTGCGGCAGCCATCGCCTGGTACAGATACGTCCCGGGAATCATGATGACCGCCCCCGGCACTGACAATGAGACCCGAGAGTACTTGGTATGACGCGCCACCAACGCCGCAGCCAGACCAATGAGAAGCGCCGCGGCCGCGATGACCAGTTGTGGCGGAAGCCCTGTCTCAACCAGGACAAGCCGCCCCGTATTGACGACGGCACCAATCGAAGCCGCCCACAAACACGCCTTCGGTTGGGCAACAAAAAGCACCGCGAAACCGAAAGATGCGGCGAAGGAAGCAACAAGCTGCAGGGGAATCTGCGTGAAAGGGGGCAGGGCCGGCGGCGCTGAGTTGGCGATGGGCCAGTTGAAGACGTGAGTCACCACCCACAGAGCGCTAGCGGCAGCAATCACCAAACCAATCGAGTAGACCATGCGCGGAATGGACGCGGAAAAGTCTTGACGCACCATCTCGATGATCGAGGTCACCAGCGGAAACCCCGGCACCAAAAACAACGTTGCCGCAACGATTCCTCCGTGGTGGGGGTATTCGGTGTGGGTGAAGGCCTCGATCAGGACAACACAACCGATGAACACCATCCCGGCAAACGCAGATGACACCATCCACACACCGAAGTGGTTGTAACCGCGGCGTAGCAGCCACCGCCGAAGCGCCTGCCCCAGCAGTGCCGCGATAAACACGGAGATGATCTGAACAAGCCCTCCCCCGTTGAGGAAAGAGAATCCGGCACACGCAAATCCAGCCGCCAGAGCATTCAGCACCGGGCCGTAGGGCGGCTTTTGGCGGGCGATCTGGTCTAGTTCCCGGTCCACCTCGTCAGGGGTCACGTGAGCAGGAATGTTGGACACGTACCGGTTCACCCGGTCGATAGTAGTGGCATTCACCCCGACAGACCGCTCCTCCGCCACCTCCGTGCGGAAGGTTCCCCCCGAGTAAGCGGTCGCGATGATCTCATTCAGCGTCACCACCGCCTGATGCTCTTGGATCCCGATGGACCGGGCAACCGTAGCCATGGACGCTTTCACTCGGAAGGCGCTGGCCCCGGCGGCAAGCAACATGCGTCCCAGGCGCAACACCGGCTGGTAGTCCACCGCCAGGCGGCTGTGGGCCGCAACCTGGTGAGCGGTTACCTCGTTCTGCCGCGCCCGAACATTCGAGAGGACCTCGTCGTCGCGCGTCGGCCCTGCGAGGGTCGGCTGCGACTTCGCCGGGCCGGGCTCTAGAGAGTCATCGGGGCTCTGGGAATCCATAGATGTGTCCTCCTGGCCCACAACTCTACTAACGCGTGCACTGTCGCGCGCGTCTTCGCATCCTGGTTCGCCTCCCTCAAGAGGAGTGTGCAGAACGAGGACAGATAGGGACCACCTCGGACTATTTATGCAGGTCCAATCAGGTTGTTCCTAGTTGGTTTTCGTGTTCTTCGGATGCTTGCCGATGTACCCAATGTAAATGAAGCCGTCGTTTTCCAAGTTATCTAAGTAGTACATACGAGGGGAAAACCCGTCCCCGGCCCCCACCCGGAAATGTGCCTCCATGAACGCTCTGCCGGAGGGGTCCACGGAAGTTGGGACGGGGAACATTCGCTCGCGCCTGAGGTCTTCCCGGTTCCTCACTGAGTCAGACTCATGGGCCGAGTGCCGCTTCAGAGAGACCTTGTGTCCATCAACTTGGTCATTCTTCAGGTACATGTCGACACTCATGTTTGACTCGTCCGCCGTCTTCAGACAGGCGTAGTCATACAGCGCTCGAATGAAACGCCACGTGTCGGCTGAATAGTGGCCATGACCGTCACGTTGTGCCACCTGATCTACTTGCCCCAAATCGCCGGTGAACCGAATGAACTTTCGGATTTGGGCGCCCAAATCGTCTTGCGGCGACTGGTCCTCGTTGCCACTTGGGTCGGGGGTCAGGAGTGCAACCAACTCGTGGAGGTCCTCGGGCTCCGGCCATTCGTCGTCTTCCAAGAAATTCTGGTTCAGCGCGTCAAACCGTTGAGCGGCAATGAGCTCTTTACGGTAGAACGCTATCTTCGCTGAGTGCTCGCGCAGCTCTTGTTGAAGGAGGGCGGCGTCCGCTCGGCTCTCTTCCAGCTTTTGCCTGGTCAGCGTCAGCTCGTTGACCAAGTGCATCTGCTCATCGTGTGCCTCATCAACCAGTTCGAGGGCAGCCTGCCGTTCGTCTTCTCTCTCCACGAAAACCTGGTCCACCTCGACGATCTTCACGTCCACTGTGTTTTCGCTGACGTCGGTGTGTCTGTCCGGGTATAGCCAACGCCGCAGGAAGGAAACCACGCGCTTTACTCCGCTGGCAGCATGGTCAAGGCGGGGCCTGTCCACAACTTCCGACGCCCGGTTCTCCCCGCGTTCTGGCTGACCCTCCCCTTTTTCTGCTTGGGTGGGTGGCGCCTGCACTTCAGGGTCCGAGGATTCTTGCACGGCATCAGATGGTGGAGGTGACTCTGTCGAAGCCGGTTCTTGCGTTTCTTGGCTCCCCTCCGAGGCCGTCTGCGAAGCAGCGCTCGAAGCAGCGTCCGAAGCAGCGGTGCCCGCCAGAAGTTCCCGAAGTTCAGTAAGGGACTCTTGCTGCAAGGGCGCCTTCGCCTCCCGCCCACTGTCTGAAAGGAACCCGCCATCGAATGATGCTTCACCCTCGGCGCCAAGCCCCTTCTCGGCACTCTCGCTCATACGTGCCGCCAAACGCCTCCTGACAACAGAGGAGATTCTGTTGCCCGACGACTGCTTCTCTACCTGAGCCCTCAAGTAGCTAAGTTCGGGAGGCAAAGGTTTTTCAAGGAGTTTCCTCCTGGGCATGCGTGCGTGCAGGGTCGGCAGAAAACCGGTGACCAGGCCGTCCTCGGAAATAGACCGCGCCAGAGTTGTTGGCCCCACATACTTGTGCCGATATCCCGAGTGCGGGTCGTCGGGGTTCACACTCGGCATGAAACTGCGGATATCCCCGCGCGGCACGCGCAGATGCGGCGGCAAGTGATTGTTGAAAGCGTTGACGGCGTCCGCCTTGAGAACGAAAACAGTCGCATCCCCAACACTTCGGCGAGTGAGGCTGGCAACGGTTGACCCAAACGCATCGTCATCGACACCGTCAGGAGATGCGGCAACCACAACCACGCCTTGACGTTCCGTGTCCAGGATCGCGTCTACTGCTTGCTTCACTCGTTTGCGTTGGAGCAGTCGCGGGGTGGCTGTGATGTGGGTGTTCCCGTCAAAAGCAGTGCGGGACTCCAGGAGCATGGGAACGATGCCGGGAACCTCGAACTCGTCGATCGCCTGCATGATGTTGGGGTCATCGGTGGCACCTTGTACCAGCACGTGAGCGGCGGCATGGCCGCGCAGATCCCCGGGGAACACGTAAACGGTGGTGCGGTGAATGCGCTCGTCTGCACCCGTGTCTCGGCTCTGGCGGCCGGGGGCACCAATCCCAAGGGCGTTTCCTGAATCCTTCAACGCGAGTTTTTCGGGGAGGTAAACCCGGTAGAGTCGCCCTCCGACGTGAGCGTCACCCGAGGAGTAGCGAGCACCCTGAACAAGGATGTCGCCGGGTAGATCCAAGTCCGAGGCTCCGTCCCAGGCCGTAACCAAACCAGGAGATCCACTCAGCGAAACCAGCCATTCACGAACGAACTTTTCGACCACGTCGCCCGCGCTCTCCCCAGGAGTAAGGCGAAACATGAACGAGGACCGGTATCCCGTAAGGAACCGATTACTGGTGGTGTTGACCGGCATGTTGTTCGTATTCCTCCCCTGCCAGGTGGCCTGGCTTCAACACGTGAGTGGTTTTTGCTATCCGATTGTCGCGCGTATTCAGTTTTGGCGCTCTGGTTCTCCAGTTCTTGGGTCCTCGGCGGCTTACTGGCTCCTCGATGCTTACTGGGCCCCTTGACGCTTCCTGGGTCCCCACAGCAAGTCGGATCATGGGAAGCGGAACTTCTGAAACGAGAGGGCAAGCCACGTACCCTTGGGAAAAGCTAACTCCAACGTTGAAGGAAGCCCCATGTCTGCGGCTGTGACGATTCCAGATGCCACCTCCGTGAGGGCTCGCGATGCGGTAGAACCGTTCGTCCTCGCGATCGACATAGGGTCAGGATCCACGCGCTGTTCCCTGTATGACGCGTTCGCCCGCCCCATCAAGAAACGCACTCAGAAAGCAGACCACGCGTTCTTCGAGGGCTCCGACGGCGCTGTTGAGATAGACCCGGACCAAGCGACCCGTGAAGTTGAGCAGGTCATCAGTGCCGTCACCGACGGGCTTGCGCCCGGCTCTATCCGAGCCGTCGCGATGGACACTTTCGCTTCTTCCCTTGTGTGCGTGAACGCCGAGGGCAAGGCCATAACCCCCTGCATTACTTACGCGGATTCCCGATCTGCCCCCTATGTGAGACAGCTTCGGAGGGAATTGGACGAGGGCGATGTTCACCAACGCACAGGAACACGACTACACGCTTCCTACCATCCGGCCCGGATGCTGTGGCTGAAAGAAACCAGGCCCGAGATTTGGGCAGAAACAGCGAAGTTCCTGTCTCTAGGCGAATACATTTACTCCAGGCTTGCCGGAGTGGAAGGCGCCGCCACGTCAACCATGGCTTGGGCAGGCATTTTGAACCGCCACACACTGGACTTGGATGAGTTGCTCCTTGAGGTGACAGATACCAGAAGAGAGCAGTTCGCTCCTATCGTTGACCCCTCAGAGCCTGTAGCGGACGTGTCCGCGAAGGTTGCGCGTCGCTGGCCTGCTCTAAAAGGCGCAGTCTGGTTCCCGGCTATTCCTGATGGTTTCGCTTCCAATCTGGGGGTGGGGGCGGACAGCCCCGAGGTCGCGGCGCTATCCGCAGCCACCTCGGGAGCAGTCAGAGCAATCGTCAATAACCCACCCGATAAGCTCCCCAACGGGCTCTGGTCCTACGCGGTCTCAACCACCTCTTCCATCATCGGTGGTGCCCTCAACGACGTTGGGCGGGTGATGCTCTGGTTGGAAAGGGTGCTTGCCGCACAAGACCCGGAAGACATTGACCACACCCTGCGTGCAAGACCTAACCCGAACACTCCGTTGATGCTGCCGTTCCTCACTGGCGAGCGGGCAACAGGTTGGGCGGCAGACGCTCGCGCTGTGCTGACCGGGGTGTCTTCTGCAGACGGCCCGCTGGATTTGTGGCGGGCGGCGGCCGAGGGGGTTGCGATCTCTTACGCGCGAGTATTCGAGCAACTTCAAGAAGTAGACCCTCAACTTAATCGAATGATCGCCTCCGGTGGAGTGTCGCAGCGTTACCCCGGGCTGATGGGGATTGTGGCCCAAGCAATCGGGTTTCCCGTCCAAGTGGTTGACGTGAAACGGGTGACGATGCGAGGGGCGGCGGTGCTTGCTTTGTCCGTCATCGCACCAGGGCATCCGACCGCGAGGATCCCCCGAACTGACCTTACGACACCCGACCCTTCTCAACGGGACTACTACGCAACCAAGCGGCAAGCCTTTGAAGCAACGTACGATGCCATTATTGAGTGAACGCGGGCCGACCCGGTCTTTGTCAGAAGGTTCAACCATGGACGATGTGGGAGATCCCGGTGATGAAGCCTTCGGCCACGGCTAACTGACCGAGACAAACCGGAGATCGAAGTGGCTTTTGAACGCCGGCGCCCATTTGACGAGTACACGGCTTCGCGTGTGATACGCGGGGCCGTTGGGGCCTTCATCCCGCTCGCAATCTCGCTTGAAACCGGGCACCTTTCGCAAGGGCTGTGGGTTTTTATGGGCGTTCTGCTTCTTGTACAAGTTGAGAAGCCACTACCGTACCTGGCGCGCATTCGCTACGCGCTGACCACCGCCACCATCGGGATCTTCGGGTTCGTAATCGGGGCTTTGGTGCCCGGCTCCGGGGTCTCGACTGTGCGAGACATCATCCTCATTCTTGCGATGGGACTTGTCTCCTTCGCCGTCGGGTATATGAGCGGCTTCGACATGGCTTGGTCTTCGGGGGCTGCCACGTTGCTGATGCTGGCCTCTACCTCCATGGACAACGACGCCGTGGAAACCCACTGGAACGCTGCTCTCTGGTTCGCCCTGGGAGTGGGCATATACATCGCGATGCTTGTCATCGAGTGGCTGCTCCTTCGCGACGCCCCGGAACGGCAGGCAATGGGAGAGGCTCTGAGCGCGTTGGAGCGTTATGCGGACGCAGTGGAGGAGGCAACCGCCGACGGTCCCACTTCCCCGCTGGCGCCTCTGCCCATCTCCCCTACCCTCGCGGACCCCGTGACCAAAGCGAGGCGTGAAGTTTACGCAGCAACCACCCAGGCCAGGAAACTTACCTCCGTCTCGCGTTGGGGTAAGAAAGCCGCCGTAATGATGGATGCGGTCGGGATGGAGACTGCTAAGGTCACCTCGGCCCGTTTCTTGCCCGCAAATCTAAGCGCCACTAGCCCAAAGCAAATCGCTCAGAACGCGAGAGCCGAAGAAGCCCTTGTAGCAAGCCGCAAAAAACTACCTGCCCCGCCGGCAAGCGATGCCCCCAAGGTTGAGTTTAGGGCCCGTCAAATCTGGGAATTTATCCTCCACCCGAAGAAGGACAACGTGATGGGGGCGTTGCGACTGTCCCTCGCCATGGCAACGGCCGTCGCGGTTCACAGAGTCGTCGGCACTCCCCACTCCTACTGGATCGTCGTGACAGTTGCCCTAATCATGAGGACGAACGCCGGGTCCGCCTACGCCCGCGCGCTGGAGAGAACCCTCGGCGCGATAGGTGGCCTGGGGATAGGTTGGGCTGTCTTCCAGTTTGTGCCAAAAGGGTGGCCGCAAGCGATCGCGATAATCGTTCTTATGGCGATCACGCCGCTACTCAAACGGGATGTTCCCGTGACGCAGCAAGCGACTTTCACCGCGCTGATCCTGGTGTTTACGAACCTCATTTTGCCCGGAAGCGTGTCGGTCAACTACGGCCCCGAACGTCTTGAAGCCACCGCCATTGGGGCTGCGATTGTGGTGCTGATTGGGTATGCGATCTGGCCGAAGTCTCGTGAGGGACGGATCATTCCGCTCGCGAAAACGGCACGGAAAAAGGTCGCGAAAATGTTGCGTTTCGAGTCGGGGATTTCCGCGGAACCGTTGGACGAGGGCGACGAACCAGTCGCCACCGATCAACAACCACCACCGCTTTGGCCAGACGATGACGCTTACAAAACTCTCCTGACCGAGGATCCGCCGGATGAACTCACGACACTTCGGCAAGAGGCGAGGAGGGCCGAGTCTGCCCTGCGTCACCAACTGGCTCGCGGACTCACCGAGCCCAGCATTGTGTCAGCACAGGCGGCGATGTGGACGCCGTCATCAGCAGCGCTGGAACGCCTGGTGGACCTGGCGACGGCGGCGGAATGGCTTCCTGCCAGCGACTCGAAGAGTTCAGCCCTCGCAAGGGCCGCGGAAGCAGTTCACCCCGGACCAGTCAAGAACCCGGTCCCCCACAATCGCCCCGTGGCGAAGCTTCCGGCCGCCCCCAGCGAAGCAGAGGCGGAACTGTTGCGATCCATGGTGGTTCTGGCCTCTAGCCTCGAAACGCTCACCCCACCCGGCCACCTCGCCAAAGCAGCCCTCAAGGGCGTGGAAAACATCCAGGGTGCGGTGTAACGCCATCGAACGTCGCTAACAGCGCGCACAAAAGAATCTGCACCAGAGATTTCAAGTCTAGATTCGCCTCAGATGGATGAGTCTGTCCGCGTTTCTCCGGGCTATTCGGACTCTCGTGTATTCGGGAAACGTTCTGGTAGTCGCGCAGGAACTGAGGATTGAAAACCCTGGTGGATTCCAAGAGCCACGCGCTTCTGCGGGCATGCATTACGGCATGCGAAGCTGATTACGAGGGTTTCCGCACGGGAAAACGTTGCTATTGCAATGGAAAGTCTTGGCTCCCGCGGTTGGACTCGAACCAACAACCGTTCGATTAACAGTCGAATGCTCTGCCATTGAGCTACGCGGGAATGCGCAAATATGAGTTTATGCGTCCGGGGCACGTGAGAGCAAATCCCCGGGTAGTGGTTTGCACTACGAAATTGCAGACGGCGAACCTCAGTCGTCTTCCATGCCGAGTTCCGCTCGTAGTGTCCGTTCCAGCTCTTCACCCTTTTCGATGTCAGCCGGCGTCACGTCCCCATCGGCCACGAGGACGGAGAACAGTCCCCCGTCGGGGCGGCGCCGCACCGTGGCGGAGACTCGACCTCCCGAACTGGTTATGAAGGACCTGGTGGCCAGGATTGTCCGCTCTGTTCGAACCGTGATGGCTTCCATCAAACGGGCAGCATCCTCGGTGACTGTCACCCCTGAGATACCCGCTCGGTCAGGCTGAGACCAGACAATAGAGAGTTTCTTTTGGTCCGCGTTCCAGCGGGCGAACTGCACCTCATGCCAGAGTCCGGAGTCAATCACTCCTTCCTGGTCCAGGTGGATAAGTGCGCGGCGACCTGCGACGACATAGGAGCCGTCTTCGAGGGGCTCAGCCGGCTGGCGCCCGTCCCCAGATGGGACCAGATGATGAAGTTCGGAGGGAAGCGTTGAATACGATGCCATGGGTCGACCTTACCGTCCCCTTGTTACCGATCACACCCCCACCAGGTCATGCCCATTGTATTTCGCTTGGCGGGACCCGCTAAGATACTTGTGGCGCGGCCCCCATAGCTCAGTCGGTTAGAGCAACGGACTCATAATCCGCGTGTCCTGGGTTCGAGCCCCAGTGGGGGCACCAAAACCGTTGTTAGGTGTAGCCATATAGGCGTCGCCGGTCTTGCCCCTCCGCAAAGCATAGGAATCTTTACTCCGCGCGCTTTTCGTTGGGACCTCGGGCGCTCTACCAAATCAGCGTGACCCCAACAAACGCAATGGTGGAGACAAGCACGGTGGCTAACGCTGCCAGCAGGAACGGACGTGGACCGACTTGGCGTAGTTTCCGTATTTCTACGCCACAACCGAGCCCGAACATGGCTGCCGCAAGAAGCAAGGTTTGTAAGAAACCGCCCACTCCAAGAACGATTTGCGGCAACGGCACGAACGTTCTGAGAAGGATCATCGCAAGGAACCCCAGAACAAATAGGGGAACAATGGGAGGCAGCTTAGGCTCGGCCTGCTGCTGGCCCGCTGTCTGTAGATCCTGTGCATGCTGGCGGACCTGCCGCCTGCGTATGACACTGAGTACCGCCATCAGGGGCGCCATCATCAAAACCCGTGAGAGCTTCACTAAGACAGCAACCGAGAGTGCGGAACCGCCCAGGATGGACCCTATGGCTACGACTTGAGCGACTTCGTGAACGCTACCGCCGGCCCATGCCCCGGCCATGTCGTCGTCCAATCCCATCCAGTGGGCAAGGAGCGGCACCAGCGGGATCATCAGGGTCCCAAAAATGACGACGAGGGCAACAGCCGTTACCGTGTCCCCTTCCGCCTCCCCTTCCGGGTCAACCACTCCAGCGGCACCCGCGACGGCGGCTGCTCCGCAGATGGAGAAGCCGCAGGAAATCAAAGTAGTAAGGCGCGGCGGAACTTTCAGCGCCCTACCAATAAGGGTCGATCCGACAACTCCACCCACCACGATACAAACGACGACAACAAGCATCGGAATACCTAAGGCGACGATGTCGGTTAGGGCCAGTTGCAGTCCCAGTAGGACGATCCCGAGCCTCAGCAAACTTTTCGAGGCGAACGCAATCCCCGGTTTTGCGACCTTTGGGACCCCCACCGTGTTGGTAAGAAGCACTCCCCCAAGTATCGCGATTATGAGGGCACTCACTCCGGTGAGGAATGAAGAAATCAAGATTCCTGCGCCCGCCGCAACCAGGCTTAGCACCAAACCTGGGAGAAGAGCCCGGAGGGTTTCAAGACTGCGTTTGGTGGTCGCCGTGTTCTCTCTGACACCAGCTTCTGGGAGTTGCGATAGATCTGAAGGGGTTGATTGATCTGTCGTTCTGGCTACCTGTGTTCCTGTTGGAGGGGTGGGTGTTGTAATGCCGCATAGTTTCTCTGGAACAGCCTCGACCGGTAGAGGCAAATCTCGACAAGGACACAAGCCATACTTGTGGCGACCAGTGGGCCAGAGGATAGGCAGGAACGTTTTGCGCACTGAGCCTGACCTAGAAGAACTTCGGGCACTTGTCCTAGCTGGAAGAGAACACAGCATTTCCGCTGCTGCTACGCAGTTGGGCGTAAGTCAGCAGGCGCTTTCTCTGCGCATCCGTAATCTGGAAAAAGAACTGGGCGTCACGGTGCTGGCCCGCTCTCCTCAGGGGTCGCATCTCACACCAGCAGGAGAGCTGGTGGTTGCGTGGGCAGAGCCGTTGTTGGACGCGGCCGACAGATACTCGGAAGCCGTAGAGAGCCTGCGCATCAAACGGAGCGCTAGCCTGCAAGTTGCGGGCAGCCTCACCATTGCAGAGCACCTGCTACCAGATTGGATTGCAAAGCATCGGGGCGCCCTTGCGGACACGGCTCCCATCGTGGGCCTTGTGGCAGCAAACAGCGCAAACGTTATCCGGTCAGTGCGGGAAGGAGAAGTCGACCTCGGCTTCATTGAAACCCCTGAGATACCCAGTTCCCTTTCCTCCCTCAAAGTCGGTCACGACACGGTAGAAGTCGTTGTCCAACCGGGCCACCCGTGGGCCAAAGCGGGAAAGGTGACGGTTGAAGAGTTGGCTAGCACGCCGCTGGTGTTGCGCGAACCTGGCAGCGGCACAAGGCAGGCTCTTGAAAGTGCACTCACCCAAGCGGGCACAACCACCTTTGCTGAGCCCGCCGCCGTCTACACCTCGACCCTCGCCGTACGAAGCGCGATCCTGGCCGGGCTGGCCCCGGGGGCGCTGAGTTCGTTAGCCGTTGCCGAGGACATTCGCCGCGGCCATCTTGTAGTCGTTCCCATTGTTGGGATGCAAATCACCAGGCCGCTCACGGCAATCTGGGCCGGGAAAAGACCCTCCAAGCCTGCGCGGGACTTCCTCGAAGTCGTCACCAAGCCCTGACCCCTCACCAGAACTACCCACACTGCCAAGAGCCTGTTGTCTTGGAACGAGCCAAAATGTGGGACCAACCCAACACCTGGAGAGGTGAGTGGCGCTAAATCTGGCTTACGTGCTTACGCGCTTACGTGCTTATGTGTGGACCTCGTCGTTGGGGGGCGTCTCGCTATCCTCGTCCAGTCCCCGGGCCCCTCGTCCTCCCACCAGTTTCAAACCAATCACAGACCCAACAATCCCCATCAGGAACACGGCTTTCCAGGGCGTCATCATTTCCGTGCCGGTGGCCACCGCGTAAAGCACGGTCAGCGCCGCACCGATTCCCGTCCACACCGCGTATGCGGTTCCCACAGGAATGTGCTTCATCGCGTACGCCAATCCCGCCATGGAGATCACCGAACCCAGCACAAAGACAATGATCGGCACAACTTCAGTGAACCCGTTTGACAGACCCAGGGCCGTCGCCCACACCGCCTCAAAGACGGCGCTTGTAACAAGCACGAACCAAGCCACGGTTAGCTCACCAACTTCAAACCAATGACGGAACCAACCAGGGCGATCAGCAGCAGAATCTTTGCCAGATCTGGTTTTTCAACCCCGGTGAGGAAACTCCAAACGACTGCGAGCGTGGCCCCCATTCCCACCCAAACGGCGTAGGCAGTGCCTGTCGGGATCTCGAGCATCGCCCACGCCAATCCTCCAACACTGATGATCAACGCAAGCGCAAACACGATGGTGGGCAGGAGTTTTTTGAAACCATCTGATTTGGAAAGGGCCACCGCCCAGACGGCTTCAAAACCGCCGGATACCACCAGAACCAGCCATGACATGCGGACTCCTCAATGAGTCAGTCTTGTCTGGTGCGGGTACTGCTCCCTCGTCCGCGAGCCCCAGCGCCGGGCTCCGCGCCCCACGTTAGCAACCTGTGTGAGGGGGTCAAGCGCTGGCGTCCCCCTGGTGGTGGATCTGACACCGGTGTACGAGGAAACCGCAGTGGGAGGGTAACGAGGGCAACGCAGCACGAGGAAACCCAGGACTCACCCGCTCAGGTGAGCATCAAGAACAGGCGTTCCAGTTCGTCCGGGGTCAGTTCAGGTTCGTTGCCGTCCTTTGGAATCACGCATTCTCTCATTGCGTTAGAAACAATGGCGTATCCGGCCCGGTCAATCGCCTTTGACACGGCGGCCAGCTGGATGACGACCTCGCGGCACCCCTGCCCGTCCTCGATCCCTTCAATGAGTGCGTTCAGTTGTCCCCGAGCGCGCTTCAGCCGGTTGACGACTCTTTTTTCTGATTCCGGATCACGATGCACACCGACCGCGGAAACCAGTGGTTCCTTGCCGCCTTCTGATTCTGTTTCTTTGGTTGCCACACCCATGACCTTCCCAGTTGCCCACCCTCTCGCGCTTCCACTATACCCACGGGGGTATGGCCGCAGGCCTCGGTCTGGGGGAGAAACGGGTAGCACTTTCCAGCCCAGTATTCGGAAGTGTAAATCGCCCTATGTGGTGACGTCCGAGTAGGCCCTACGCCTCTGCTCTATTTCCATCAGCTCCCGAAACGCCTCCCGGTATTCCGGGGATGTTTCATCGGTGCGGTTGAGTGAGGCTTGGAGGTTGTGGGCTCGGCGTTCCAGATCGTTCCTCACCAGGGCCCTGACAATTCCCTGCGAGTAGTCGCGTGCCCCAGATTCCGCCACGGGAAGTGACGCCACCATCAGTCCCGTCATTCGTTCTTCCAAGCCGGGGCCCGAGGATTCCCGCAACCGCTCCCCCCAACGCCTAGTCGCGAGGGCCACTGATTGCTCGCCAACCCCCACTTCTTCTTCCGCCGCCGTTAGGAGATCAAAGAAATGATCTAGGCCGCCAACGTGTTCGATGACGGTGAAGATTGCTCGGTGAAGCGGGTCGGAGAAAGAACGGCCTTCAAGCGTTTCAAACCCGGCCCCGACAACATCCAGCGGGCGTTGGATGACGGCAATGAGGGCGTTGCGTTCCGTGAGGACCTCGGGACTCATTCGCCCTTGAGGTGGAAACCCTCCTGGCGCCGGCCGTTGCCCTTGGCCCCTGGGTGTGCCTCCAGGGGCACCCGCACCGGGACCCCCGACTGGGCCTGCACCCTGACCAGCCCCGCGTTGCACTTGACGTTGAGCTGCCGCAACCTCCCGCGGATCCATGCCAAGCCACCCGGCAACCTGCCGCGTGTACTCGGTACGGAGCGCACGGTCCTTGATACCCGCCAGGATCGGAGCACACACACGTAGTCCTTGGACTCGTCCTTCCGCGTTGTTGAGATCCAGCTCAGAAAGGACCGAGCGGAGCACAAACTCAAACAGCGGAACGCGGCTATCGATGAGTTCGCGCAGGGCAGCGTCCCCACGCAGTAGGCGAACATCGTTGGGGTCCATACCCTCAGGGTCGACCGCGACGAAAGTTTGCGCAGCAAACGACTGGTCTTCCACGTAAGCACGGCGTGCCGCGGCCTTGCCTGCCTCATCCCCATCAAAAGTGAAAATCACCTCACCGCCCGGGGCTCTCCCACTGGACAGGACCACCCCGGCTGCCGGGCTTGAAACATCCCCCAACAACCGCCTGATTATTTGCGTGTGCTCACTACCAAACGCGGTCCCGCAGGTGGCGACAGCGGTGGCCTCCCCCGCCGCATGGGCAGCCATCACGTCCGTGTATCCCTCAACGATCACGACCTTCCTGCCCCGCGCGATCTCTTTCTTCGCCACGTCGATCCCGTAAAGCGCCTGGGACTTCTTGTATATGGCTGTCTCCGGAGAGTTGAGGTACTTCGGGGAGTTGGGGTCCTCCCCCAGCCGCCTTGCCCCGAACCCCACGGTCGCCCCCGTCAGGTCCCGGATCGGCCACATCACCCGGTCACGGAAGCGGTCATACGGTCCACGTTTGCCTTGGATGGCAAGGCCGGAGGCGATGATCTCCTCCTCCGTGAACCCTCTTCTTCGCAGTTGACCCACAAGACCGTCCCAGCCTGCGGGAGAGGCCCCCACCCCAAACTTTTCCACGTCCGCGAAGCCGAACCCTTTGGCTTTGAGGAAGTCCCTAGCGCTTTTCCCCTCGGCACTGTTCAAATGGTTTTTGTAAAACTCTTCCGCGACTCTGTGCGCTTCCAGAAGTCGTTGTCTCCGCCCTGGTTCGGGGCCGCGGCGGGGACCACTTCCGCCCTCGTACCTCAGCGTCACCCCGGTCTTTTCAGCCAGGAACTCCACCGCCTCAGTGAAAGACAAGTGGTTCACTTTCTGGACGAAGGAGATGGTGTCCCCGCCCTCAGAACACCCAAAACAGTGCCACAAGCCGAGCGCGGGGCGGACGTGGAACGAGGGGGTTCGTTCATCATGGAACGGACACAAACCCTTCAGTGACCCCGCGCCGCCGCCCTGCAACGTGACGTGTTCACCGACGATATCTTCGATGCGGGCCCTCTCCCGCACCTCTTCGATGTCCTCACGTCTAATCAGCCCTGCCATGGGCACAGTCTATGCCCCAACCCGCACCGCCAACCGGCCCACAACTACATGAGTGTGGATAACATTCCGCAGTGCCGAGCGTGCCACTGGTTCGCGGAAACGTCTGTTAAACAAGCCAGCTGGTCGATGATGGCCCGCAAGCGTCCCGCATCATCGTCTGCCCGCAACCATTCCTCAGCGAATGGGCCTTCCAAGGTGGCCGGGGCGGTTTCGCTGAGGGCTTCTACCAGGTCCAGGATCAGCGTTCTTTGCTGATAGTAAACCGGTTCGTGTTCTCTGGGTTCCATCACGTAGTAGACGGCGATGCCTTTGAGGAGCCCGATTTCTGCGAGCATGTCCTCGGGTAGCACCAAATTTGCGTCGTAACGCCCGAACGGGCCGGCTCCGTACACCTGGCGGGTCGCGCCAACCGCGTCAGCACAGAAACGTCCGATGAGGGACGAGGTGAGATCTTTCATTCGAGCTCCTGCGACATAGGAGCCGTCGTAATCCTCGGGCCAATATGGAAGGCCCAGCAGCCTTTCCGCCGCTGCCTCCAGTGCGGGTCTTGGTACCGAGTCCCCGTACCAGGAAAGCGTTTCCTCGATAATCGCGTTCATTTCAGAGTCTGACTTCAGCGCCTTCAGGTCACAGTGACCGGTGACGACCGCGTCTTCGAAGTCGTGGACCGAGTACCCGATGTCGTCAGACAAATCCATGATTTGGGCTTCAAGACAGCGCTGTCCCTCCGGTGCCCCCTCGCGCATCCACTCGAACGTGTGGGCATCATCGGAGTAGTGGCCAAACTTGCGCAGAGAACGTTTGGGGTGTGGCCCTCCGCCCCTACCCCACGGGTACTTGGTTAGGGCGTCCAGTGTTGCCCGAGTGAGGTTCAGTCCCCCCGGGTCTCCGTTGGGGGCAACCACTTTTGTTTCAAGGCGCGTAACCAGCCGGAAGGTTTGCGCGTTGCCTTCGAAGCCGCCAATGTCTCGGGCCGCCTCGTCCAACGCCGATTCCCCGTTGTGACCAAACGGCGGGTGCCCCAGGTCGTGCGCCAAGCAGGCGGCATCCACCACGTCCGGGTCGCACCCCAATTCCTGTGCCAGTCCCCTGCCGATTTGGGCGACTTCCAAAGAGTGCGTCAACCTGGTGCGCACGAAGTCGTCGGAGGCGGGTCCAAGCACCTGGGTTTTTGTTCCCAGCCGGCGCAGGCCCGCCGAGTGCAAGATGCGTGCCCGGTCACGTTCAAAGTCACTTCGGCTGGACTCTTTGGATTGCTCTGGGAGGAAGCGTTGCTGGTCGTGAGGACCATAGACCCACAGGGAGGAGGGACCCCGCGCTGTGGATTGGCTTACTGGTTCGAGATTCAAATCATGGGACACGCATCTAAGGTTAGTATGGGCAAGGTACTTCCTCCCTAACACGGCTAGGAGTGACGCGATTGAACTCGGACACGCATCAGATCGTCACCACCAATCTGGTGCATCGGAGAGATAAGACGGCTGCACCGTGGTGGCGGTCAGCCGTAGTTTGTGACCTTCCGGGCTCGTTTTCCGCCAAGGATATGACGGCTATAACCGAGTATCTGCCAGACATTGCAGGGCTTGGGTTCACCGGGATCCTGGTGAGGCCGGCCAGCACGCAGTCGGAGAAGTCCCTAAAAACCCTTGAGGACCTCATCGCAGCGGCCCATGCTTCAGGCTTGCGGGTGCTGGTGAGGGTTTTTATTCCCGAGGATGACGAGGAACTGGAACCCGTCGAAAGCCCACCCCTTCTCCCGCTTGAGCACGACGCAAGCCAACTGCAGGAACAAGTGCAGACCCTTTTGGAGATGGGTGCGGACGGTGTCGATTTGGGGAAGTTGGAGGAGGACCTTGGGGGTTCCGACGCCAGCGCCAAAGCCCGGGCGTTCACCGAGACTGTTCAGGAATTGCTCGCGGATGTAACACTTGCTGGTGACAGCACCGTCCTTTCGGCAGCGGTGAGCACGCAGCCTCGGGACGCGGCACAACGCCACCTCACCGAGGAATGGTTCCACCACTTGCGCGATGACTCACTGATCGTCAGCCCGTGGGACGCCGATGAACTAAGTCGCCAGATTGTCAATACGTACTCTGATCGGGACCCTTTGGGGCAGTCAGCGGCGTGGAGATATTCGATGCCACGCTGGTCCCCTTCTCCGCTGGCACGCGATTCCGAGAGCGTTGGTTGGGCTGCTCACCCCGACGGTGATGACCGCGAAATGGCGATGATGCTGCTGGTGCTCGCCTTGCCGGGGGCGGCATATGTGCCTTTCCTCCATGTTGGTGGCGGGGTGAAAGCAGGCAAACGCAAGTCTGGTCCGCTCAAGTTCAGTTTCGCGAAAGGCCGGGGCGCCCAGTTCCGTTCCCGCATCGCGAGGGACGCCATTTCTTTGCGTCACCGTCTTGATCTGGGTGAAACTGCGTTGGCCTCCGTCGAAGGACTTGACTGGGCGAACGTGAACACGGCAGTCATGTTGGCCGGCCCGGTGATGGTGGTTCTCAACACTGGAACAGACACCGTGACTGTCCCACCTGAGCATCGGCTGGCGTTGTCCTCGGAACCATACCCGCGGGTGACAGATGACGGGTCGTTGGTTCCCCCGAACACGTGCGCGTGGTTTCACACCGCGGCTCACCGGCCGGAAGGGCCTGTCGCGTACCGCTAACCAGGCAGGTTCTGCTCCGAACAAGACTGTTCCAACTCGACAAGGGTTGGTTGTCCCGGAGCAGAACTTTCACCGACGGACGCAAACGAGAACGCGTTTTGGGTGGCCCTTGCCCCCAACCGCGTCTCCTTCCCTACTGAGCCCATTCCGATCACGACGGTAGGGGCTGACAGTGCCGCAGCCCAATCTTGGACGGCATGGATCTTCTCCAGGTCTGTTTGGTCGGCGACCATCGCTGCGACCTTAGAGACCTCAGCCCCGCTCTTGGTCATCCGAAGAATCTGTTTCTTCAAAAGAGCCTCATCAACGGGCGGCTGGAAGTCGTGGAAGGATGCGACGACAAGCACCTGGTGTCCCACTTCCACAATGAGCACATCCGCGTCCGGGCGCTCAATCTCTATGTCGACCATGTCGGCCCACCGGGCAACCGATTTGACGGCGCGCTCATAGTGGCTCTGCTCTGCGGGGGTGGAAACGTTCAGTCCTCCCCCCTCATCGGATGTCCTCCAGGTCGCCAGAACCGGAGTTCCGAACTTGGTGCGCAGGGCACGTCCCAGGTCTTCAATTACTTGCAGGTTTTGTTCCTCGGCAGGCAGCAGATCTAGGCGCCATTCCACCAAGTCCGCCCCCGCCTCAGCGACCGCGCGCCACTGGGGGGCAACTTCCGCAAGTGACGTCGCCACGACCGGCGCAATCGTTGTCAGTCCGCCGCGGGATAAAATCGCGCGCAGTTGGCTGCGCTCCAGTTCGAGGGATTCCAGTTCTAGTGGTTTAGATTCCGGTTGCAGCGGTTCCTGCTCTGGGCGGGACTGGCCCTTCTGTTCGCTTTCGCTACCCACCTGACACTCCATCCTCGGCTTCCCACAGCCCCGCTCTTTCTTCGTCCGAGAGTACGGGTGAGTCCAACCAACCGTGCGGCAAGTGTGGTTTCTTTTGGGTTCCCGCCCGTCCCCGCGTGCCTTCGGCAGCCGCAGGGTATTCCTGTTTCAGGTCCAGTGCTGCCAGTCGGTCCTCAAGTTCAGTCATGGAGCCAACCAGGTTTAGGTTGCGGCGTGCCTGTCCTCCAACGGAGAACCCGCGCAGGTACCAGCCCACGTGTTTGCGCATCTCTCGCATAGACCGGTCCTCGTCACCACTGTTGGCAACGCTTTGTCGGGCGTGTTCCACGATGATTTCGGAGACCTCACGCAACGAGGGGGTGCTGTGATCATCAAACCCCCACATCGCCGACGTCAGGTCTGAGAACAGCCAGGGACGACCCTGGCATCCTCGTCCCACAATCACCGCGTCACATCCGGTCTGCTTCATCATCGCGGTTGCGTCGGCGGCACTGAAAACGTCCCCGTTCCCAAACACTGGGATCGTGACCGTGTCCTTTAGCTTCGCGATCCAGTCCCACTGGGCGCTACCCGAGTAATACTGCCTCTGGGTGCGGGCGTGAAGCCCCACCGCGGCAACCCCTGCACGCTGGGCGATGAGGGCAGCGTCGATCGCGGTGACATGATCGTCGTCAATGCCAATGCGCATCTTTATTGTGACTGGCACGTTCACTTGCCGGCTTCTGGCCGCCTTCTCAACGGACCCCACAACTTGGTTGACGATCTGCTCAAACAGGTCTTTCTTCCACGGGATCGCTGCCCCGCCACCCTTGCGAGTAACTTTTGGAACCGGGCAGCCAAAGTTCAGGTCAATGTGGTCCGCCAGGCCACGCTCTACCAGCATTCCGGCGGCCCGCGACAGCGAGGTGGGGTCCGTTCCATAAAGTTGCACGGACCGGACCCTCTCACTGGGATCTGGACGCACCATTGACCAGGCGCGATCACTACCTTCCAACAGCGCGCGGGCCGTCACCATTTCAGCCACGTAAAGTCCGGAAGGGGCATCCACGTGTGGCACCGCGTCTTGCAGGAGTGCGGGGCAGTGCTGCGCGAGGGGACGCTCACCGAACTGTCGGCAAATCTTTCGAAACGCCTGGTCGGTCACGCCGGCCATGGGCGCCAAAATCACCGGGGTGTGAACCCGAATGTCGCCAAGTTCTATGAGCGCCGGGGCGCTTGGAGGGTTAGCTATGCGACTTCCAACCGGTCCAGAAGCCATGACCTCACCTCAGATATCGGGATGCGCACCTGCTTCATCGAGTCGCGTTCGCGAATGGTGACCGCGTTGTCTTCAACCGAGTCGAAGTCGTAGGTGATGCAGAACGGGGTCCCGATCTCATCTTGGCGGCGGTAGCGGCGCCCAACCGCACCGGTCTCGTCATAATCCACATTCCACAGTTCACGCAGTTCGGATGCCAGCTCCTTGGCGGGGCCAACCAGTTCTTCCTTCCGGGAAAGCGGGAGAACCGCGGCTTTAACCGGGGCGAGGCGAGGATCCAAACCCAGCACCACACGCTTTTCCACGCCACCCTTAGCCGTGGGAGCCTCATCTTCCCGGTATGCCTCTACCAAGAACGCCATCAGCGAGCGGGTCAGCCCTGCGGAAGGCTCAACCACGTACGGGGTCCACCGCTCCCCTGTTGTCTGATCGAAGTAGTCGAGCTTTGCGCCAGAAGCCTCCGAGTGAACGGTCAGGTCATAGTCCGTTCGGTTCGCGATGCCTTCCAGTTCGCCCCAGTCCGAGCCCTGGAACCCGAACGTGTACTCAATGTCGATTGTTGACTTTGAGTAGTGGGACCGCTTCTCCGCGGGGTGCTCATACAAACGCAGGTGTTCCCGTTTGATCCCCAGATCCACATACCAGTTCAGTCGCTCTTCAATCCAGTACTGGTGCCATTCCTCATCGGTGCCGGGTTCAACAAAGAACTCGAGTTCCATCTGCTCAAACTCACGGGTCCGGAAAATAAAGTTGCCCGGCGTGATTTCATTTCGGAAAGACTTACCGATCTGGGCGATGCCGAACGGGGGCTTCTTCCGCGCCGCGGTCATCACGTTCTGGTAGTTGACGAAGATGCCCTGCGCCGTTTCGGGACGCAGGTAGTGCAGCCCGGTCTCATCATCAACGGCACCCAGGTAGGTCTTCATCAAACCGGAGAAAGCACGCGGCTCAGTCCACTGTCCTCGCGTGCCACAGTTGGGGCACGCAATCTCAGACAACTCAACTGAGGATTCAGCAACATCATGCTTTTCCGCGTAGTTCTCCACCAACTGGTCCTCACGGAACCGGTTGTGGCACTTCAAGCATTCGATCAGCGGGTCCGTGAACGCTTCAACGTGGCCCGAGGTTTCCCACACCTTCGTCGGCAGAATAATCGATGAGTCAATCCCAACAACGTCGTCGCGCCTACGCACCATGGCCTTCCACCACTGGCGCTTGATGTTTTCCTTCAGTTCCACCCCGAGCGGACCGTAGTCCCAGGCGGAGCGAGTCCCTCCATAAATCTCTCCCGCAGGGAAAACAAAGCCCCGCCTCTTGGCGAGGTTGATGACAGCATCTAACTGGCGAACGTCTCGACTCACGTCCAACTCCTTGATCAGGTAAGCCTTCAGGGTCCCACTCTGGATTGAGTGATCCTGGGCTGAGTTCCGGGGGCAAGTCTACCGACCCACCCCGACACTTCTAAACCACGTCGCAACGTGGACGGCTCACCCCTTCTTGACAATCGTTCTCATCATGCCGAAGCTGAGTGGGTGATTTTAGAAGAGGCCCCCTCCCCGCTTGGGTCTGGGGACCCTGCGTCTGGGAAACCGCGTCCGGTGGTTCGTTTCGAGGACCTTGAAGTTGGTTACGGACGCAACACGGTCCTCCACGACATAACAACCCAGGTTGAAGCAGGTGAATGCGTAGCCATCACCGGCAACAACGGGAGCGGCAAATCCACTCTGGTAAACGCGCTGGTTGGGATCATCCCCTTTCAAAGAGGTGAGATAGACCTGCTCGGATACGTGCGTGAAGCCGGGCAGAAGCCCCGCGGTGAGAGACCGTGGAACAAACTCGGCTACGTTCCCCAAAGGTTACGGGCCACGGGTGGCATCGACGCCAGCGTCGCAGAAGTAGTCCAGGCTGGCTTGTTGGGGGTTGGCTCTCTTCGACCTCCACGGAATTGGCGTGAACAGGTGCGCCAAGCCCTCGACCGGGTGGGACTCCGACACCGGGAGAACGACAAATTCGCTGTCCTGTCTGGGGGCCAGCAGCAGCGGGGCCTGATTGCTCGCGCCCTGATCCGCAACCCGGAACTGGTGATCTTTGACGAACCTTTGGCAGGTCTTGACGCTCACAACCGGGAACGACTGGCAGAACTAATCGGGGAACACCAAGAAGCCGGTGGCACCTCTTTAATTGTGCTCCACGAACTTGGGGAACTGAGGCCACTCATCACCCGCGAAATCCGCATTGCTTCGGGCCACATCGTTCACGACGGCCCCTGCACACACGTCAGCCACGTTGACTTTGACGGGCCTTGGGTTTCCGAGCGGTGGCACGACATGATTGGTGACGATCCTCGATGATGGACCTTCTCAGTTCCCCACTGTTTATCCGCTCCGTGCTTGCCGCTCTCCTAGTGGGCATTAGTGCCCCCGTTGTTGGGTCCTACCTGGTGAACCGGCGCCTTTCCATGCTGGGTGACGGGATCGGACACGTGGCCCTGACAGGTGTTGCCCTCGGCTGGGTTGTCGGGTCGGCAGCAAACATTGTGCCCATCGACAAACTGGCCGTGCCGGGCGCCTTGGTGGCGTCAATCGGTGCCGCAGTGATCATCGAGTTGGTCCGACGATCGGGCCGCACCTCGGCCGACGTGATCCTGGCGATCCTCTTCTACGGCGGCATTGCGCTGGGCGTGGTGCTGATTGGTTTAGCCGGGGGGACATCTACGCAGTTGAACTCTTACCTGTTCGGATCTCTTGCGACGGTTTCAACCAGTGACCTCATCTTGATCGCGGTGATGGCGGTCCTCATCTTCGTGTTTGGGGTGGGGTTGAGGGCGGCGTTGTTTGTGGTGACCTCGGACGAGGATTTTGCCACCGCCACCGGCCTCCCCGTCGACCGACTGTCGATGCTGGTTGCCATCATGTCAGCCGTGACTGTGGCAGTGTCCATGCGGGTGGTAGGAGCGCTCCTCGTATCAGCGCTAATGATTGTTCCAATCGCAATCACACAAATGTTCGCCCGTTCTTTCCGTTCCACCATGGTGATCGGCTCCATTTTGGGTGCAATCCTGTGCGTCACCGGCCTCCTAATCACGTATCAGGTAGACATTTCCCCGGGCGCCACAATCGTCGTTTTGGCAGTGACCATCTACGCGGCACTGTTCGTGTTCAAATCAATCGCGGAACGACTCCGGCCCCGCACCCGCGCCACCCAGGACTGAGCGCAGTGCCGAAGGAAACAAACGTGCCCGAGCCTAAGCCGCGGATGACAAAGCAGAGAATCGCCGTCCTCCGAACTCTGGAGGAAGACGACTCTTTCAGGTCCGCCCAACAGGTCCACCAAACCTTGCTTGACGCGGGTGAAACCGTCGGCCTAGCGACCGTCTATCGGAACCTCCAGTCCCTTGAGGAAGCGGGCCGGGTTGACACCGTTCGAGCAGCGGACGGGGAACTGCTTTTCCGACTGTGCGAGGAACCCGGCCACCACCACCACCTGGTGTGTGAAAAATGCGGCAGGACGGAAGAAATTGACCTCAAGGGGGTCGAGGAACTGCTGGTGTCAACCGCCGCCAAGAAAGGATATTCCCTGACCACGCACGAGTTGGAACTCTACGGCACCTGTTCCAACTGCCAATAGGACGCTAGGATAGAAGTCCAGATTTCCCAAGAATTCGAGGCAAACATAATATGCCAGCACCCGAATGGGCCCAAAGTGGGCTGCCGCTCGTTGGATTCCTTCTCTTCATCGTGTTCTGGCGAGCGCAAGCCACCTACTGGATTGCCCGGTCGGTGCCGTCGATGGTCGTGGCGGCCTCGGGAAAATTCCTCTGGTTGAAGGGAATTGCGAATTGGGCCAGCGGACCCGTCCCGAAAAAAGGGGCGCAGATCCTGGAACGCTCCGGCATCATCATCATTCCCCTGTCGTTCCTGACCGTTGGGTTGCAGACAGCGATACTTGCCGGGGCAGGACTGGTCCGAATGCACTGGACCAAGTTCACCCTCGCCATGATCCCCGGCTGCATCGCTTGGGCGTTCCTCTACGGTTACGGACTGCTTGCCGTTTGGACTGCGGCCGTTGGCGCGGTGGCGGGAAATCCGTGGGCATGGGTGGCACTGGGCGTGATGGGGATCCTCGCAACCACCTTTGTCCTGCTACGGCGCAGACGGGGCAAGGTCGACGGCCCCTCCGAATCGCCGGTTGCGTTTCCCGTAAGCGATTAGCCGCTCCCACAGCTGTGCCCGCCCGAAGTCCGGCCACGCGGTTTCAACAAAGTCCAGTTCCGCATACGCCAACTGCCACAGCAGGAAGTTCGAGATCCGCTGCTCCCCCGAAGTCCTAATCAACAAGTCAACATCGGGAGTGTCCGGCAAATACAGGTGCGACGCCAGAGCCGCCTCCCCAATCGAAGACGCCTTCCGTTTACCGGCGGCCACTTCCTCCGCAAGCGCTCGGGCGGCATCGGCGATTTCTGCCCTACCCCCGTAGTTCACGCAGAGCAGCAGTTGGGTTTTGGTGTTGTGTTTGGTTTTTTCCTCGGCCACCCGCAGTTCTTTGATGACCGATTTCCAGAGGCGGGGTTCGCGGCCCACCCAACGCACTCGTACGCCCCACTCACCCAACCGGTCTGTGTGCCTCCGAATGGTTTCGCGGGAGTACCCCATCAGGAATCGAACTTCGCTGGGTGAGCGACGCCAGTTCTCCGTCGAGAACGCGTACATCGACAGGTACTTCACGCCCGCTTCAACTGCCCCCGCAACAGTGTCCATGAGTGAGAGTTCACCCGCCTTGTGTCCTTCGGTACGAGGCAACCCGCGAGCGTTCGCCCACCGCCCATTTCCATCCATGATGAGGGCAACGTGCTTCGGAACATTTCCGAGCAACTCCGGTGGTACCTTAGCGTGACCCTGCCCGGGCGCGGCCAGCGGAGCGGGGTGAGGGGTGATGATTTTCGTGGACATCAAAAACTCCCGGAGGTAGCGAAAGGAAGGGACCGCAGTTTCTGTTCAAGATGCCACTGGGTCCAATGCCCCGCCAAGGTTTGGGCTTCTTCCCAAAGGTGCGGTGAGGTGGCCTCGGCCGTATCCCAGTCACCAGACATTAGTGCGTCCATGAGCGTCAACAGTTCCGGGTCCACGCGAACACCTGACGCGGGCCCGCAAACCTCACACACAGCGCCACCTTGAGATGTTGAAAAGTAGGTGAGCCCCTGATCCTCTCCACAGAGAACGCAGGACGTCAGGGTTGGGCTCCACCCTTCCAGACCCACCGCTCTCAGAAGGTAGGCCGCCCCCACCAGCGTCGGGGGATGCGAGGACGAGGCAAGCGAATGCAAAGCCCCGTGGAGGAGATCGAATTGTTCGGGGACGGGATCCTCATTCCCCTCGCTTATCTTTTGGGCCGCTTCCACCAGCAGTTTCGCGTTCGTGAATGCCGAGTAGTCCGCTGCCAAACTGTCGGAGTAGGCGCTCACAGTTTCCGCCTGGGTGACGGTGTGTAGCCCCGAGCCTCGGTGACATTGGATGTCTACGAGGTTGAACGAACTCAGGCGTGCCCCAAACTTCGATGAAGTTCTTCTTACGCCTTTCGCGACGGCTCTTATCTGCCCGGAGGACCGTCCAAGCAGGACGAGGATCCGATCGGCCTCCCCCAACTTGTAGGTTCGAAGCACAATCGCCCTGTCGCGATAGGTTCTTAACACCACGTCATTATCGCACCAGGGCTCCCCGCCGCGGGGAGGACGCCGGGCGGTGTCGGTCTGGTGAGTCGCACGCAGTCCGACAGGAGCAGCCGCCGCCCGCAGTCCAGCGGGAGCAGCCGCCACCCACAGCCCGACCGAAGCGGGGCAAAGGTTAGTCGACGGTGTCGACCTGGCCCCGCCCCAGGGCCCGGTTCAGCGCAGAAATCACTGCCTTGTAGCTGGCCCTGCCAATGGAGGAGTCAATCCCCACCCCCCACACAACGTTCCCGTCAAGTTCCGCTTCGATGTAGGCCGCGGCTTTTGCGTCCCTACCCGAGCCCATTGCGTGTTCGGAGTAGTCAAGGATGTGGAGGTCGAAGCCGCGGGCTCGCAGCGCCCCCACGAAGGCGTCCACCGGGCCGGACCCGACCGCTTCCAGTTCCACCCGCTCCCCGTTGTCGAAGACTTCAGCGCGTAGGTGTGCTCCATCCTCGTCCGCCTCCACTGAGGTCTTACCGAGCACAAACCGACCCCACGGTTCCAACCCTTCAGCGGCGTCCGTCGGAAGGTAAGCGTCCGCGAAGATACGCCACATGGTGTCGACGCTGACTTCTCCGCCCTCGGACTCCGTTTCTCCCTGAACAATCTTGGAGAACTCGATTTGCAGCCGCCTCGGCAGTTCTAGGTTGTGGGCAGATGCCATCAAGAACGCAACCCCGCCCTTGCCGGACTGGGAGTTGACGCGGACAACAGCCTCATAGGAGCGCCCCACGTCTGCCGGGTCGATCGGCAAGTACGGGATCTGCCAGGCGACAGCAAGGTCGTTCCCACCCGCCGCAGCAACCGCCTTGTCCCGCGCCGCGAAGCCCTTCCTGATCGCGTCTTGGTGGGAGCCGGAGAACGACGTGTAAACCAGGTCGCCGGCGTAAGGGGCACGGTCATGGACACCCATGCCGGTGCAGTATTCGACAGTCCGCCGAATGTCGTCAATGTCAGACAGGTCCAGGTGCGGGTCGATGCCCTGGGTGTAGAGGTTCAGTGCCAGCGTCACCAGGTCGACGTTTCCGGTGCGTTCCCCCTGACCGAACAGGCAGCCCTCAACCCGGTCGGCACCGGCAAGCATCGCAAGTTCTGCGGAGGCAACCCCGGTTCCACGGTCATTGTGGGGGTGAACGGACACTGTCACGTGTTCACGCCTGCTCAGGTTGCGTGACATGTACTCAACCTGGTCGGCGTAAACGTTCGGGGTGGAACGCTCAACTGTGGCGGGCAGGTTCAAAATGATTTCCCGGTCCGGCCCCGGCTGCCACACATCCATCACGGCTTCGCAGATCTCCAACGCGAAGTTCTGCTCCGTGTCGATGAAGATCTCGGGAGAGTATTCCAGCCCAACCACGGTTCCATCCAGGATCCGGTCGGCTTCTTCCATAATCTGTTTCACCGCGGCCGTCGCAAGGTCGATGGTGCCCTGCTTGTCATTGCCGAATACCACTTCGCGGAAGAACGGCGAGGTGGCGTTGTAAACATGAACGGTTGCCCGCTCAAAACCCACCAGTGCCTCGATTGTGCGGGTGATGATGTCGGCCCGCGCCAGTGTCAGCACGCTAACGGTGACGTCCGAGGGGACCGCATTCATCTCAATCAGCGACCTCACAAAGTCAAAATCTGTCTGCGAGGCCGCGGGGAACCCGATCTCTATTTCTTTGAACCCCATGCGAACCAGGAGGTCAAACATCAGGCGTTTGCGTGCCGGGTCCATCGGCTCAACCAACGCCTGGTTGCCGTCACGAAGGTCGGTGGAAAGCCAGCGGGGCGCAGAAACAATTTCTTTGTCAGGCCACTGCCGGTCCAACACTTCGACTGGGTTTGACTCAAGAAACGGGCGGTATTTCGCAATCGGCATCCCTGAGGGTTGTTGTGCGTTGCGAGGGCCACTTGTGATCATCGGAGCTTCCTTCTTCTCATATTCCTAGATGATCGGAACATCAAACTCCGCGGTGTGTTTTCCGATCAGAATCGAGACACGCCGCGGCAGCCAAGGAGCAGCTTCACCATTTGCTTCACCCACGCAATGTAACTTGATCCGGCTTCCTTGTGCAATCGGGTTTCAAACTGAGACCGGAAAGCACGGCACCGAACAACGCGGGATTCTCCTCAGTCCATTCGCAACGCGGCCACGGGGTCCTTCTTCGCAGCGATGCGCGAGGGGATAACCCCAGCAATCAACGTCAGCACCATAGACAGTGCGACGAGGGCTAACGCTGCACCCCACGGCAAGGTCGCAGACACTGTATCTATTCCTGTGAGCCGGTGGATCAGCGCGTTTGCTGGGATCAGCAACAGCAAGGTGACACCGATGCCGAGGACCCCAGACAGGGCTCCGATGATCAGGGTTTCGGCGTTGAACACCTCGGAAATGTTACGTTTCGAAGCACCCACCGAACGCAAGATGCCGATTTCTTTGGTCCGTTCCAGAACGGAGATGAACGTGATGATGCCAATCATGATTGAAGAGACAACCAGGGACACTGCGACGAAGGCGATGAGCACATAGGAGATGACGTTGATAATCGTCGTGACGGTCGACATCAGCAAACCTACGAAGTCGGTGTAGGTGATTTGGTTCTCGGTGCTCGCAGCCTCGTTGTACTCCGTGATCGCCTCGGCAATGCCATCTTTGTCTTCGAAACTGTCTGCGTACAGATCGATTGAAGATGGGGCCGCCATGTCTACGACCCCGAAGTCTGAAAGGTTTGAGTCGTAGGTGCCACCAGCCAGTTGTGTTTCGAACACGTTCAGGAGGAATTCGCGGTCGGGATCCTCGTTCAGATAGTTGTCAATCCACATCGCTAGTTCCTCATCGGTCGTTGGAACCATAGGAATCGCGCCGACCTCCGCACCCGGCATCCCGGCCGTAGGGTCAGCTCCTTCCGGTTCTTCCGCGGCCTGAGCCATCATCAAGGTTCGCGCAAGGCTGGCCTTTTCCTGGACCGTGCGCGAACGCAGGTAGGTGAGGGCTTCGGCGACCTTCTCATCGTCGGTGTCCGCGGAAAACGCTGCCCCTGTCAAAATGTTGGTTTCCGGGTCCGCTTCCTGTGCCACCACAACAGGGCTCTGGTTTGTGTGCTCTACGACGTAGTTGGTGAGCAGGTTGGTGTAACCGATTGGGGCGGACATTGGATTATCGCTGCTCGCCTCCAGCGGCTTGATGATTCCGGCGATGACGAGGTCTTTACCTTTTTCTTCCACCAACTTTTCAACGTCGTCATCCGCGGTGATTTGGGAAAATGTTCCGTCGGATTCCTCTTGGTAGTAGTCCGAGGCGGTCAGCATTTTGAAGGTGTAACCAACCAGGTCCGTATACTCCCACTGATATTCAGGGAAATTGGGGGTCTCGCCGGAATCCAACGCTTCCAGAACCTCTTTGTAATCTTCCGACGGCAAGATCCCCAGGGTATACAGGACCGAAGTCTGCACCTCATTGTTCTGGTCCAGGATCAGTACCAACTCGTCCTCGGATGCGGGCCAGGACCCGGCAAGCAACTGGTAGTTGTCTTCAATGATGGCGCTGAGCGGTTCCCCGTCTGGACCTGGGATGAGTTCTTGGAACGAGGGGGTGCTGGGCATTTCACCAATGTTCGTCGACCCCACGGTGCCGATGGCTCCCGAAGTTGGGGCCTGGCCGGTAAACAACGGTGAGTTACTTGTCATCATCGTGAACATGTTGACAGCCCCGCTGGAGGAACCAGCGGACTCAAAAGTTGAGCCATCAGAGTTCACCAGCACCCCGTCCGGGTCGTATGAATACGCGGCAAACGACACTGGGTAGGAATAAACCGCGCCGTGCTCCCCCAGGTACTGGTGGATGGGACTGCTCGGGTCATCCAAATACTCTTTGAACGCAGTCAGGTTGTTGACTGAGATGCTGGAAACCATCGTGCTGGCCGTCTCAAGTCCCATGGAGTTCGAGTGCACGCCGTCAAGTTCATGGTCCACATGGTCTCGAGTGTTTTCGTCACCCGCGCCCATGAGCCCGGACAGGTCCAGCGCTTGGGCGTTAATGCTGATGGGGTAGGCGACCATAGTCTCGCGCTGAATGTCGCCAATATAGTTCTTGACCCCGTTGGAAAGGGAGAGGATCAGCGCAATCCCAATGATGCCAATCGAACCGGCAAAAGAGGTTAGGAATGTGCGACCCTTTTTCGTCAGCAGGTTGTTGAAGCTAAGCGACAGTGACGTCCAAAACGACATGGACGCCTTCTTCGACCCTTTGGATTTCTTGGAGCGGCGCCCCGGCCTACTCGTCACCGGGGTAAAGGGGTTGGAGTCCGAGGTGACCTTGCCGTCGCGCAGCGTGACGATTCGGGTGGCGTATTCCTCGGCCAACTCCCCATTGTGGGTGACCATGACCACCAGTCGGTCTTTCGCCACTTCTTTCAGCAACTCCATGATTTGTTTGGAGGTCACTGAGTCCAGGGCGCCAGTGGGTTCATCAGCGAGGAGAACCTCGGGATCGTTGACGAGGGCACGAGCGATCGCCACCCGCTGCATCTGACCACCGGATAGTTGGTTCGGCCGCTTATGTGTTTGGTCCCCCAGTCCCACCGATTCCAACGCTTCACGCGCCCGTTGGCGTCGTTCCGTCTTAGAAATACCGGAGATGGTCAGAGCCAACTCTACGTTGGCCAGCACTGACTGGTGTGAGATCAGGTTGTAACTTTGGAATACGAAACCGACGAAGTGGTTTCGGTAAGTGTCCCAATCCCGATCAGTGAAGTCCTTCGTGGACACCCCGTTGACGATGAGGTCACCGCTGTCGTAGCGGTCTAAGCCCCCGATGATGTTCAGAAGCGTCGTTTTCCCAGAGCCAGAGGGACCAAGGACGGCAATGAACTCGCTGTCACGCAGGTTTAGGGTTACCCCGTCAAGGGCGGTCTGAATCAGATCCCCGGTTACGTACTCCTTCTTGATGTCAACGACGTCAAGCATGTGGTTGCCCCCTAGCGTTCTATGCCATTTTGGTTCTCTCGGCCCGAACGGACCTGCGCCAACCGGCCATAGAACCGGCAAAATCACTCACGGGTGTTGATGTTAATGCCACCAGTAACAAGATGGCGACGGTCAAGTCTGACAGGGCGTGGAGGTCCATGGCAATACCGCCAGCAACCCATTTCCAGCCAACGTAGATGATGTCTGCCCCCAGCACCAGCATCAGCGCTGTCCGGGCACCGCCGTAACCGTTCCACATCCCGATCCCCAGCGCCACCACCAAAACGATAACGGCGATGTCCGCTGCGACCAGCACCCAACTAGCGGCCCCCTCACCCAACAGGGTTTGGAGCCCCCCCATTGGTGCTCCGCTGATTGGCCCAGCCCACTTGGAGTCCTGGAAAACCATGGTGAGGACCGCAGAGACCATCAGAAGAACCATTAGGACCGCTGAAATGTAAAGTTCGGGGGGACGAGGGATTTTCGCCAAAGCCTTCCTTTCTTCTTCTGGCTCGTCGCCCTGTTTCTGTGGCTCATCCTCCTGCTGTGGTTCGTCCTTCGCGGTTTCCGGAGGCATCTGTTCCAGGTAGATGACGGGCAGGTCACCGTCGGTCTCGATCAGGTCACCGCCCCCATTTCGGGCGTGGTAAGCAGTAGAGAAGTCTTTGATGACAACCACGTGCATGTCCGGTTCAACGGCTTGCAGGGTCGCGATCACGTGGTCGCGTTCCCCATCAATGTCGGAACTGATCTTGTGGGTCACCTGCAACGTAAAGAGGGAAAGGCCAACCGACTTGTCGTAGGAGGCTGCGGCAAGCCAATCCACTCGCCGCCCGCCCGGCAAAGGCCAATCCGGCGGACACTTCCAAAACCGGATGTGGTGGCGCTTCCCAGGGCTGCCATCAACCTGCTGCTGGTAGGCGAAGTCCTGTGGGCGCCCGAAAAGCATGAGGGTTGAAACAGGTGCCTTCGAGTAGGAACGCCCCGCCAGGGTTGCCCCAACAATCTTCAAAGAAGACTTGAGCGACAACGGGTCCGCTAACTCCCAGCCGGCAGCCTGCATGGCTTGGTGGATGGAATCCTCGGACCCCTCAAACGCCAGATTTATGGCGTCCCCAAGCAGGCCGTATTCGGTGCGGGAACGCCCAATGAAGTAGTAGGGAACGTAGAGGGTGGTAAGCACCTTGTGGAACCTTGGGAGCACCCAGTACGCCAAAATCGCCCACAGCAACACCAGGTAGACGATGGCTAACCAGTGGATTTTCCGGGTGTCCTCGAACACCATCCACAGCAACCAGATCGCTGCCACACCCGCATACAGAAAGAAGAAACCGTTGATCAGCGCAACCACGCGGGCGTGCTGGCGGTGCTTCTCTAGGTCCTGAAGTTTCAGGTCCTTACTGTGGCTGCGGGTGGGGTCGACAACGCTCATACGTAACCCTCAGAAGCCCATCCTGTTAAGCGCCTTGGGGTCTGTCTGCCAGTTCTTCGCCACCGTGACGTGCAAGTGCAAGTAGACGCGGCGACCCAACAAAGCCTCGATCTCCTTCCGGGCCTGCGTCCCCACCTGCTTCAACCGCGACCCGCCCTTGCCGATGACAATGGCTTTTTGAGAGTCACGCTCAACAAAGATAGTGACGTGAACGTCTAAGAGTCCGGGTTTGCCGTCTTTGCTGGGCCTCTCGATGATCTCGTCAACCCGCACCGCCAGAGAGTGCGGCAGTTCGTCCCGAACCCCTTCCAGGGCTGCTTCACGCACAAACTCTTGGATGAGGGTCTCGTCGCTCTCATCAGTGACCTCATCCGCCGGGTAGAGCTGGGGGGACAGAGGAAGGTTCTCGATCAGAACCTGGGTCAGGGTTTGGAGGTTGTCGTCTTTCTGAGCGCTGACAGGCACAATCGCGTCCCAGTCATAAAGGCCATCGACTTCCATCAGATGCTCCGCCAGGCGCCCCTGCGAGACCTTATCGATCTTGGTTGCCACCGCAATCATCTTCGTTCGACCACGAAGGGCTTCTTTCGTTATGAACTTGTCCCCCGGACCGACTTTCTGGTCGGCAGGGAAACACACTGCTACCGCGTCAACATCGACCAATGCCTCTTGGACCATGTCGTTCAGCCGCTTACCCAGCAGCGTGCGAGGACGGTGATATCCGGGTGTGTCAACCAGGATTATCTGCCCATCGGGCTTGGTCACAATGCCCCGAATGTTATGGCGAGTCGTCTCCGGCCGCATTGAAGTGATCGCAATTTTGGTTCCCACCAGCGCGTTTATCAGGGTCGACTTACCGACGTTTGGCCGCCCGACAATCGCCACGAACCCTGCGCGGTAGTCAGGATCACTGTCGCCAAGCCCACCCACGTTTGAATCCAGCGTGCCTGGCTTTTGATCACTCATAGTTGTTGTTCTCCTGAACTTTCTGCTTTGTCTGCTGCTTCGTCGGAGCCCTCGGTCTCCTCCGTCGTTTGCGGGTCGATTTTCTCTACCCTAATCGTGGTGATCTGCTTGCGCCGGCCCACCTGGTCGCCGGCCCGCAGGTGCAGATCCCCAACCGTTGCCTCGGCGCCGGGAAGCACCACCTTGCCGATCGCTTTCGACAGCAGTCCCCCCACCGAGTAAACGTCGTCATCTTCGATCCGGGTGTCCGTCAAGTCCGCCAAATCGTCGAGGGAGTACGAGGAGGAAACAACCCAAGTCGCCGGTCCGATCTGCGCGGGGAAGGTTTGCGGACGGTCGTGTTCATCAACCAGTTCCCCGACGACTTCTTCCAAGATGTCTTCAACCGTCACCAGGCCGGCGATGCCCCCGTACTCGTCAACCACCAACGCCAGGTGCGTGTTGCTGGCTTGCATGACGCGAAGCTCGTCGTCTGCCAGCTTCATCTCGGGAACAAACTGTGCCGTGCGCATCAGGTCAGAAACCTTGGTTTCAGCCCCATTCGGCGAGGTGTGCACACGCTTGGCGGTGTCTTTGAAGTACAGGACCCCCACCACGTCATCAATGTTCTTCCCAATGACGGGGATCCGAGAAAAACCTGACTCCACGAACAACGAGAGCGCATCTTCAGCCGTTTTATTCGCGGAGATGGTCACCATTTCCCCGCGCGGAACCATCACTTCACCGATGCGGGTCTGACCCAATTCCAGCACCGAGCGGAGGTACTCGCGGTCTGCTTCTTCGAGGGCTTCCGGACTTCCCTCGGACACCTCATCAGCAAGTTCCAACAGGTCTTCGGCAAGGTCAAGGCGAGACCAGGTCTCCTCGGACACCTCTTCCTCCCGATGGCGGCGCTTGCGTGACTTCATCGCCAAAACCTTGGTGTTCCCAAGCAGCCGGTTCGCCATCGGCGCGCCAGCCAAAGCAACGGTCACGTAGCGGTCCCCGCGCAGCATCGCGGTGAGTGCCCCAAGAGACAAGGTTCCCACAAACGCCACCACCAGGAGCGTAAGCAGCAGTGTCAGCCACCAGGGAATGTCGGCACGCTCAAACTGGGAAAGACAAACCGCTGCGATCAGCACGGTTCCCAACCCCTGTGCCAGGCCACGCGGCACCGCAAGCGCCAGCCCCGCACCTTTCCGGCTGGCCACGGTCTCCCGCAGCGCCGTGGCGTTCCTGCGCCCCTCTTCTTCTAGGTCTTCGGCGTAAGCCAACGACATGCGTCCCAGGGCCACATCGACCGCGTTGATCCAAGTCGCCAGGAAAATGGCGGCAACCCCGATGAGTCCCAGAAGGATGGCGACGGGGGCGCTGGTCAGAGTTTCCATTGGGTCCTTTCCTATTTCGCGTTCCTACTTCGCGTCAAACTGAGCTTGAGGGAACAGTCAGATTTTGGGGAACTCTCAATCTCCGCCCTCTCGGGTGGCTACCGGGTGGCGAGGAACGACAGCAACAGTTTGCGTTGAAGTTCGAACATGAGTTCTTTTTCCTCGGGCTCCGCGTGATCGTAGCCCAGAAGGTGGAGGATGCCGTGGGTGGCGAGAAGGAGCATCTCCTCCTCGTGCGAATGCCCCGCCATGATGGCCTGGTCCTCCGCCACGTCCGGGCAGATGCAAATGTCGCCGAGGACACCGCCGGGGGACGGTTTGAACGCAGTGCCCGGCCGCAACTCATCCATGGGGAAACTCATCACGTCAGTGGGGCCGGCCAGCCCTAACCATTTCGCGTGGAGTTCCTCCATCGGGTCCGGCTCGATGAACATGATGCACAGGTCTGTGCGAGGAGAGACGTGCATCTGGTGCAGAACGTATTCGGCGAGGGCAACGTATTCGGTGCCGTCAATCGCATACTCGGTCTCATTTATGACTTCGATTGTCATGGTCTACCTATCAAACCTCTTCCGGCTCGAACCGCTTCCGGCCGAGCCCTTACCGGCCAAACCCCTAACCGCCAAACCCCTAACGGCTAAATCCCGTGGAGCGGCCCCGGTCGCGCCCGTTCTTGTCCCGGCTGCGACGGTGCCCCTTCTCGTCGCGATCCACCATGCGCGCATGCTTGGCTTCCCAATCCTGGTAGGCATCCACAATGTCGGCCACGATCTGCGTGCGGACAACGTCGGCGCTGGTGAGGTAACACATTTCGATGCCACCCACGTTGCGGAGAACCTCTTCTGCTTGAACGAGGCCAGACTTCTGATCCCTCCCCAAATCGATTTGAGTCACGTCACCTGTGACAACCATTTGGGAGCCGCGCCCAAGCCGGGTCAGCAGCATTTTCATTTGGGCGGGGGTGGTGTTTTGTGCCTCGTCAACAATGATGTATGCGTCATTGAGCGTTCGCCCACGCATGTAAGCGATGGGGGCGATTTCGATGGCGCCCGACTCAAGCAGTTTCGGCAGTGCGCCTTCCTCCAAGAGTTCCTGGAGCGCGTCATACAGCGGTCGCAGGTAGGGGTCAATCTTTTCGGTGAGGGAACCGGGAAGGAAACCTAGGTTCTCCCCCGCCTCAACTGCGGGCCGAGTCAAAACCACGCGCCGCACACTTCCATCCAGCAGTGAGGTGACGGCCCGCGCAATCGCCAAGTATGTTTTTCCCGTACCTGCCGGGCCGATCCCGAAAACAACCTGGGACCGTTCTAACGCGTCCATGTAGGACTGCTGGCCGGGGGTTTTCGCCCGCACCAGATGTCCGCGATGTCCAACGGTGGAACCAGACCCAACGTCGGGGCTGGTTTGCAGGAGGGAGACAGCGCGTTTCACGCCCTCCACGTCAAGCGGGTTGCCCGCCTCAGCCACCCCGATGAGTTCTTCCAGAAGGCTTTGCACCACCGGTACTTGCCCGGTGGGTCCCGCAATCGAGATCCGTCGCCCGTACGCGATTATGTCCACCTGCGGGAAACCTTTTTCAATGATCCGCAGGACCTTGTCGGAGGGTCCAAGAACCGCCACCAGGTCAACACTGGTAGGCACATCAACGGTGGCGGTGACGAATTGTTCTCTGTTACTTATAGCCATATTGGGTCCCAGTCTAGGCGCCTCATAACCCTGAAAGAGCACCCATGTCCGCTCCCGACACGGACGGTGAAAACCTTGTCACCACCGGCCGGATTCAATGTTCACCGCCACAATCGCCGCCGGCCCCGCGGTGGAGGAACGAAGGACGTGGGGCCCCAGGAGAACCGGGATTGCCCCCGCCCCCACAAAACCGTCCAACTCCTGGTCCGTAATCCCACCTTCAGGTCCCACAATCACGTACACCGCGGCGCGCGAAGAAACATCATTTTGGACGAGGACCCCTGCGATCGGCTCCGTTGCGCTCTCATGACAAACCAAAACCAGGTCTCCCGCCGAGTGCACCCGGCCCACCAGTTCCGTCAAAGCGGTCGAGGCGAGCGGGGCTTCCAACTTAGGCAACCACGCCCTGCGTGACTGCTTCATCGCCGCAACCAACACCCGCGACCAACGCTGCGCGACCCCGCCTCTCTTCTTCGGATCCCAGCGGACAACACTGCGGTCAGCCTGCCAGGGAATCACGGCATCGACACCGACTTCGGTTGAGGTTTCGATGGCCTGCTCATCGCGACCACCCTTCGCCAGCCCTTGCACCAGGATTATTTGGGGGCGGGTGGGGGCCTCCTGAAGGCTTCCTCGTACCTCCACCATCAAACCTGGTTGAGAGGTTGCATCAATCACGAAACCCTGGGTGCGAAAGCCAAGGCCGTCGACAAGGTCCAGCTCCTCACCGACGCGCAGGCGCTGAGCTTTGGCGGCGTGTCTTCCCTCTTCCCCGCCAAGGAGCATGATCTGGCCGGGCTCAGAAGCCTCTGCCAAGGGCAGTTCCTGTCCGCCAACTGTCACCGTTGGGGCGTAAAAAACCGGGGCAGTCACTAGGAGGCGAGCTTACCTTTGAGCCGCCCAAACAAGCCGGATGACTTCTCTGGGGCGGGAGGGGCCTCTTCCCCGCGATGCTTTGCAAGTTCCTCAATCAGTTCGCGGGAGCGGTCATCAAGTTTGGTTGGGATTTCAACCCCAATGTGAACGTGAAGGTCACCGCGCCCACTACCCCGGAGCCGCTTGACCCCCAGTCCTTTGAGAACAATGACCTCGTCAGGTTGAGTACCCGGAGGGATCACCAGGTCCTGCTGGCCATCAAACGTGGTTAGCGGGAACTGCACGCCAAGGGCCGCAGTCGTCATGGGGATCCGGATCTCCGTGTGAAGGTCATTGCCGCGCCGGGAGAACAAGTTGTCGGGAAGCACCCGAACCTCGACGTAAAGGTCACCGGCCGCTCCGCCCCTGCTGCCGGCTTCGCCCTGCCCGCTGAGCCTGATCCTTGAACCTGACTCCACCCCCGCGGGGATGTCGACCGCTACGGTGCGGGTTGCGCGAACCCGACCCTCCCCGCGGCATTCGGTGCAGGGGTTGGGGATGGTTTGGCCTTGCCCTCGACACACGTCGCATGGGGCTTGCATACGAAGCTGCCCAAGGATGGAGTTCTGAAGCCGCGTCACGCTACCCGTCCCATTACAGGTCGCACACGTAACCGGCGTGGTTCCGGGAGCGCAACAGGTGCCCTCGCACGTCCCACACGCCATCTGCGTGTCCAACATAACGGTTTTCTCGGTGCCGAAAACGATGTCTTCCAAGGTGACCTCGACCGCCACCTGCATGTCATTTCCCGTGCGTCCGCGCGAACCCGGGCCAGTTGGCGGGCCGAAACCGCCACCCATTGTTGAGAACACGGTTTCGAACAGGTCAGCGAAACCGAAGCTGCCGTACTGCGCGCCACCGGCACTCCCGTTGACGGGAATACCCAGGTCGTAGCGTTCACGTTTTTGTGGGTCAGAGAGCACCTCATACGCCTGTGACAGTTCTTTGAACGCTTCCTCAGACTCCGGGCCTGCATAGTCAGGGTGCAGAGTCCGCGCCTTCTTGCGGTAAGCGCGTCGAATGTCTTCAGTAGACGCGTCCTTGCTGACCCCCAGGACTTCGTAATAATCCGTCACGCGTTATCTTCCTTCTCAATACCCAAGTCATTCAACAGTAGCTTTGACAAGTGGTCAGACACAGCCTTAACCGCCCCCAGCGAATTCGGGTAGTCCATCCGGGTTGGGCCAATCACACCAACATGCACGGGGTGGCGGGCAGGGAAATCATAAGTGGCGGAAACCACGGAGACCTCGGACAACTTGTCATTCTCATTTTCCGTACCAATGGAAACCTGGACTGGGCCGGTGTGCAAGTCGCGTAGTACGCCCGCGATGGGGGCCTGCTGTTCAAGGGCTTCAAGCACCGTAGAGACATCCCGAAACCCCATGCCCGTGCGGGCCAGGTTGGATGCTCCCGCGATGGCGAATCGGCTCACCGTCATGGGGCGAACCATGTCGGTCACAGCGTCGGCAGCCAATTCCAACAGTTCTTTTAGGTTGGCAGGAACTTTTTCGAGGATGCGATCCAGTTTCACCGGGGCCTGTTGAAGGTCTAGGTCCGCGCACGCCTCCGTCAAAATGGCGCTGGCTTTCCGCAGCGACGCTTCTTCTTCCCGCGGGTCATCGGGCGCCGAGAACTCGATTTGGCGTTCTGCGATGCGGCCCGAGGTAGAGATGACCAGCACCAGCACCCGATTTGGGCCCAAGTCAATGAGTTCGACCTTTCGGATTCCCAACAGGGACAGGTCCGGTAGTTCAACCACGGCGGCTTGCCGGGTGAGGCGGGCAAGGAGCCGGGCAGTGCGTTCGATGATGTCGTCGCGATCTTCGGCCCGTTCCAGGTCGCCTTCAAGTTGGCGCATCTCCTGCTCCGACAGCGGTTTGGGGCGTCCCAGGTTGTCGACGAAGATCCGGTATCCCGCCTCCGTGGGAGTTCGCCCGGCCGAGGTGTGGGGCTGCTGAATGTACCCCTGATCCTCCAACGCGCTCATATCGGAGCGGATCGTCGCCGAGGAAACATCCGACACGTATTCTTGTGCCACCGTTTTCGAACTCACGGGCTCATTCGTGGCGACATGCTCTATGACAATCGCCCGGAGAACATGCAAGCGTCTTTCCTGTGTACTCATGAAGTCGCTCACCTCCCCAGTCGGCACTCGGCGTCTTTGAGTGCCAGATCGCTCTGAATTAGTCTAACCGCAGGCGGAATCAGGTTCGCTGTGGGTTCGGCAACTATCAACAGGGCAAACACACAATGGGGTGCTCTAGGATTCCCACCCCGCCAGCACTCGGGTGGCGTAGTCCGCCAGGAGCCGCCCTTGAAGGGAGAGCGTGAACCGGCCGTCCGCGCTCACTTCGCCAAGGCCCTCCTCTACCAGGCGCCCCACCCCCATTTGGGAGGGGACGTCTTCAAGGCCTACGCCCTCCCTGGTTCGGATTGCAAGCATCAGTTGTTCCAGCCCGCGCTGCTCCGAATCCAGTTGCTCCCCCGCCACGCCCGGGGACATTCCCTGGCCCAGGCGTCCGGCGTAAGCCCTGGGGTGTTTCACATTCCACCACCGCAACCGCCCAATGTGGGAGTGGGCTCCGGGACCGTAACCCCACCAGTCCCAGTCCCGCCAATAGGCGAGGTTGTGTAATGATCTGGCCTGGTCATTCTTCGCGAAGTTAGAGATTTCGTACCAGTGGAACCCGGCGTCTGCCAGAATCTCAGCCGCCATCTGGTACTTGTCGGCGTCCAGGTCGGGGTCCGTTTCTGGCAGCTCACCTCGCCCAATCCTGTTGGCCATTTTCGTGCCCGGCTCCACAATCAGCGAATACGCGCTGATGTGTTCTGGATCCAAGGCGATCGCTGCCTCCAGGCTCTGCCGCCACTCCTCCAGGGTTTCCGTGGGTGCCCCATAAATCAGGTCCAAGGAGACCCGCATCCCCGCCGCCGCGGCAGCCTGCACTGCGCCCGGCACCTTCTCCGGCGTGTGCAGCCGGTCGAGGACTCCCAACACCCTGGGCACCGCGGACTGCATCCCCATGGAGACCCTGTTGATCCCGGCGCCCGCGAAACCCTCCATCCGCTCCTGGGTGGCGGTTTCGGGGTTCGTTTCCAAAGTGACCTCGGCGCCCTTTGCGAACCCGAACGTTTCCTTCAGCGCCCCCGTGATGCGCCCCACCTGGACGGGATCCAACAGGGAAGGTGTGCCACCCCCAATGAACACACTCCGCAGCGGCCGAAGCGGCATCCCCGCTAAAGATAGGTTCTGTGCGCTTCGTTCTATTTCGCGAAGCACCGAGTCGGCGTAGGTGTCCAGGTTCGCTCCCTCACCGAACCCCTTTGTGTAGGTGTTGAAGTCGCAGTACCCACACCGCACCGTACAAAACGGGACATGCACGTAGGCCACCAGGGGCCGGTCCGCCTCGGCTTCCACGTCAGAGGAGGGAAGGTGACCATCCTCGGGCCACTTGAACCCGTCCGGCTGAGCACCCACTACTGGGCCCCCGACTCCCCAGTGTCTGGGAGCCGCGCCTCTTCAATCCCGCCGCCCGTGCCGCGCTCGTTGGCACCGTCAGTGCCGCGGGGCATCCGCACTGCCGTGATGTCGTAGGAGCGCCGGTGATCCTTCAATCCTCGTTCTTCAAAATGAGTTTGAATCCGACCGGAAAAACGGGGCGCAAACCCGCCCGCACCTGGCACCAGCGACCCTTCCGCCAGGTCCGAGATCGTTTCTGCCGCCAACACTTCCCCACTTATTTCAATGGACAAAGGGTTTTCCAGGTCCGCAGATTCTTCCACCACCTGCAGCATTTGAAGGGCGTAGTCCTCCCAGTCGGTGGCCAGGCGCCACAGCCCCCCATCTGCAAGGATCCGGGAAACACTTCCCGCAAAATCAGCAGCCACCAACCGCCGCTTCCGGTGCCGCGACTTGCGCCAAGGGTCGGGAAAGAACGTCCACACTTCACTCACGGAAGCCTCGGGCAGGATCGTCTTGAGCGCCTGCTGCGCATCCGCTTCGATTAGCCGAACATTCGACAACCCCTCCTGGGCTGCGGAAACGGTGGCGCGGGCCAACCCCGGCACCCACACCTCAAACGCCAAAAAGTTGAACTCTGGATGCGCCTTAGCAAAATGCACCAGTTGTTCCCCACGCCCGGGACCCACTTCAACGATGAGGGGGGCACGCCGACCAAAGAGCGTGGCAGGGTCCAGCGCAAAGTCCGGGTCAACGGAGGTGAGCCCTGGGCCGCGGGGCACATCGATCACATACTGCTGCCGCGCCCCCTCAAAACCCCTGGTCAGCGCCGGAGAGAGTTCCCGGGAGCGACGCGTAAACGACTTGGTACGCGCAAGGAAACGTTCCTGCCCCTCACCACGTTCCTGCCGGTCGCCGCGCTCCCCCGCTTGCCCCTGGACCACTACTTCTTCCCTGAGCCCTTGCCGGTCGGCGTGTCCGCCGTCAGCGCCGCGATGAAGGCTTCTTGCGGTACGTCAACCCGGCCGATCGACTTCATCCGCTTCTTGCCTTCCTTCTGCTTTTCCAGCAGCTTCCGCTTGCGGGAAATGTCGCCGCCATAGCATTTGGCCAGCATGTCTTTACGGAGCGCCTTGATGGTTTCGCGGGCGATGATTCGTGAACCAATGGCGGCTTGCACCGGGATCTCAAACTGTTGCCTGGGGATCAGTTCCCGCAGTCGACCCACCATTCGCACCCCGTACGGGTAGGCGGCATCCTTGTGAACGATGGCGCTGAACGCATCCACTTGTTCCGCGTTCAACAGCACGTCGACCTTCACCAGGTCTGCGGCTTGATCTCCGGCGTCGTGGTAGTCAAGGGACGCGTAACCCCTCGTTCTACTCTTCAAATTGTCGAAGAAGTCAAAAACGATTTCGGCCAGCGGCAGTTCGTATCGCAACTCAACCCGTTCGGGCGACAAGTAATCCATTCCCAGCATGGTGCCGCGCCGCTCCTGGCACAGTTCCATGACGGACCCGACATATTCGGAGGGTGTCAAAATGGTTGCCGCGACGATCGGCTCCCGCACCTCAGCAACTTTTCCGTCGGGGAAGTCCGAGGGGTTATCCACCCGCGTCACCTTCCCATCCTCAGATGTCACCGAGTAGACCACGTTGGGTGCGGTGGCGATCAGGTCCAAACCGAATTCGCGTTCCAGGCGTTCCCGCACAATCTCCAAGTGGAGCAGTCCCAGGAAGCCGCAACGGAACCCAAACCCGAGGGCGACCGAAGTTTCCGGTTCAAACGTGAGCGCGGCATCGTTCAATTGCAGTTTCGTAAGCGCCTCGCGCAGGTCCGGGAAGTCCGAGCCATCCACCGGGTATATACCCGAGAAGACCATTGGTTGCGGGTCACGGTAGCCAGGGAGGGGTTCGTCTGCCCCCCGCACCGCCATTGTCACTGTGTCACCCACGCGGGACTGGCGAACGTCTTTCACGCCGGTGATGAGGTAACCAACCTCGCCCGCGCCCAAACCTTCTGTCGGGGTGGGTTCAGGTGCCATGACACCTAATTCGAGGACCTCATAGAGCGCGCCCGTGTACATCATTTTCACGCGTTCACGGTTGGACAGGTGACCGTCAACCACCCTCACGTAGGTGACGACGCCACGATAGGAGTCGTAGACGGAGTCGAAAATCTCCGCCCTTGTTGGCCCTTCAGGATCCCCGTTTGGTGCCGGGATCTCCGAGACGATCCGGTTCAGGAGTTCCTCCACCCCTTCCCCGGTTTTCCCGGAAACCTGCAGCACCTCTGCGGGGTCGACACCCAGAAGATTCCCGATCTCCTCCGCAAACTTTTCTGGTTGCGCCCCCGGCAGGTCAATCTTGTTCAGGACGGGAATAACGACCAGGTCGTTTTCCATCGCCAAGTACAGGTTCGCCAGGGTCTGCGCCTCGATGCCCTGTGCGGCGTCAACCAGAAGCACGGCACCTTCGCAAGCGGCGAGGGACCGGGACACCTCATACGTAAAGTCAACGTGACCGGGCGTGTCAATCATGTTCAGCGTGTAGTCGTGTTCCCCGTCGCTCCACGGCATCCGCACCGCTTGGCTTTTGATAGTGATGCCACGTTCACGCTCAATGTCCATGCGGTCCAGGTACTGCGAACGCATCTCCCTGTTACCCACAACGCCGGTTAACTGGAGCATCCGGTCAGCCAGAGTGGACTTTCCGTGGTCGATGTGAGCGATGATGGAAAAGTTGCGAATGTTCGCCTGGGGCGTTGAGCCGGGCACGTTCACTGGCGCACGAGATTTCGACGGCGCATTGTGAGCAGTGGTCAAGGCATACCTCCATAGATAACGAACGCTTAAAGCTTGCCACGAAGCGCGCCGTAACCCTAACGATGGGCGAGTGCTTCACACCTCCCTTGAGTCAAACCCCACAAGGGTTTTGCGATGGCGCGTTTCCCAGGGCGTGTCAGGACTGCTAATCTTGGCTGTTGGATTCACGCAGGCGGGTCGAGCGGAATCCCAGGTACGTGTCGTTTGCGGGTGCCCCACACCCAGTCCCGACAAAGCCTTAGCCCTCATCGACCGACATTTGCATACTATGAGGAGAGTCTAAGCGTGGCGAATATCAAGCAGCAGAAGAAGCGTGTTCTCACAAATGAGAAGCGCCGAGTGCGCAACCAGGGGTACAAGTCTGAACTGAAGACCATGGTTCGGAAGACCCGCGAAGCCGTTGAGGCCGGCGACAAGGAACTTGCGGAAAAGAACCTTCAGGCCACCAGCCGCAAACTGGACATTGCTGTTTCGAAGGGCGTCATCCACAAGAACCAGGCCGCGCAGCGCAAGTCGAAGCTGGCGGCGCGTGTCAACGCGATGTGATGTGAGCTTCTAGAACAAAGCAACTTCTAGAGCGAAACAACACAAGGAGCGGGCCCACCGGGCTCGCTCCTTGTGTTATCCGCGTTGCCTACCAGGCTGGTTAGGGCTAGCCGCGTTCGGAAATTCCTGTGAGCCCTCGCCATAACCACGCTGCTCTTCAATCCACTGGGGACCGTCTAGGAAAACTGTGGCACTTCGTTGACAGCTGCCGCTGGGCCTCGCGCAATACGGTTCAACTGCCAGTGCGACGATCTTCCCTCTTCCGAATTTACATCGATGTACTAATCATCGGTCAAACTCGGCTAGATGCAAACCCGTAGGGCGATCGTGGACCGGCGGTGACGGACGAAGCGCTCCCAGAGCGCTCCGAATCTACGAACGGAACGCCTTAGAAACCCGTATTATGCACAGTTCGACTGCGGCGTCCGGCGTCTTAGAGGCACCCTTAACTTCGAGATCTGCCTCCGCAACCAACTGAATCGCGGACCCCAAAGCGTGGTCGCTCCATTGGCGCGCATTTCGTTTCGCCTTGTCGATTTGCCAGGGCGGCATTCCCATCTCACTGTTAGGCAACCCAGGCACTTTCGCCTTCGCGAGGCCTCTGAGGGTGCTTGCTAGAGCAGCCACAATGACCACTTCTGGCACCCCAGTCTCAAGCGCCTGACGGGCCAACAGAAATGCCCGAGGGCCATCCCCTGCCGCAACCGCTTCCGCCACCTCCCACGGCCGGGTTTCAACGCGTCCCCGAAAGTATGTGCGAACGTCTTCGTCGTTCACATCTCCTCCAGAGTCACTGACCAACTGGCGGGCAGCCGCCAGTAACTCCATCAGATCCCCGCGAATCGCCGAGACCAAGTTCTGGGCTGCATGAGCCGTTATTGAGCCCCCTGCTGCCCGTACCTCATCCCTGACCAGATCAGCCTTGGCGCGGTCGTTTTTGACCGTGTCGCATTTGATTATGGGCAGGCCTGCGGCTTTGACCGCCCGTGGCACCTTCGGAGCCTTGGGTCCCCCCGGGTGTTCCAGGATCATCCATATTCCTGGGACCGGGTCTTTCAGGTATTGGGTGAAGTCGGCTTCGAAGTCCTCTGTCGCCTCGGCCAAATCCGTTACCGTCACCACGCGTTCGTCAGAGAACAGGGACGAGGACACCAGGGTCGCCATGTCCCCTTTTCCATAATCGGCGGCGGAGACGGTGGTCTTCTCTGCGTCCGGCGCAATCTGTTCAAGTTCGGCACGCAGGTTGCGGATGGCGCGCTCTGCCAGGGCCCTTTCCGAGCCCTGCACCAGCGTCACCGGAGCGACCCTTGACTGCGTCATCAAACCATCCTCCTCGCAAACCTGCCTTATTGTATGTGCACACTCCGACACTGGAGCGAAAACTGTGGGGACCTGTGTATCTACGTGGTAGCTGAACACGGTCTTCTGGATCGCATTCTTCGCCGCGCGCTTTTCAGTACGAGGAGGAGCAGAATCCGCCCCCTCTTCGACTGGGCCCCAGAATCGCAAGAGTCGGGGCCCTTGACGGGTAATGTAGTCGTCACAAAAGGACCGATTGAGGAAGATAGCGATGGCTTACGGAAACAATGACTGGGCTGCTAACCGAGAGGTAAGACAACGCGAACAGGCCCAGGCGGCAAACGCGAAACGAGCCATCATCTCCCGTTATAGGGCGTTATTGGGGTCAGGCAATCCCAACTCCAAGTGGGATCAGCAAAAGGAACTGGTGTCTGCCTTCTATGAGGCTGGCTACGCTGGGAAACCCCTGAATGATGAGCTCAAAGCTGAGCTACAACAACTGCGTGATGCTTATGCCCGTGAGCTCCAGCAGGCCCGGGAGCGACGCGCTCTTCAGCAGAAGAATGTGTACTACCAAAAGCTGCGCATCCTCGAACGCATGGAGGGCATAGCCGGACGCATGGGGAACCCGTGGGACGACAAAGACGAATGGAGCATGCTTGGCTCCAGTTTCTACGATGCCGGTTACGCGGGTAAGGACAACGAGGAATATTTGAAGAACCGACTTGCCGCCGTTCGTCAAAAACGGTCTGACCAGATCGATACGTACAAGAGGAACCGGCGCCGAAGTTCTTGGTGATCCGGCTGCACGGATTCCGCGCAAAACAAACGCGAAGGGAAGAGGCCGGGAAAAGCCCGGTTTAACGAATACTTGGAAGCCTCGCAAAGGACACCAACACACAAACCACGGCCCCAACGTTACCTATCTGCGAGATCGCTCGTGATCTAGCGACAGCCCGAAGATGCTGGCACCCGTCACGGGAACCGGCCAATAGGGGAATCGGGTAGGGGTCCAGCGCAGCATTCCTCGTTCCAAAAGGTGCCCGGGGAGAAGCCAGGTTGACCCTTTCGCTTTCGGGGTGCAACAATTCAAAGACACCCGTTGGACCGATAAGGGACACGTAAACCCTCCGCCCACCTGGGATAACGCTAAGATCAAACACCCGCAAGAAGGACAAAATGACTGGGAACGCCACCAATCGTGGAGCAATCAACGACGCGCATATTCAATCCATGCGAGATAGTGCGGACAACGATGACGCTGCGGTGCGCTCCCGTAATTCGGTAACCGAGGTCGGTGTCCAAAAAGCCGCGATCAGTCACGCCAAAGTGACCAGCACGAGCACGTCCGTGTCTAATCGGCTCGACAGTTGGCCCGCGACCAGCCAGGGCAAAAGCGGACGCTGCTGGCTGTTTGCCTCTCTGAACATGTTGCGCCCAGGCGTCATGAAAAAGATGAACCTCAAGGAGTTCGAGTTTTCGCAAAACTACGCCATGTTTTGGGAGAAGCTCGAGCGCGCAAACTACTTCTTAGAGTCCATGATCGAGCTGGCCAATCAACCTTTAGATTCACCCTTGATCAACTTTTTGGCCGGCGACGTCCTGAACGACGGAGGCCAATGGGACATGTTGGCCGCGGTCTACAAAAAGTACGGCGTCGTCCCTAAAGAGGCCATGCCTGAAACCTTCGATAGCTCCAATACTGAACAGATGAATCAGCGTCTACGCACGCTACTGCGCACCGGTGCCCTGCGTCTGCGTGAAATGGTCGCAGCGGGCGACAGCGCTGAAGCGGTCCAAGCCAAGAAGGAAGAACTGCTAGCCGGCGTCTACCGCATCTTGACAATCAGTCTGGGCGTGCCTCCAAAGGCCTTTGATTGGCAGTGGCAAGATGCCGATGGAAAGTTCCACCGCGACGGAGAGATCACCCCCAAAGCCTTCTACGAAAAGTACGTCGACACCGACTTAGATGACTACGTGTGCCTGGTCGATGACCCCCGCCACGAGCACCCCAAGGGGGCGACTCTCACCGTCGAATACTTGGGCGACGTCGTCGGTGGTCAACAGGTCCTGTACCTGAACGTCGACATTGAGACGATGAAGACGCTTGCCGCAGCGTCCATTGAAAAGGGAGATCCGGTCTGGTTCGGCTGCGACGTGGGTCAGATGGCGAGTCGCGAACGGGGCCTGTTGGTTCACAACCTCTACGACTATTCCGCCCTGCTAGGTGTCGATTTGTCGACCACGAAGGAAGATCGGGTCAACTCCGGTCAATCCATGATGACGCACGCGATGCTGCTGGTCGGCGTCGACATGGTGGAGGGCAAGCCACGCCGTTGGCGCGTTGAAAACTCCTGGGGCACCGACATCGGTGACAAGGGTTTCTTCACCATGGATGACGATTGGTTCACCGAATACGTGTTCGAGGTCGTGGTGAAGAAATCTGACCTTCCCGATGAGCTACGAGCCGCACTGGACACCGAACCCTTGGTACTCCCCGCCTGGGATCCGATGGGCGCGTTGGCCTGAGGGGCTTCCAAGGGGCAGCTATCCGCTGATTTCCGAGGGGTCGAGGGTAGCGTCTGTGCGACGTCGAGACAACGCCGGGTCGCGACCACAACGCACCACGCCAACAAAGGCGAGTGCGAGGACTGCGGCAAGGAGGAGCGCTCCCCTGGCTCCTTGGGGCCAGGGGATTCGGGCTAGTGGCCAGGCGGCAAGGGCCATGTTGATCTTGTTCATCCACCAGGCAAATGGAACCGCCACACGGGCCAAGACACCCGCTACGGCTGGGAAGGGCAGGCAGGTCACCGCCACCGCAACCCCCAACAGTGTCAACGGTGCAACAATCGGTGCCACCAAAATGTTTGCCAGGAGCCCCCAGGTT
>ERZ1032924.9-NODE-9-length-59519-cov-6.471781_pt1 | contig 59519 bp, 51 predicted proteins | sample MGYA00516956_ERZ1032924 | MGnify/ENA primary metagenome ERZ1032924 (study PRJEB33719, sample SAMN04262513) | wastewater metagenome | biome: rural village; feature: composting latrine chamber; material: composting feces with ash | place: El Salvador | collected... | reverse complement strand
CGGTCCCGCACGTGAGCTGGCACGTTCGCGCCGAAACGGGCTCTAAGGCCACGTTCCACTTCCTTTATGAACCAGGAATTTTCGTCTTCACCTTCCGGGGTCGGGTAGCGCGGCATGAAGTTCGCCCCGTCACGAGTCGTCCGGAAGTGAACGTTTGAGCGTTCTGCGATTTCTAATGTGGCTCGCAAAGCGTCTTCATGGTCCCGCTCCCACACGTTGTACATGTCCTCTGTGGAACGAATGTGGTAGCTGTGGCCTTCGAAAGTGAAACGCGTGCCACCTTCATGTATGGGTGGTTCATCGAGGCGGGCGTTCGAGTTGATCGCCAGAAGCGCCTCCTGAGTCTTCGCATCCTCCTCAAGCACGTAGTGAGAGTCGTTGGTGACCACCATGGGTGCGTCCAGTAGTCTCGCTAGCCGTGGGAGATCGGCGGCAACCACTTTCTCGATTTCTGCCCCGTGGTCCATGAGCTCAACATAAAAGTTGTCTTTGCCGAAGATGTCCTGAAGCTCCGCGGCCTCTTTCACCGCCTCATCCCACTGCCCCAGGCGCATTCGAGTTTGCACTGCGCCCGAGGGGCAACCAGTGAACACAAACAAGCCCTCGTGGTACTGCTCCAACAAGTCGCGGTCAACCCGCGGCCACTTCCCCATCTGCCCATCAATGGAGGCGGCGGTTCCCATGCGGAACAGGTTGTGCATGCCCTCAGTGGTCTCCGCGACTAACGTGAGGTGGTTATAGGCGCCACGCGCAGACACGTCATCCTTGGCTTGCCACGGCTCACCCCACCGCACCCGGGTTCGGTCAAACCGTGACGTCCCTGGGGTCACGTATGCCTCCAAACCAATGACGGGTTTGATGCCGGCATCGACGCATTCGCGGTAGAACTCGTACGCCCCAAAGAGGTAGCCGTGGTCCGTTATCCCCAGCGCGGGTTGCCCTAACCGTTTCGCTTCAGCCACCATTGGCTTGATTTTCGCGGCACCATCCAACATCGAATATTCGGTGTGGTTGTGGAGATGAGCAAATGACTTCTTGGCAGACATAGTGCCCAGCATAGTCAGATCTGATCTATCCACGAGAGTCGAGTAACTTCGCGCGTCGACGCGAAAAATCGGCTACGTCAGCGGGTTCCCCACGTCGTTTTCGCCATTTCCTGATGCAAGATTCCCGCGTCAAAGAAAGGCTTTCTGTCCGTCGGCTCGTAACCTAACCGGCGATAAAACCCCTCTGCATCAACCTGGGCGTCAAGGACAAGCTCGACTGCTTCTCCCCGGTAACCTGACTCTTCGGCGACGGCCCCGGCAAAACGCATTATGCCTTCGCCCACGCCTTTTCCTCGCCACCTCGGCCTGACAGCCACACGTCCCACATGAAACGTCTTCGAGGCCCCAGGCTCCCCTTGAGTATCGGGAAGAAGTCGAGCAGCACCAATGACCTCACCGTCGTTGTTTACTGCAACGATGTGAACGGTGCTGGGAGCGAAGTCGCGAGCGTCAATCTCTAAGACAGGTGCGACCCCCTGTTCTGTCACAAACACGTCCCAGCGCACGGCGGTATGCCCCAAGATGTCTTCCGGAGACGACACCTTCCGGTAGACGATATCCTTGTTAGCCATCGAAATTCTGCAGTTTCTTCAAAGCGACGACCAGATCATCAGGGTATGGGGCTTCGATTTTCACCACGTGTTCCGTAACGGGATGCCGGAATTCTAATTCGCGTGCGTGCAACCATTGCCGCTCCAACCCCAGCTTCTTCGCTCGAGTGGGGTCAGCCCCGTAAAACACGTCACCGACACAAGGATGTCCCAGCGCGGCCATGTGAACCCTGATTTGGTGGGTGCGCCCCGTTTCCAAGTCAATTTCCAGCAGTGCGGCCCCCGGTAGCAGCTCCAAAAGGTCATAGTGTGTGACAGCCTGTTTACCGCCCTCCAAGACTGCCATCCGCCAAGTCCTTGAGGGGTGACGACCTATCGGTGCATCAACGGTTCCTCTCACGGGATCCGGATGTCCCTCAACCAGCGCGTGGTACGTCTTGCTGATCTCTCTTTCGCGGAAAGCGTGCTTCAGACGAGAGTAGGCGACCTCCGACTTCGCAACCATCATGGCGCCCGAGGTTCCCACGTCTAACCGCTGCACTATCCCCTTCCGCTCGGGAGGACCCGAGGTAGAGATGGGAATCCCTGCGGCTTCAAGCGATCCGAGGACTGTTGGGCCGTCCCATCCCGGGCCGGTGTGAGCAGCAACGCCGACAGGTTTGTTGATGACGACGATGTCGGAATCCTCGTACAAAATTTCTAAGTCAGTGGTTGGTTCGGGAACCTTCTGCGTTGGCGGGAGCTGGATCTCCAGCTCCGCTCCCTCAACCAGCCTGTCTGACTTCGCCGCGGGCACCCCATCAATGGTTACGTGTCCCAGCTCAATCAGTTCGGCACACTTGGAGCGGGAAAACCCGAGCATCCTGCTCAGCGCCGCATCTACGCGTTCACCGTGCATGCCTCCGGGAACGTTAATCAGCCTGATGTCGTTCACTTCTTTTTGTCGCCGACTTCCCGGACACTGACATTCGCCGACTCCTTCGGGTTCGAACGCTCCGATTGCACAAGCAACCACAGCGCCAACGCGGCGGCCGCTACAACAATCCAAATGTCAGCAACATTTCCAACAAACCAACTGTTGTAGTTCAGGAAATCGACTACGTGACCGCGCGCAAACCCAGGAGGCTGAAAGAGTCTGTCAATCAAGTTGCCAAAGGCCCCACCCATTAGGAGCCCGACGATTACCGCCAAAATCGGGGAATATACCCTGGAGGAATACCAAATCAAAATGCCTATGACCAGCGCGGACAAAACCGTGAAGATCCAGGTGCTGCCCTCGCCCATCGAGAATGCTGCACCCGGGTTGTACACCAGCTGCAAAGTGATGAAGTTACCGATGAAGGGTCTGGGAACACCTTCCGTCAGGTTTGCCAACGCCCACCATTTTGTCAGTTGGTCAAGGAGCACAGCCACGGCTGCCACGACAAAGACTAGCCACCAGTAGCCTCGTTTACCCGGCCGGGCATCATACTCGTCTGCGCTACGGCTTTGCGGACGATACGAAACCGGCTTGGGATCTGGCAAGGTGTTTTCGTTAGAACTCAAAAGGAGACCTCAAAAGACAGCGGAACAATCAACGGAACAAGGGTATCGCCTCATGGCCAGCAAGCGCCTACACGGTTTGCACTCTCACAAAGATGTCCCACCCAGAATGCTAACTGGGCGGGACATCTTTTAGTCACTTGTGCACAAGCGGCACCAGCACACCGCCACCGGCGTGGGGCGGCTCAACAAAAACGATTTCAGTTATCGTCTTCCTTGCCGGGTGCTTGGTCAACCTGCTTCAGCAAGGTCTGAAGGTGAGTGGAGATCGCACTGCGGTAGTCCGTTTCGAATTCACGCAAGTTGTTGATCGTCTGCTCAAGCTCTTGCTGCTCTGATGCAAGCCGGTCGAGGATCTCCGAGCGCTTGTTCTCTGCTTCAGCGACGATCAACTCACCCTGCGAGCGGGCATCAGCGACAATCTTTTCGCCTTCTTCACGTCCTTCATCGACGTATTCGTCATGGAGACGCTGAGCGAGGGCAAGCATCGAGGCTGCTGCCTCTGCACTATTCGGATCTGCGGGAGCTTCTGCGACAGGAGCGGGAGGAGCGACTTCTTCGACGGCTACCTCTTCCTCAACCACAGGCTCCACTTCGACAACCTCTGGGGCGGGGGCAGCAGGCCTGTCCGCGTCCTCAGACGAAAGCTCCGCAATACGACGGTTCGCGGCTTCCAGTTTTTCTTTCAGCTCCGCATTCTCGACAGATAGCGAGTAGATCGTAGCGACAACCTCATCGAGGAACTCATCTACCTCGATCTGGTCGTAGCCCTCACGGAACTTGACGTACTGAAACTTCTTGTTAAGCACATCATCGGCGGTAAGAAGCGCCATGTTGTTCACCCCTGGTTTCCGTTCAGTTCTGCGATCGCCGCTAACCACTCGCGGCCCATCTGCAAAGGCTGAAGCTTAATTTTCTGCCATCTCGATAATAGCGGACGGGACTGGTCCATTGTGCACCAATAGCAACAACTTTCACACCCGCACCATCTTTTCTGTCCGTTTGATGGAATTTGAAGGCCGATTGCAAGAGCAATTTACGTGTGCATATAGCCGATTGTCGCCAGCGCCTGCCCCAAACGCCCCAGAAGAGCGACACCCACGAAGAGGACCACGAAGCCGACGTCGAACGCAACAGCTCCAAGTCGTAGCGGGGGGATGTAGCGCCTGAGGAACTTGATTGGAGGGTCAGTGAGCTTGTAAACCCAGTCTGCAATTACAAGCACAATCCCTCTTGGAACCCAGTTAGGGGCTAGTATCCGCGCCCAGTCGAAGGCGACGCGCGCCAACAGAATGAGTGCGTAGATCGAGGCACCATACGCAAGAACAGATCCGACAAATATGAAAAACACGTCTGCACTCTACCGGCGGAAGTGCCCTAGTCGAACATGCGACCGGGGGCCGAACGTCCCTGGGAGCTCACTTCTATGTCTTTCGGAACCAGCAGGAACACCCTGGAAGTAACGTGTTCAAACTCTCCCCGCACGCTGAACACCATGCCCGCCGCGAAGTCCACCAGTCGGCGAGCCTCCGCGTGCGGAAGCTCAGTTAGATTCATGATCACCGGCACACCTTCGCGAAAGGCGTCCCCAATCAGTGGTGCATCTTCAAAACTCTGGGGGTGGAAGGTGACGATTCTGCGGACCGTTGCCGCACGTACGGGCCTAGGCTCAACTTCTATCTGACCTCCGGGGTAGGACTGCAACGTGAACTCATGAACGTCAACTTCGCTCTCCTGATATTCCGGCATTTCCTCTTCCGGGGACTCCTCCGAGGGAACACGCCACCCCATCAGTTCCATTGCGCGGTTGAACCGTTGCGCCATCTCTAGTCCTTCCTTGGATTCTCCGCACGTATCTAGCCACGTTGGTCGGCTGGGTGCGCTTCGCTTTCTAACATTAACGCAGCAACGGATTAAACCTGGGAGGCACACGCCGAGAACCGTGCGTGTGCCTCCCCGGGTGTTCCTCCGGCTCTATCAGCGCAAGAAATCCGGGATGTCTAGGTCGGAATCCAAATCCGCCTCGTCATAAACCCGAGGTGCCTCAAACCCTCCGGAGCTGGACTCTTCGATCAACGCGTCAACAGATTCGAAATCCGCCGCACGGGGAGCACGAATAGCCCCTGTGCGGGTTGGCACTTCCGGCTGTACCCGATGCGAAGGGGCCATCCGAGTGCGTCTCCGAGGCGCCCATTCCTCTTCCTCGGCTTCCTCTGTCACAACGACCCGTTCAACGGGAGCCTGCGCCAGCGGAGCCTCCTCAGCGAAATGGGACCGGCTTTCGGGGCGAGGTGCCGCTGTCTCCGGGGCGGCAGCACGCTTTGCAGGAGCAGCCTTGCCTGTTACCTCACGAGGACTCTGGTCAAAACCTGCCGCGATGACCGTCACCCTGATTTCGTCACCCAGAGCATCGTCAATCACTGCGCCAACAATAATGTTGGCCTCCTGGTGGACTGCTTCACGCACCAGTGTTGCGGCCTGCTGAATCTCCATCATGCCCAGGTCCGGGCCCCCCTGGAAGAAGATCAAGACGCCGTGGGCGCCCTCAATGGACGCTTCAAGCAGCGGCGAAGAGATCGCTGTCTCCACGGCCTGCAATGCCCTGTCCTCGCCAGTCGCGCCGCCCATCCCCATGAGTGCGGAGCCCGCATTCTTCATGACAGATTTGACGTCGTTAAAGTCAACGTTAATCAGGCCCGGAATTGTAATCAGTTCGGTGATGCCCTGTACACCGGAGCGCAACACTTCATCGGCCGCACGGAACGCATCCAACACAGAAATGGACTGGTCGGAAATCTCAAGCAGCCTGTCATTTGGAATGACGATGAGAGTGTCTACCTCTTCCCGAAGAGCGTCAATCCCCGCATCGGCCTGGGACGATCTCCGGTTGCCTTCGAATGAGAAGGGGCGCGTCACCACTCCCACGGTGAGGGCACCTGCTGCCCGTGCAACCTTCGCAACGACGGGGGCGCCTCCCGTCCCGGTTCCGCCGCCTTCCCCGGCAGTAACGAACACCATGTCCGCACCGCTTACGGTCTCAGCGATTTCTTGTTCGTGGTCTTCTGCCGCTTTCCGGCCAACAGCCGGGTCTGCCCCTGCTCCCAAACCGTGTGTCAGTTCACGGCCAATATCGAGCTTGGTTTCGGCATCAGACATGAGCAGAGCCTGGGCATCCGTGTTGATCGCGATGAACTCAACACCCTTCAGGTCTGTTTCGATCATGCGGTTCACGGCGTTAACGCCACCACCGCCAATGCCAACGACTTTGATGACTGCAAGGTGGTTCTGCGGTGCTGCCACTAGATTCTCCCCGGGGACTGAGAAACCTTCAAGTTCAAGTTGAAGGTTGAGTTTGCTGGTCGGTTTAGCGCCCAAACGGTAGGGCCCCAACATTGCCGGAGCAAGCACCCCCTCCGGTGTGTCGCCGGTTCTTCAAAGAACCCCGCTTAAGTACGAGGGCCCGCCCAAAGACCGCGGCTTCAACACTGAATTACCTGCGCAACTGGTCGTTAATCTTGGCAAACCGATAACGAATTATGGAACGCGGGGGCCGCTACCTGGTGCTGGGACGGGGAGGGTAGGAAACATCGTAGGTGGTGGCTCCTCTCTCGCTCAGCAAAATCTCTGCAATCCTTGCCTTGAGGAGGCTGTCATCCGAGGTGCCCCAGATGATCTCCTCACCACCCGTCAGATAAACCGTGAAGTCTGATCCGTCCGCGTTGATCGATGCCACTCGATCTCCCAAGATGTCTTCAATGATGACCCAGATCCCGAATGCCTCTGCTGCCTGAGCCTGCCTGTTTTCGGGATCGGTCGAAGCAACCACGATGGTAGGCAACCCTGCAACAGGTTCTGGGACGGTCTCAATCACCACGCCATCAGCCCCCACAACCTGGTAGCCGTCTGCTTGGGGCACAACCATTGCTGGGAGGCGTTCCTCGATCAAAACCGTGAGGCCAGTGGGCCATGCCCGTGAAACGGAAGCCTCAGACACGAAAGGAAGGTCACGGAGTTCATCTGCCGCCTCGCCCACTGGAACCCTGATGAGGGGCGTGCCAACGTAGGGCTGCAAGGTGGCGACGACCTGGTCTTGTTGGAGACCTGATTGGGCTCCTTCAATGTCTATGTTTTCCTGTTTCACCCTAAACGCTGCCGACCACCCAATTGAGTACGCCAAACCTCCAAGTACAGCGACGATTGCAAGAAACCCGGCAGCCCGACCAACCCAAAGTCTCCGCTTCGCCCGCTTCCGTTCCGCAAGCCGCTTGCTGAACTCAGCAACCCCATCGTCCCCACCCGCGGTTCCTTGACCAGCAGGTCGAAGCCCATCCGGTCCAACTTTGACGGGGGGACCTTGCAAATCTTTGCCCGTGGCTGCGCGCACGGTCCCGGCACCGATCACTTCAGGGTGCTCTGTGCCGACGTCCCTTGTTACACCGTGACGCACTCCTGCCCCGCTGGACGCTGACCCGTGCGAGTCGACTGTTTCTGCAAGCACCGGTTCAGACGCGGCTCTGGGTGCGGGTCGAGGTGAGGCATCAAGCGCGAACTCAGACTCGAGTTCAGGCGTGGGTTCAGGCGTTCGTCCAGCAGCGGCGCGCCGCACCTTTGAAACAGATTCACCGCCCGCAGTTGAGCTGTATTTGGGCTTGGAAGCCGATCGAGATGTCGGGCGCGGGGGCCGCGACCCACGCGAGTAGCTCAACGGCTCCCCTCCCGCGCATCCCTCGGAGCCTCCTTTGCCGAGGAATCGCCTCCCCCAGGGATCAACGATGATGCATCGGTCTCCAGGCCAGCCCAGGCTTCAAGGACCGGCCCGGCCTCCAGATAGATGTCTCCCGCCCCCATGAGCACCATGACATCACCGGGTTTGGTGAGTTCTGCGCCCAACCGCGCGGCCGTTGCCACGGGACCTGCGTTAACAAAATCGACCCCCGGGGGCGCCGCATCCTCAATGAGCGCGGAAGTGACCCCATCCATGGGGTCCTCACGCGCCGCGTAAATGTCTGCGAGCACAACTCCATTCGCCTCCGCGAGGGCCTGTGCGAACCGATCCGCGAAGGACTTGGTCCTCGAGTAGAGGTGTGGTTGAAACACAACCACCACGTCGCCACCATCTGCCACCAACTGTGCTTGGTGTATCGCCGCGGCTACCTCGGTCGGGTGGTGCGCGTAATCGTTGATCAGTGTGCGCCCCGCCACCGTGCCTTGGAAGTCGAACCTCCGACCGGCGCCCCGGAAACTAGCCAGGCTTTCCGCTGCAGTCTTCAGGGGGACCCCCGCTGCTACACAGGTTGTCCACGCGCCCGCCGCGTTCACTGCGTTATGTTCACCCGTCACTTGCAATGTCAAAGGGACTCTGGCGAAGTCCGAGGAGAAGCAGGAACTAGCCAGCTCTGCCTCAATTCCATTGCGCAACACCTGCACCGACTCAAGTCGAACATCCGGAGCGTCCGCGCACCTGTCGGGCCGGCCATACGTCAGCACCTTCAAGTCGGTCCGTTCCCGCATCTCTGCGGCCAGCCGCGCTGACCCCGGGTCCTCCCCGCAACAGATCAGCGAGCCGCCGGGAACAATACGATCAACAAAAGACTCAAAAACGTGAAAGAGGCTTTCTGCCGAGCCATGGGTGTCCAAGTGGTCCGCTTCAATGTTTGTGACCAAAGCAATTGAGGGACTGTAGTTCAGGAAAGATCCGTCTGATTCATCCGCTTCGGCGACAAAAATGTCCCTGCCGCTCCGCGCCCCAGACCCCACCCCTGTCACAGACCCGCCAATAGCAAATGAAGCATCAACCCCAGATTCAAGGAGAGCGACCGCGATCATCGCCGAAGTTGTCGTCTTTCCGTGAGCACCGGCAACCGCAATAAACTCCTGTCCCCTCGCCGCAAGCGCGAGCGCCTCGGAGCGGTGTATGACTCGCTGTCCTCGTTCCTTCGCGGTAACCAACTCGATGTTGTCCGGGCGGATAGCCGAAGACAAAACCACTGTGGCGTTGGGGTCAAAGTCTTTTTTCCCGTGGGGAAAATAGGCGTCAATCCCAATCTCTTGGAGACCTTTCAGGAAGTCAGAATCCTGGCGGTCAGAACCGCTCACAACTGCGCCCTGGGCAGCGAGCAGGCGTGCGACAACACTCATTCCGGATCCGCCAATCCCGATGAGGTGGAATGATTCGGGCAGCCCGGATCCGGTGGAGGTGGAATCTATGGAAACGCTCATGCCACCATCTCAATCAAATCGACAAGCAACTGTGCTCCGTCGCCCGGGGATACCGAACGTGAGGCCTCCCCCATCCGCTCCAGCCGCTCAGAGTCAACAAGGAGCGGAATCACGGTTTGTTCCAACGTGGCGACGGTGAAGTATTTGTCTTCGACCAACAACGCCCCGCCAGCGTGGACCTGAGCAGCCGCGTTAAGCTTTTGCTCACCGTTTCCGATGGGAAGGGGGACGTAGAAAGCAGGCAGGCCAAGCGCCTCCAATTCTGAAACGGTTCCGGCACCCGACCGGCAAAGAACCAAGTCAGCGGCGGCCATTGCCTGATCCATGTTCCCCAAGTATTCGACAACTTCCCACTTGTATTTAACTTTGGGATTTGCGGCCGCCGCGATCACTTCGGCTGACTTCCCCTTACCTGTCACATGAAGGATCTGAATCCCATGGCGAATCCGCGTTGAAGACTGCGTGATCACCTCGTTCAAATGCTGAGCGCCCAGGGAGCCGCCGGTGACCAGGAGCGTGGGTAGGGACGGATCCAGTCCGAAAATGCGGGCACCAACTTCGCGTGCTGCCAGCCGTCCCTCGGCAGTCTTGCGTTGTTCGGCAAGTTCCATGATTGCGCGCCGCAGCGGCATCCCGGTCACCTTAGTGATCCCAACACGGGCTCTTAGCTCTGTTTCCGGGAAAGTCAGGGAGACGGCTGCGGCGTTACGAGCGCCTAGCTTGTTTGCCCACCCCGGCCGCACGTTTTGCTCCTGAACGATGAACGGTATGCCCGCCCGTTTCGCCGCAATGTAAGCGGGTGCGGAAACGTACCCACCAAAGCCAACTAGAACATCAACACCCTCAAGAATCTCGAGAGCGCGATCTACAGCCCCTTTGAGCCGCGTTGGAAGAGAAAGTAGTTCCGGGGTTGGACGCCGCGGGACGGGGACTTTCGGAACGAACTCCAGCGTGAACCCGTCCGCGGGCACCAGAGTTGTCTCCAGTCCCTGTTCGGTTCCGATAGCCGTCACCCGGCCGCCCCTTGCCCGCACCGCGTGCGCCGTGGCTAGGAGTGGGTTCACGTGTCCGGCGGTCCCACCGCCTGCTAATGCAACATGTAGGTCCATGTCAGGATGCCTCCTGCGGCTTTCCCTGTGAGGAGTCCCGGTGACTCTTTTTCTTCTTGGATGGATTGCCCGGGGAAGGGCGCCAACCTCGGTTATTCACTTTCTTGTTGGCTGTCCTAGTGTCAGTCGCCCTTTGTTTTTCTCTCACGGGTCTACGGTTTTGGTAAGGCGAATTTGAGCCGGGCACGTCCCCAACGACTCTGGCTTTTCGTCGACGGGGTTTCCTAGGGTCCCTGCCGCCCGTATCCGCGTTGAGTTTGCTGGCGCGAGTCATGCCGGCTTCGGAACGCGCGAAAGATAGCAACACACCGACCGCCATCGCGGTGAAGAGGAACGAGGAACCGCCGTACGAAACCAACGGGAACGGCACACCAATCACCGGGGCCAAGCCGGTGACAGTGCCGACGTTGATCAGGGCCTGTCCGATGAGCCAGGCAGCGATTCCACCGGACGCGATTCGCACAAACCTACTCCGCGCATGTCCTGCCAGTTGCAAAACACCAAACGCTAGAGCGCCAAAGACGATGAGAAGGGTGAGGGTTCCAAGCAACCCGAATTCTTCCCCAATGATCGCCAAGATGAAGTCGGTGTGCGCTTCTTGCAAATAGTCCCATTTGGCTCGTGAAGCCCCCGGCCCCAAGCCCGTAAGACCTCCGGAGCCCAGCGCCCAAAGACCGTGGTCTGTTTGCGTGGGTGCCGAAGTTGAAGGTTCGGATCCGAAGCCTGGAAGGAACTCGATAACCCGTCGGGTCCTAGATGGGCTGATGGCTATTAGGAACACTGATGCTGCCCCTACTACCAACCCAACAATGCCGAACCATTTGGCCGGCACATCCGCCACCCACAGGGCCCCTAGGATCAGAGCGACAAAGATCAGGGCCGTCCCCATGTCCGCCCCGTACATGACCGAACCGATCGCCAACGCCGAGGGGATTCCGGCGGCCAAAAGAATGTGTTTCCAGCTATCTCTTTTCTGGAAAGTGTTAGAAAGCACGCGTGCCAGCACCAACGCGGTTGCGAGTTTGAGGAACTCTGAAGGCTGAATCATCTGGCCCCCGGTGCCCGGAATCGGCAACCAGTTCACGTTGCCGCCCTCGCCAACCCCAAACGGGATGAGAAGCAACTGCAAAATCAACGCCACCCCGAAAGTAGCGACAGCCAATCGGTCCCAGATCCTCGGGGGGATCATGGCTGAACCGATAGCGACAGCAAGAGCAACAAGCGCGATCAGGAGCGTGCGGCGAAAAGGCACGTAAGGGTTGACCCCCTGAGCAATGTTTGTAACCGAGGTCGCGGAGAACCCCATGAGCAAACCGAACACCCCAAGCAGAAGTGCTGGCACCAAAATGAGGTAATACGTGGTCACCGGGTTCCAGGCCGCAGGATCTGAAGAACGCCCGAACTGGAGCCGTGGCAACCTGAAGCTCTTCTTTCGCTCAGGGGCATGCGTGTTGGAACCGCCATCAAAGTTCCGTTGCCGCCCCTTGATCGCAGGCGAAGGTGTTTCGGAGACGAATTCCTTCGCCGGCTTCGCTTGCGCGGGGGCAACGTGGTCGGCGGCAACCCGATAATCGTTAGTGCGCGCACGGGGTATCGGGGGCGTGTCGTCGTGGGTGGGCGGCTTCGCGGTACGTGGACGAGGGGGCCTGGGAGCACGCCCCGCACTTGTGTATGAGTCGAACGAGGGGTTTTCCTGCGATGAAGCGTTCGCGGTGGGAGTCATCGCTACTTCCCTTTCATCGCGTACATTTCTTTGATCGCCTCGCGAAACAGGCTGCCTCGTTCAGCGTAGGAAGCAAACTGGTCCCAAGACGCACACCCGGGTGCTAGCAACACGGTATCGCCCGCCGCAGCAAATTCCGCGCAGGCGCGCACAGCATCCCCCATCAACTTCCGGGGTTCCTCATCTTCGCAGATCACAACCAGGGGTGTTTCTGGGGCCTCTTCTTTCAGCAGCGTCTGAAGCGCTTCGGGCGACGCGCCCAGGACCACGACTGCCTTTGCCAAGAGGCCGGCTGCCGCAGCCAAAGGACGCAGATCCTGCCCTTTGGCATCCCCACCCATGATCCATACGAGGTGTCCCGCGGGTGAAGCGCTTGCCGCCGCGATGGCTGCGTGCACGTTCGTTGCCTTGGAATCGTTGACCCAGTGGACCCCCTCGAACTCCCCCACCGGCTCCCGGCGGTGTGCGTCGGGCCGGAACTGGGTCAGCCCCTGTTGGATCGCCTGGGGTGCCACGCCTTGTGCCCGAGCGAGGGCCACCGCTGCCAATGCGTCCCGTACCAAAGGATCGTTCACACCCGCATCCTCCTGGATGGCGCCAGCGAGTAACGGAATCTCAGCGAAGTTTGCGATAGCGATTTTGGTGCTTGTAGCCGCCCGCTCAGAAGCAACTTGATCGAACTCTAGATGGGGTAGCCCACTCTTATCCACGACTACCCCGCCGACCAGACCGATCGAGCCCTCAGGCACTTCAGCAAACGTCAACGGCACCAGTAAAGAGCCCTGCGCATCGCTGGCGTTTTCAGCCATCTTCTGCGTTTCGGGCTCGTCAGCGAAGTAGAACCGCGCAATCCTGGTCCCGTTGTACACCGCGGCTTTCGCGTCTATGTAGGCGTCGCGGCTCCCATGCCAGTCCAGGTGGTCCGAGTCGATATTCAGGCAGATTGATGCGGCCGGGTGCAGGTTCTGGGAAGTCGCGAGTTGGAAGGATGACAGCTCCACTGCCATGGCCTCCAAGCCCTGGAACGCCGCTTCAGTTATCGGGTAGCCAACGTTTCCCACCGCGGCTGCCTGAAGTCCGGCGGCCTCCAGAATGCTCGCGAGCATTCCAACCGTCGTGGTCTTTCCGTTGGTCCCAGTTACGCACAGCCAGTTGGGTTGCCCCTTGCCAACGCTGAGGTTCCAGGCAAGTTGGACTTCGCCGATTACCTCGACTCCGGCAGCTTTCGGTTCGGTCACCAGAGGGGATGATTCCGGGATCCCCGGGGAGACGACCAAAAAACGTGGCCTCTGGTCCACGATCTTTTGTGCGAGGGCTTCCGGATCAGCGTTGGAGATCACTTGGTCTAGTTGGGGAAAAACTGCGCTCTCACGCGTTGCCTGGTCAAAGCCGACTACGCGATACCCTTGGCCCCTCAAAAGCGTTGCGGCGGCTATCCCGGAAACCCCCAGGCCAGCGACACCGACCGTTTCGGGCGTCTTACCCCATGCCTCATCGTGCGGCATCAGGAAGCGGCCACCCACTCCAGGTAGAACAGGCCAACACCCGTTGCGGCAAACAGTGCCGCGATGATCCAAAAGCGGGTCACGATTGTGACTTCTTGCCAGCCCTTCAGTTCGAAATGGTGATGTAGCGGAGCCATTCGGAATACTCGTTTACCGGTTTTCTTGAACACTCCGATTTGGATGACATCCGACATCGTGACCACGAAGAACAGTCCGCCAATGATGATGGCCATGAGCTCGGTGTGAGACAGGATGGAAAGACCCGCAAACATGCCTCCCAGAGCAAGCGCTCCGGTGTCTCCCATAAAAATCTGGGCAGGCGAAGCGTTCCACCAAAGGAAACCGATCAACGCCCCAACCACAGCAGCTGAAGTGATTGCCAAAGCGAGCGGGTCACGGGTTGCGTAGCAGCCCAGTTGTTCTGCCGCACCTCGCGAACAAGACTGGCTGAACTGCCAGAACGCGATAACCACATATGCGGCAAAGGCCGCGATTGATGCGCCCGTTGCCAACCCGTCCAGGCCGTCTGTCAGATTCACGGCGTTCGACCAGGATGCAACCAGAAGGTTCACCCACAGCACAAACAGGACTATCCCCACTCCAAGGCCGAAGTACTCCAGGTCAATGACCCAATCAGACACCACGGAGATTTTCATCGACCCGGGAGTCAAACCAACCCGGTCGGGGTGTATCAACGCCAGGAGCGCGAATCCCGTTGCAACAACGACTTGGCCGATGATTTTGCCCCACGGGTTTAATCCCAGGCTCCGGTGCTTGCTTATCTTGATGAAGTCGTCGAGGAAACCGATAAGTCCCAAACCCACGAACAAGAGGATCAGAAGCCACGCAGAATAGTCAGGCCAGGCTCCAAACGAGCCAAAGCCCGCCAGGATCCCAACAATCACGGCGGCAATTATTACCACCCCACCCATCGTGGGGGTTCCACGCTTAGTGAAGTGACCTGTTGGGCCGTCTTGGCGGATGAACTGTCCGTATTCGCGCTTCACCAAGAATTTGATAAACAGCGGGGTGACGAAGAGCGTTATCAGCAAAGATGTCGCGAACGATACAAGGACACCAATCATTTTACTTTGCGTCCTTTGCGTCGACGTTACTGGCCGCCTCAGTAAGCATGTCAGCGACCTCCCAAGATCGAGATCCGTTGGAACCCTTAATGAGTACCACGTCTCCCTCCCGCAAACTGTTAACAAGAAGCCTATGCGCGATTTCGGGATCAGGGGCGACCACGACCTCAGTGGTGTCGGATGACATACCGGGAGCGTAGATAGGTTCCTCACTCAGTTCGATAAGCAGCGCTGGATTGGTTGCCATTGCCTTGTCTCCGACCTCACGGTGGATGGCCGTGGACCCGTCGCCAAGCTCCAGCATTTCCCCCAGAACCATGAGAATTCGAGACTGCCCTTTCGCGAGTTCACTGGCAACAGCAAACGCCGCCCCCATAGAGTCCGGGTTGGCGTTGTAGGAATCATCCAGGAGTGTGAAATTCCCTTCGCCACTTCCCTTAACCGCACTAAGCGGCAAAGTTTGGATATCCATCCTGTGGGGGGAATCCGGCGGAGCGGATTCGATGACCCGGGCACTTCTGTAGAGGTCAAGGCCCATCGCTTGGGCTGCGCCGAGGGCCGCCAACGCGTTAGACACCTGATGCGCTCCAACCAGCCGCATTTGGACGGGTATTTTGTTTGAGGGGGTTGTAACTACGAATGTTGGTCGCCCGGCTCCGTCAAGTTCAACATCAGTTGCTGCCAACTGGGCTCCCGGCGAGCCATTGGCGGATACACCGATAACCTCACCGTTTACCTTGGCACGCATCGCCCAAACAAGTGGATCATCCTGGTTCAAAACTGCCGTCCCCCCAGGTAGCAGCCCCTCAACCAGTTCTGCTTTGGCGCTGGCCAGTGCCTGTTCTGAGCCGAAACCACCAAGGTGAGCGCGCCCGACCATCAAAACGACTGCAACGTCTAGCGGGGCAATGTCCGTCAAGTACGCGATGTGTCCCGCACCTGAAGCACCCATTTCCAAAACCAGGTACCGCGTTGTGCGGTCAGCCTTTAGAACAGTGAGGGGGCAACCAACCTCGTTATTGAAGGACAACTTAGGGGCGACCGTGGGAGCAAATGCTTTGCCCACCCGTGCCAGGAGGTCTTTTGTTGTGGTCTTCCCCGCCGACCCTGTAATGCCAACGACGCTGATCTCTTGTGAGCGCCTCAGGTCCGCTAGATGTGCTCGCGCAAGATCTCCGAGGGCAATCGTCGATTCCTTCACAACAATCTGTGGGATCTGCAGACCCCGCTCAGGCGTTTCAACAATGGCGCAGACGGCGCCGTTTCGAGCCGCGGAATCTATGTAGTCGTGACCGTCGGCGTTCTCCCCGACGCGGGCAACATAAAGTGAGCCGGGAACGCACTCCCTTGAATCGGTGGTGACATTTCGCAGTTCAACCTGCTGGTCCTGCAGACCAGAAACCAGGTCGGGTGCAACAAGGGCACCGTCTACGGCATTTGTGATCCACTCTAAGTCGCGTCGCATCGGTGTCTGCCCTCCTCACTTCGCTTGACCCACGGCGTTTCAGCCCTGGGGCACACTATTCCAGAAAGTCGACTCTATTCGGAATCGCCTATGGTCTACTCCTGGGTCACAGACGCCGGGATGGATGGGAAGAGCCTTGCAGGCTCGCTCGAAGGTGCCACACCCAGACTTCTGACAGCCTCAGAAGCGACAGCGCTGAACAGGGGCGCAGCGCTTTGTCCAGCAAGGAGTCCCGGGCTTGGTTCATAAAGCACAACCGCTATTGCAAGTTGAGGATTGTCCGCCGGAAGCAAACCAATCACTGACGCCGCGATCCGGCCGTTACCGATCTCTGCCGACCCCGTCTTCGCCGCAACCCTGTAGCCGTCTACTGCCGCCAAACCACCAGTTGCCACGTCCGGGTCTGCAACCACTGACTCCATCATCGTTGTCAAAGTAGAGGCAACCTCTGAACGTAGCACCTGTCGCGGCGCCTCAAGCTTGGCCTCCTCGTATACCCCATCCGCCGTTGTCCAGCCTTCAACCACTCGTGGGGCCTGATACACGCCGTCATTACCAATTGTGGCGACGATGGTGGCGGCCTGAAGCGCAGTCATCGCATAGCCCTGCCCGAACATGGTGGTGTATTTTGTGCGACCATCCCACGTTGAAGGCTCCGTCAAGATTCCTGCGGACTCCCCTGGCAGCTCGATCCCGGTGAGAGTTCCTAACCCGAAACGTTGAAGCATTTCGTAGCGTTCCTCATCCGAACTGAGCTGGCCAATCATCAAGGTGCCGGTGTTGGAAGACTGTGCCAGAACGCCGGTTGCGGTGCGCAACGCGGTTCCGTAGTCCCCCAAGTCTGTGAAGGTGTGCTCCCCAATCGTGTACGAATCAGAAATCTGGAACTCAGAAGTCGGGGTAATAGTGCCGTTTTCGAGGGCGGTCGCCATCGTCAAAACTTTCCCAACCGAGCCGGGTTCATACACCATCTGCACTGCCCTTGACGTCTGTGGGCCATCAGTAGGGTCCTTTGAGCCGGAGTCTGCGAGCGTGAGCACTTTGGACGTTTCAACGTCCAAGATCACTGCGGCACCCCAACTAGCTCCGTACTTCTTAGTTGCTTCGTCAAGTTCTCTTTGAACCGCATGTTGCAGGTCCGCGTCAATTGTGAGGTGCAAAGTCGCTCCGGGCTCCGCTTCCTCAGTAACGATCTTGGCGCCGGGGATCACGGCTCCCGTCGGGCCAATTTCGTAAGACTCTTCGCCCGGCACACCCGTCAACAGGTTGTCGAAAGCAAATTCGAGTCCACTGTTTCCCTGCCCCTCAGCGCCCACTGAACCAACTATTGTGGCGGCAGTGTTGCCGCCCGGGTATTGCCGTTCAAAGTTCGGTTCCCATTCGATTCCGTAAACATTAAGCTTGCGGATCTCGCGGTACGTCGCTGCATCGACGTCTTTGTCCAAATATACGTAGGTGGAATCCCCAAGCATCATCCCACCAAGTTCAGAAGGATCCATCTCCAAGAGCGGCGCCAACTGCTTGGCCGCCTCAGCCGGTCCTTTTCCAACAACTACCCCATCCTCTATGTGACGGTATTCCAGAATGTTCCGCTGGTTTACTGCGATGTGGTAGGTCTGAACGGAGTCGACCAGCACGTTTCCGTTGGCATCAAGAATGGTTCCTCGCGGTGCCTCAATTGAGGAAGCCGATGTTCGCACGATGCGGCCCTGCTCTTTGAGTTCAGCACCCCGCACTATCTGGATCGAAAAAAGTTGGACCCCGCACGCAACCAACGCGAACACGGTTCCAAGCCAAATAATCCTTGATCTCTTGCGTGATCTCTGAATCTCCTGAGGAACCTCAGCCGAGGTGTCATTCACCATGCCGAAATTCCGCCCTCAACCGTGCCCTGTTCCAAAGAGATCACTCCTGGCGCTTGAGCGGGGACCAAGCCGAGTTCACGCGCCTTCGCCTCAAGGGAAACAGACGAAGAAGCCTCCAACAAATCGGCTTCCAAAGACGATGTCTGTGCCTGGAGCTCTGCCAACTCGACCTGCAGATCCCGAATGTCGTAAGAACGCTGGGCCATCTGCGTATTAAGCACCAGCGGTAGCACTATCGCAACAACCGCCACGACCAAGGCGAGAAATAGGAATGACCACCCGGAGGCCTTTATCGCTTTCTTGTCGCCGTCGACAACGTGTAGTTGCCGACTGATTGCGGGCACTTCCGCCTCGGGCCGCAAAACTCTGGCCGAGGATCCCTCTGTCGTCAGCCCGACTCGTGAAGGGCGGACACGAGGATGGTATACGCCGCCACGACTGCGCGTGGGAGCGTACGAGGGTGCAAGTTGGGCGCCAGTGCTAGCCATTATTCCTCCAAGGGGCGATTAGTTCGGCACCGCGTAGTCGTACAGAAGCCGCTCTGGGGTTGTCCTCAATTTCCTCGTCAGAGGCAAGAATTGGCTTACGTGTCAATGGCTTGAGTCGTTCGCCAACCTGAAGTTGTGTCGCGGTTATGGGCAAGCCCGGAGGAAACTCGGGAGCCTCCCCCTCTTTTAGGACTCGCTTGACCAGTCGATCTTCGAGAGACTGATAACTCTCGATCACGATTCGGCCGCCAACACGCAGGCTTTCAAAAGCACGAGGAAGAGCCTCTTCCAAGATGGAGAGTTCTTCATTCACCGCGATCCTTATAGCCTGGAATGTCCGCTTGGCTGGGTTGCCACCCGTACGCCGGGCAGGGGCGGGAATGGCGTCGCGGACGATGTCAGCCAGTTCCCCGGTGGTGCTGAGCGGAACGACTTCCCGACGCTTCACGATTTCTCTTGCGATTTTGCGAGAGAACCTCTCATCGGAATAGCGCCAGATGATGGCCGCCAGGGTTTCTTCGTCTTCCTCGTTCAAAAGTTCGGCGGCAGTTCGTCCCTCAAACTGATTCATCCGCATATCCAAAGGCGCATCTTTTGAGTAAGAAAACCCCCGCTCCGGTTGGTCCAGTTGCATGGAAGAGACACCAAGGTCCATCAAAATCCCGTCGGCGAGCCGCCCTCCCAATGCCTCCGGTATCTCGTCATAAGTGCCGAGGTAGGGGGTAAACCGAGCGCCGAAATGTTCAAGCCTGTCACTTGCCAACGCAAGCGCGGAGGGGTCCCTGTCAATCCCAATAACACTAAGAGTCGGAAAACGTTTGAGCGCGGCCTCTGTGTGACCGCCCAGGCCCAGCGTCGCATCAACCATCAGGGGGGACGAGGTGGTGTCGGTTTGGAAAGCTGGAGCTAAGAGGTCAAGGCACTGCTCGACTAAGACGGGCTTGTGAACTGCCTCGAGGCTGCTTGCCATCCTCGTACTCCTCCCCTAACTCGACTTTCGTCTTGTGTGCGGGTGGCCATCTCTTTAGAGATCCCACCGGCCTCTTCTTCGTCTGTCCTTGCCAGTGATTCGGTGCCGTGTGCTCTGCCAACGGGGAAGTGAAGTCAGAACCCACAGAACCGAATCGCCGGCAAGGACTAGAACATTCCTGGAATGATTTCCTCCGCAGTGTCCGCGAATTGGTCTTCCTGAGCCGCCAAGTACGTTTCCCAGGCTTCGGCATTCCAGATCTCAGCCCTGGTCCCCGCGCCAATCACGACCAAATCCCGATCCAGGTTGGCGTAAGACCTCAGCGGTGCCGGCACGGTTATCCGCCCCTGCCGGTCGGGGCGTTCATCTGAAGCCCCCGAAAGCAAGACACGCATGTAGTCCCTTGCCTGTTTAGACGTGGTGGGGGCCTTCTTCAGCTCTTGGAACATCCGATGAAACTCTTTGTCAGAGAAGACGTAGAGGCAGCGTTCCTGGCCCCGCGTGAGCACGAGTCCGTCAGCAAGCTGCTCACGGAATTTAGCTGGAAGTATGACGCGACCCTTGTCATCCAGCTTCGGCTCATAGGTTCCAAGAAACACCGCACACCCCCTTGAAGCACCACATTACTCCACTTTGCTCCACAAAGGAGCTCTTTGAAGACAAAATCCGCCACAAAAAAGGGACTTTGCCTTGAAATAGCGCCCTTTTGGAGAAGTGGGGTGATTTTGTGTGGTTCGACTATCGGCGTGGCTAAAAGTTGATGTTTTGACCCCACATCACAGGGTCACAAGCGATCGAGCCAAGAAGTGGCGCAAAGTGGGGGCACAGCGCCTAGGGAAGAAAAATCCCGCCTGGCTGAGGGAATCTCAACCGGCGGGAACGCATTATCTGTTCTCCCAGCGCCTGCGGCGCTCTGCCTGTTTGTCAACGCGCGGCTTAGGTGACGGACGTGACTGACGTGACGTTTCCGAGAGGGAGGCCTTCCCAGAGCTCTTATCTGAGCTCAGAGCAAGCAACACCCCGCCAACCATCATTGCGAAACCGAGTGCTCCCAGAAGGATCGTGGCAACGACGTTACCCACTGTTACTCCGATGAGGACTGCGCCAAGGCCGGCCGCCGCAAGAATGCTTCCCAGGGCGATCTTTCGTGGGGAAAGCTCAGACTTAGGCTCCGGGGTTTCGTCTGCGGGGATTGTGGACGCCATTTTGTCGGCTAGGTCTGGGTCTTGCTGGCGTAGATGCTGTTCCATTTCTGCAAGAACTCGTTTTTCGTAGTCCGACAGTGCCATGTCGCCCCTCCCCTCCTAATACGCCTCGCGATTTTACCGGCTACTAATGATGTCATACTTATCTTACAAGGATTACCCTCGACGCTCGCGCAGTGGTCCTTCTGCGTCACCACTTCTCTCTAGTAGCGAAGCGGGGCGGAGCGCACCGGCCCCGAATCGTTCTGTTGCGCGGTCCATAGCCAACTCGGCGCTTCGGTCGCGGGGATCCTCGTCCAACAGCGCGGGGACACCATCTCCCTCCCCGACAAGGGACGAAACCCCGACCCCTGCCAGGCGTATCCCCCCACGGGGCAGCGGTAGTTGACGTGAAAGATCCAGCGCCGCCTCGGCTATGACTCGGCCAACGTCGGTGGGCGCGATCAGAGTTCGAGACCGGGTGATGGTCTGGAACTTCTCGTCACGGAGTTTCAACGTGACTGTCCACCCCAGAAGCTCTGCTTTTCGCAACCGCCGCGCACACTGGTGGGAGGCGTCCAAAATGAAGGTCTCCAAGTCGGCACGTCTGGTTATGTTCGCTCCGAATGTCCGTTCGGTTGAAATCGATTTTTCACGTTCCCGCGGGCCGACCTCTCGATCGTCAATCCCCCACGCCAGGGAATGCAGGTGGAACGCCGAAGCATCCCCAAGCCACCTTCGTAACTCCTTAACATCGGTGTGAGCAAGTTGGGCGACCGTGTCTATCCCTCGCGCAGTGAGTACCTTTTCAGTCTGTTTCCCCACGCCCCACAGCGCCCCGATGGGAAGAGCGTGTAAGAACGGCACGGTTTGCTCCTTTGGGATCAGCAACCACCCGTTTGGTTTCGCATGAGCGGAAGCGATTTTGGCCACAGACTTCGTTGCCGCAATCCCGACCGACGCTGGAAGACCCAACTCCTGACGAACCTGTTCACGCAACTGCTGGGCTATGTCTACGGGACTGCCCAACCGGCGGCGCGCTCCGGACACGTCCAAGAAAGCCTCATCAATACTGATCGGCTCGAAGGCGACAGTGACGGTTGACAAGATCGCCATGACTTTGCGCGAATACTCGCTGTACAAAGAGTGGCGTCCCGGCAAAACCAGAGCAGTGGGACAAAGAGAGCGGGCCCGCCCCATCGGCATTCCGGCTTTGACCCCGTAGGCGCGGGCCTCGTACGTTGCTGATGTCACCACCCCACGGTTCCCGACCCCACCAACAATGAGGGGTTTTCCAAGAAGCGTCGGATCTTCAACCTGTTCAACGGCAGCGAAGAAACTGTCCATGTCGACGTGAAGGATGGGAGTGTTTGAGTCATCGGTGCCCCAGTTGCGTTTCGCGGAGCCGGACCTGGCTGAAACAGACATGTGTCCTCCTCCGTCCGCTACTGTTCTACGTGTGGCAAAGGGTAAAGCATCAGGCCGGCGAAATCAGCCGCAGCAAATAATCACCGAACTGGGACACAACGTGCGGTATGAGGGGTCCGCGTTGGTGGTTGACTCAAAAGGCATGGAACAGTCCTGGTCAGACGGGGCCCGACCCGACCTCTTAGAGTTCGAGTACATGCAGCACCTGGACATCTTCCTCCAGGCCGCCAAGCCCTTCTCCACGCGGGACAGGGTGTTGCATGCCGGTGCTGGCGCATGCGCTTTGGCGAAGGCTTGGGAGAGGACTCGCCAAGACTCAACCCACCTTGCCGTGGACATGGACGACGAACTCATCGACTTCCTCAAAGACAGCGGCTGGATCAAACCGAACGGAAGAATCAGGTTGCGGGTAGGTGACGCCCGCGCAGTGCTGGAAGGGTCTACTGCCTCCTACGACGTGATAGTGCGGGACGCCTTCCTCGACGACACAACGCCCCCACCTTTGACCACGGTTGAGTGGGCTGAACTGGCCAAATCCCGTCTGCGTCCCGGGGGTCTCTACCTGGCCAATGTGGCTCACGGACCACAAAATTCCGGGAAGAAAGACGTTGCCGCCACGGCCGCCGTGTTCGGGAACGTGGCGGTGATTACGGACCCCAAAGTGTGGCGCTCTGCCCGAAGCGGCAATCTGGCGATAGCGGGGTGGGACGGGTATGACCTGGACTGGGCGAAACTAAACGAGGGGATTCGCCGACTCCCGCTGCCTGCGCGAGCCTTCACAGGCGTTCAAGTGTCTAACTGGTTGGCGGGTACGAAACCTGCCCGAGATTAGGCTTCCGGCTCAGATTCGCCCCGCGGGTTGTCCTCGGATTCGTCTCCCGAATCCTTTTGAGACTCGTCTTGGCTTTCATGCCTGGCCTGCTGGCCCAAGTCTTCTGCCTCCCACGGTTTCGGAGCGCGGTGACGAGGAGTGTGCCGCGTCTTGCCGACACCTGGGGCGCCTTCGACGGGGGAACCAGTCGAATCAGTCCGATCCTCGTTTGTTCCACCTGCAACGGTGGATTCGACCGGGAGCTTCCCTTTTCCGCGAGTCTTCAGGTAGCTCTCAATCGCATCACCGATCGCATCGGCAAACGTCTCATTTCTTTCTTCGCCGACCTTTTCCGCTTCGGGGAATGCATCATCGTCAGAATCTGAGAACACCCGTTCCCAGCCGGGGAACCGCATGGCGTCGTCACGGTCTTGGGCGGATTCCTCTGAGAATGCGTCCAGTTCCGCTCCCTCCGCCGCAGACGACCCAGTGATGGTGTCGTAGTGCTGTTCCAAGGCTTCCACCGTGTTTTGGAGTTCCTGGTTTTGTTCTAGGAGTTCCTCTACTTGCGTTGCGTCCTCGTCCGCCCCTCGTTCAAGATCACCCACTGGGAGCGACAGCCCCGCCATATCGGCGAGCTTCCGTATGAGTGCTGACGACGCACGCGGGAAAGTTGAGCCCGCCAGGTAATACGGGACGGTGGCAAGAAGTGTCACCCCCGTAAGCCCACGCTGACTCAACCTGTGCTGCAGGTAAGAAGTGTAAGGAGACGGAATCTTCGCGACCCCACCCATTTGTGCCTGATCTGGGATCAAATCACGATCGGTGCTCTGAATATGGATGGCTGTGGGGCGGGTGTGCGGGACCGCCGCGGGGAGGCCATGGAAAGAGAACACTGCCTCTACTCCGGCATCATCGGCAATCTCATCGATCGCTGCGGTCAGCGAAAGCCACCTGGCGTCCGGCTCCTGGCCATGCAGAACAAGAATCGGCTGCCCCTGGTCGTCGTGGATCAAATCCAACGCGATTTCAGGCTCAGCAAGGGAGGTTGTTACCCATTCCTCAACTTCCAGTACGGGCCTGTGTGAACGAAAGTCAATCAGCCGGTCGACATCGAAGGTGGCGACGCGTTGGGCGTTCAGGCTGTGAAGCAGTTGAACAACCGCAAGCGTCCCAGCAGAACCTGCATCCAAGGCACCTTCCAGGTGAGCGATCAGGATCGGGGCCTTCGCGCCGTGTGCGGGACCTTTTGCATACAGTTCGTTGTTGTCGCTCATGTCCCCTCCCGGTGCAGTCGTAAATCAATGCCCTTACAACCGTATCGCTGCGCCGCTGGCAGGGCGAGGATAGTGGGGCTAATTGCGCTTCGAGGGGAACAAATGTGGTCGCCCCCACGCGATGATTTCTCTAATGGCCCGTTAATTGGTTAGGCATCCGCACGCTGGGGAATAATAGACACTTGGCACTTTAGGGATTCAGGGGACTTGTGGCTACGACTGGCGAGAATATCGAAGGTTTGGAGCAGGATCTTGCTCGCGAACAAGCTTTCGTTGATCAGGCTTACTCGGTGTTGGAACGCCTTCGTTCTGACTACCGGCGGCTGCAGCGCGACGTGGAGGCAGAAGGAGCGTGGGGTTCCCCTCAGGCACGCACCGAACGGGACGCGAAAGCTGCTCACTACGGTGACCAAGCAATGCGTTTGGAACAAATTGAAGACCGTCTGGTTTTTGGCCGGATCGACATGGTGGACGGGGACGCTCACTACATCGGACGTGCGGGGCTGCCTGACGAAGAGGGCGGCCGACTTCTGGTGGACTGGCGTGCACCGGCTGCCCGCCCGTTTTATCAGGCAACTGCGGCGGCTCCGGCCGGGGTGGTGCGCAGGCGACACATAGCGACCCACAACCGGAAAGTGCGCAGTATCGAAGACGACGTCCTTGACGCTCAAACCGCATCTGCGCGTGGGATCCGGTTCCAGGGTGAGGGCGCGTTGATGTCGGCCCTGGCCTCAGCCCGTGATGGGCGTATGGGTGACATCGTGGCGACGATTCAGGCTGAACAGGATTCCATTATCCGTGAGCCGGGACGCGGGGTGCTCGTGGTGCAGGGAGGCCCTGGCACTGGGAAGACCGCCGTCGCACTGCACCGGGCCGCGTATCTCCTTTACACCGACCGGGAGCGCCTGGAACGTTCTGGGGTGCTGATTGTTGGCCCTTCACGCGTCTTTTTGAAGTACATCGAGCAGGTTCTTCCCTCACTTGGGGAAAGCGGAGTGGTTTCGTTGACCCTCGGGGACCTGGTTCCAGGAGTGAACGCCACGGTAAACGACACCCCAGAAGTGACGCACGCCAAGGGGAAGCTTGCCTGGATCGACACGTTGAAGGCTGCGGTCAGAGACCTGCAGCGGCTGCCTTCTGAGAACAAGTATTTTACGGTTGATGGCAAGGGAGCGGTTCTGACCCCGGAAAGGGTGCAGGAGGCGCGCTCCCGAGCACGTCGTTCCGGGAAGCCGCACAACGTCGCCCGCGACGGTTTCGCTTTGGAGTTGGTCGACGAGGTAACCCGGCAACTAGCGGGGGAAGACACTGATCCGGAAAGTCTGGCATGGTGGCGGGAATCGGTTCGCTCCTCGCGAGATATCCGCCGTGAAATCAACCTTTGTTGGATGCCAACCACCGCTGATGCTTTGCTGCGGCGACTGTACTCTCGCCCCGCGTTGCTCAGCCGCGTGGCAAGGGGATTGAGCCAGAGAGATATAGACGTAGTGGCCCGCGGCTCTGATGCTCCGATGACCATCGCAGACGTCCCACTCCTTGATGAGTTGGAAGAATTGCTGGGAACCTCGGACGCCTTAGCCGCCGCGAACATGACGCGCCAACGCGAAGAGGAAGCAGAAGAACTTCGACGCGTCCAGGAGGCGATTGAAGGTCAGGATCTGGGCGGCGGCATTGTCAACGCCGCGATTTTGGCGGAGCACACCAGGGGCCAAAAGGAGTGGGCGCCACTGGCGGAAAGGGCTCTGGCAGACCGGGCTTGGACCTATGGCCACATTGTTGTCGATGAGGCACAAGATTTGGAGCCGATGGCGTGGCACTCGCTGATGCGCCGTTGCCCATCGCGTTCTTTCACGGTTGTTGGGGACCTGGACCAGGCGCGCGGATACAACCCTCCGTCTAACTGGTATGACGCGTTGGGTCCGGCCGCCAAGGGGCTCGAGGATGAGCGGGCTCTCACTATTTCTTACAGAACACCTTCGACGATCACGAAACTGGCTCAAGAAGTCAGGGCGGAGGTGCACTCCCCCGTGATCTTCCCTCTGACGTCTGCGCGGGATGTCCCGAACTGTCTGGCGGACACGGTTGCGGTGTCCGAGGACGCCCTGAATTCAGTGCCTCCCCAGGCCCTACCGCGGCATCAGGACCCGTTGTGGTCGGCGGTGGCTTCCGTGATCGCGGAGGAAAGCGCCCAGCTTGACGAGTCTGTGGGGGTAGGTGCGGGACGCATCGGGGTTCTTGTCGCCGCGAACCGAGGTCAGGTCTGGGGGGCAGATTCGGTCGGAGACACCGCACTTGAAAACAGGGTCAGCGTGTTGAGCGTGGTGGGGGCGAAGGGCCTGGAGTTCGACGTGACGATCTTGGTTGAGCCCATGGAAATCTTGCAGGGCGGCCCCGGGGACCTGTTCGTTGGGATGACGCGATCAACACAGCGGTTACATAGCGTACGCACCACGGCGTTGCCCGACGCGTGGACGAAGGCACTGGCACAAACTGGAAAGAGGACAATCGAAGGGTGACTAACGTACTGCTTCTTGAGAACCCACACCCCGTAGCAACCCAGATATTTGAGGCAAAGGGGATGACGGTTCGCTCAGTTAACGGAAGTTTGGATGAGGACGCGCTGATCAAAGCCCTCCGCGACGTTCAAATCCTGGGAATTCGTTCGAAGACCGAGGTGAGCCGGAAGGTACTGGCCAGCAGCCCCTCGCTTGAAGCGATCGGCGCGTTTTGCATCGGCACCAATCAGATCGCCACAAGTTTCGCGGCCGAACGTGGGGTGGCAGTTTTCAATGCCCCGTTTTCCAATACGCGTTCAGTTGTTGAACTAGCGATCGGAATGATCATCTCCCTGACGCGGCGCATGACCGTTAAGAACTCTGTGCTACACCGGGGCATTTGGGACAAAACTGCCAAAAACGCGCACGAACTCAGAGGCAGAACTCTGGGCCTGATCGGTTACGGAAACATCGGCACCCAGCTCTCGGTTCTGGCTGAAGCGATGGGGATGCGCGTCGTTTTCTATGACACGGAAGAAAAGCTGGCGCTTGGCAACGCGGAACCTGCTTCTTCGATGGCAGAAGTGTTGCGCCAGTCCGACGTCGTGTCGATCCACGTGGATGGTGCTCCCCAGAATGCGGGCCTGGTCGGGGCTGAACAGTTCGCCCAAATGAAGCCGGGGGCATCCTTTGTTAACTTGTCGAGGGGATTCGTCGTTGACGTGGATGCTCTGAAAGACGCTCTCGAATCCGGGCAGATCGCGGGGGCGGCAATTGATGTTTTCCCTGAAGAGCCGCGGGCAAACGGGGAACCTTTCGAATCTCCACTTCAGATGATGGACAACGTCATTCTCACCCCTCACATCGGCGGTTCAACGATTGAGGCGCAGTCCAGCATCGGCACATTCGTCGCCGGGAAGTTAACAGACTTCTTGGCGTATGGCAACACGTCAATGAGCGTTAACCTGCCGAACTTGACGCTGCCGGTCTCCCCAACCCCTGTTGGGCGTCTGTGCTTCATGCACCACAACGTCCCGGGCGTAATGGCTAAACTCAACGACGTTTTTGCGCAGGATTCAGTCAACGTTGAATCCCAGGCGCTGGCAACCTCAGGATCAATCGGCTACGCGATTACCGATGTCGGCTCACCGCTTTCCAAAGAGATGATCAACTTGATCAAATCCTCGCCCGCCTCCATAAACGTCCGCTACCTGCCTCTTGGGGGGCCGGTACAAATCCCCTGATCACACTAAGCTCGGTTATAAGAGCGTCTCCGCACGGATACGTAGACCAGAACGGAGCCCATCACATGTCGCTTACTGATCGACTACGCAAGGCCTACGCCCCTGGCGTGCCCTACTACACGGACTCGTATGACAAGCGCACCACTGACCTCCTTCTTGACACGGCTGCTCGCTACCCGAACCGGGTGGCAATCGACTTTCTGAATCAGAAGACCACCTACGCGGAACTGGAAAAACTGGTCCGCCAGGCCGCCACCATATTGCGCGGCACGGGAGTGCGTCGTGGCGACCCAGTGGCGCTGGTGATGCCCAACTGCCCGCAACACATCGTCGCTCTTTTCGCCATCAACTTGATTGGCGGGGTGGCCGTAGAACACAACCCCATGGCGCCCGAGGGAGAACTGAAGCACGAGTTCTCCCGCCACAAGTCCAAGGTCGTGGTCGCCTGGGAGAACTCGATAGCGAAGTTGTCGTTCTTGGAACGCGACGTTCGGATTTTCGGCGTCAACCTTGCTCAAGAATTGTCGCCGGCAAGCCAGATGCTTTTGCACCTTCCGATCAAATCAATTCGTGCGCGCAAGAAAATGTTGGGGGCGAAAGTCCCTCCCGAGGTCCGCTCATGGGACAAACAAGTCCGTGGAGCCATCGCCTGGGAGGGGGACTCCATAGTCCGCGCTGATGAGCCGGCGGTTATGATCCACACCGGCGGGACCACTGGCACCCCCAAAGCAGTGGTCCTCACACATAAGAACCTCTGCTCCAACGTTGAACAGTCAGTGGCGTGGGTGCCTAACCTTCACGAGGGGAGCGAAGTTTTCTACTCTGTCCTCCCCTTCTTCCACGCGTTCGGGCTCTCAGTTACGTTGCTGTCGGGGATTCGCTTAGGCGCCACGCTGGCAGTGTTCCCGAAGTTTGATGTCCCACAAATCCTCATGGCCCAGAAACGACTTCCCTGCACGTTCTTCGTTGGGGTCCCCCCGATGTTTGAGCGCATCTTGAAAGAGAATGCGGACTGGGACGTTGACCTGACTTCAATGTCATTTACGCTTTCGGGGGCGATGCCGCTTGATGCGGAACTCTCGGAGCGCTGGGAAAAGCAAACCCTGGGCTACGTCATCGAAGGCTTCGGCATGACCGAAGCGTCCCCGGTGATTCTTGGATCTCCTGTGACGAAAGACCGGCGCCCTGGGGCACTCGGAGTCCCCTACCCTTCCACGGAGATCAGGATCGTAGATCCGGAGAATCCAAGTGAGGATGTGAAGGAAGGTGAGATCGGGGAACTCATCGTGAAGGGCCCCCAAGTCTTCCACGGGTACTACGAGGATCCGGAAGAAACCGCCGAGGTCCTCCGCGACGGCTGGCTTTACACCGGCGACTTGGTGCAGGTCAGAGACGATTTTGTCTACATGGCTGACCGCCGTAAGGAGCTTATTATTTCGGGTGGGTTCAACATTTACCCCTCCCAAGTTGAAGACGCTGTTCGCTCGATGCCGGGCATTCAGGATGTCGCAGTCGTTGGAATGCCTGGTGGCAGCCGCGGTGAGGACGTCGTTGCCGCACTGGTTCTGGAAGCAGGCGCTTCTGTGACCTTGGCTGACATCCGAGAGTGGGCTGAGAAGTCAATCGCCCACTACGCGCTGCCGCGCCAAATCGTTGTTGTTCAAGAGCTACCACGCTCACAAATTGGCAAGGTCATGCGCCGTAGGGTTCAGCAACAACTCACCGAACTCCAGACGGGTTTCGAATCCCGCTTCCCCTCGCTTGCCTCACAGGTTTCAGAGATCGCCGAGAAGGCTGGGACCGCAACCGCCGCTGCAAAGGAAGCAATCGCCACAGTGGCGGCGGAAGCTGCCGAGGCTGCCGCACCCCTGATCCAACGTGTGCAGGCCGAGAGGAATACTGACCAAAGCGACGTGGAACAAGTTGATGACTCAGGTTCAAACCCGGAGCCGGAATCGGACACAAGCGCGCGTTAGCTCCCAGCGCGCCCACTCACAGCCACCTAGCCAACGACTGGTTTCGCCCCGGAAACACGTAGGATGACTGGCCCCCGGGGCGGCCAGTACAAAGTCGTAGTGTAAGCACCTGGCACGAGAACCTAGTGTGCGAACCAAGTGTGAGTGCCAAGTGTGCGAACCAAGTGTGAGTGCCCAGTGTTGAGTGTCTAGGCAGGGGGTCAGCCGCCCCTACTGAGGGTCTTGTTCGGTGCGCAGTTCCTCAATCGCAGCCTCGAAATCGTCGAGCGACTGGAATGAAGAGTAAACAGATGCAAAACGCAAGTATGCAATAACGTCCAGGTCCCGAAGGAACGGGAGGATTGCCTTGCCGACCTCATCGGTGGAGACCGTTGACTGACCCGATGTTCGGAGGAACTCCTCAACTTGGCTTGCCAGCACCGCCAAGTCATGCTCCGAAACTGGCCTGCCTTGACATGCCTTGCGCACGCCCATGATGATCTTGTCCCGAGAGAAAGGTTCCATCACGCCGGAGCGTTTCTCAACCGAAAAACTAGATGTCTCCAACGTGGTGAAGCGCCTGCGGCAAACCCCGCATTCACGCCGGCGTCTGATTGTCGCGCCGTCGTCGATCACTCTGGTGTCTACGACCCGAGTGTCGTCGTGCTGGCAAAAAGGACAACGCAAGGTTCCCTCCACTTCCTCAGTAAGGAAACCGTATCTTGAGCTGGGGATTGTGCAAACTGTGGCGTGCACCCGCGAGCCGGAATTATCCGTCAAATATCGCATCTCCCACCACCATTGCGCATTCTGTCGACGCTTCTTACTCTGCCGGGAGCGTCACAACTTGCCCGACGTAAAGAGTCGCTTCACCGAGTCCGTTCAGAGAACGGATGTCCTCCACTACTTCCTCCAGAGGGCGACCGGACTCCAAGGCCGCTGCTAACCCCCACAAAGACTCACCCGATGCGACCGTGTGTTCCCAAGTCTGCCCGGAATAGGTTTCAGGTCGTAGTGCCAACCCCAGGCCCAAAGCAGCAGCCAAAACGAAGATGGTCACCACTGTCCAAGAGATCAAGCGAAGCAGTGCGCCTCCCCTGACAGACGAAGGCGCATCTCTTAGTGTCTGAGCGGCGACGGCACGTGGCGTAGGCACGCCTTGCAGCGAATGTGGACTTGGCACAGCATCGGGCAGTCTTTCCCCCTTCGATGTCGGTAGCGCCTCACGACCCACGGCGCTTGCCGCTCTACCCGCGGGGTGTCTGTTGATCGCCGCATCCAGTCCATCCGCAACCGGAACATGGACACGAGACCGCCTCTCCCGTTCAACGGCGAGGTTCACAACCTGCGCTTCTCCCGCGGGAAAAGAACGAGCTCCGCGCCCCGGACGCGCTGACCGAACCACGTACGTCGCCGGTCTCCGCCCGGATGGCGCACGACCGCCCCGATCCGCCACTTCTGCTCTCCGCTCAGTTTCCTTTGCCGGAACTGCAACTGCGCTCATGACCCTCCCCTTCTTCGTGCCCCTCTACGCCGCCCTGCCTGTTACCTCTTGACGCATCCCAAAGCATCTACCGCCGGCGCTCGAACATCCGTTCGTCGAACACTTGTACGATACCAACACCCTCCGACAAAATGAAGACACTCTCGAACATATGTTTGATTTCTAAGTGTTTTGCAATACCCTTCAAGTAGAGATTTCGGCGGAAACGGGCCAGTTACGCCGCTCGGCAACGGAATGGAGAACGGCACCATGGACGACACGCGGAGCCAGCTAACGAAACGCCAACGCGAAATCTACGACGTAGTCAAATCAAATATTGACAAATTTGGCTACCCGCCATCCGTGAGGGAAATCGGCGCTCGGGTCGGTCTGGCCTCTCCGTCGACGGTGAAGCACCACCTCGACGCCCTTCAGAAAATGGGCCTCCTCGAAAGAGAAGCAGGACGTCCCAGGGCGATCCGGACCGCAGACTTCCATTCTGTCGCTGATCCGAAAGTGGGCGAGGAACCCTCGGGGGTGACGCCCGTTGAAGTTCCGGTAACGCACGCCGAAGGTGATCTGGCACAAGTGCCACTGGTTGGACGCATCGCCGCCGGCGCCCCCGTGACAGCGGAACAAAACATTGAAGACGTCTTTTCTCTTCCCACAAGACTCACCGGGACCGGCACCCTTTTCGTCCTTGAGGTGACCGGCGAATCAATGATTGAGGCTGCGATTTGCGACGGCGACTATGTGGTGGTGCGTTCACAGCCCACGGCAAGCAATGGCGAGATTGTGGCGGCGATGATTGACGGCGAAGCCACAGTGAAGGTTTTTTCTCGCACCGACGGACACGTGTGGCTCCTCCCCCGCAACGCCGAATACGCTCCAATACCTGCAGATGACGCAGTGATCCTCGGACGCGTTGTCACCGTCATACGGGCCCTGTAGCCAGGGCGTTTTCCCGCGACGTGAAGGCAAAGCCACCCCCGCGCACGTCATCGTCCATTTTGGGCACGTAGGCCCACATCACCGGTCTCCTAACAACGTTGCACGTCACCCGCCAGCCTGAAGAGAACGGGGTTCGCCCGCGCCAGTTGACGGCGACGATTGCCCGGGTGAAACCCTCATCACGCCCTCAACACCTAGAAGAAGAGCAGCAGACCTCGCCCCACCCTTGGTTGATAGAAGCTAGAAGCGCCCCCGCAGACGAATCCGCGAGGGCGCAACTTCTAGGAGGTCAGAACCCCAGTGAGGCAGCAACCTGTTTGATTTGCTGAGCCGAGTTCTGCAAACCGAGCAGCTCTTTCTCCGACAGCGGTGGGTTCAAGACCCTGCCCGCACCCGCACGGCCAACAATGGTGGGGGCCGCCATGCAGACGTTTGAGATCCCGTACCAGTCTTCGATGAGAGTCGAGATTGTCATCACCCGCGACTCGTCCCTAAGCACCGATCCTGCGATGGCGGAGGCAGCAAGGCCAATGGCGTAGTTGGTCGCCCCTTTCCCTTCGATGATGTGGTACGCGGAGTTCACGACGTCAAGTGCGATTTCGGCACGCAATTCCTCGTCAAACGGCCTCCCGTTGAGCGTTGGCCCCCAGTCAGCGACCGGCACGTTACCGATCTCTGCGCTAGACCACAGCGCAACTTCAGAGTCTCCGTGTTCTCCTGCGATCATTGCGTGAATCGACTTCGATGAAACGCCTGTCTCTTTCGAAATGAGGTAGCGAAGCCTTGAAGTGTCAAGGACAGTGCCTGACCCAAACACCTGGTTACGTGGGCTGCCGCTAATTTGGAGGGCGACATAGGTGACAACGTCAACGGGGTTCGTAACGAACATGTAAACGGCGTCCGGGGCCACTGAGAACATGCTTGGGACCAGAGTCTTCATAAGACCAACCGTTGATTGCGCCAGTTCTAGGCGTGTCTGCCCCGGCTTCTGCTTGGCGCCGGCCGTGACGATTACAAGGTCAGAGCCACTCAAAATCTCGATGTCGTCTGAACCTTCAATGGCTCCCACAGACGTGAATTGGATTCCGTGGGCAATATCAAGCGCCTCGGCTGCGACCTTTGGGCCATTAATGTCGTAGAGCGCAACAGTGCGCGCGTCTCCTTTGATCGCAGCGGAGTAGGCGATGGCGGTCCCAACAGCGCCGGCACCGACAACGGTGAGCTTAGATGGGCGACCTCGAGAGGCTGAAAGCGGTGATTTATTGAGAGGCACTGACTTCTCCTATTCGTACGGCTCCCACCATTCTATGTGGCTCTGGTCTCTTCGCGCCGATATGATGCCGAGCCTTGCCTCAGTTGTCTGTTTCTTCGTCCGTGTAATCCGCGAGGCGCCGGAGTGCGTCCGAGGCGACCTTCGGCACGTCTGTCCTCCAAAACTTCGGCATTGACTGCAACAAGAATTTGCCGTAGCTCCTTGTCAGCAACCGTTGGTCCAAAACAGCCACCACCCCACGGTCTTCAGAAGAGCGCAGGAGTCTGCCTGCCCCTTGCGCCATGAGGAGGCTCGCAGGGATGAGGGACGATTCAAAGAAGCCGCCGGCACCGCTCTTTTCCGCCGCCTCACCCAAAGCCTGGGTGATTGGGTCATCGGGTCGAGCAAACGGAATCCTATCCATCACCACCAGGCGGCATGCTCTCCCCCTCACATCAACTCCCTGCCACAGACTTCGTGACCCGATAAGACAGGAGTCGGGAACCTCCCGGAACCGTTCAACCAGTGAAGAGATGGAATCCTCGCCCTGGGCTAAGACTTCAAAGTCGGTTCTTTCCCTTAAAGCTTCAACTGCAGCGTTCGCAGCCCGGTGCGAGGTGAACAGCCCTAGGGTTCCCCCTCCTGCTGCTTCCACCAGTTCGACGAACAGGTCTAACGCTTCCTCAGAGATCCCGTCCCGCCCAGGTGCGGGAAGAGCCCGTGGAACCAGGAGGATTCCCTGTTTACTTGCGTCGAAGGGGCCTCCCACATCTATCGTCGAATACTCACGCAAAGATCGTTCCAAGCCCAGTCTTTGAATCATGGGAGCAAACGTTCCGCCCAGTTCTAAGGTGGCCGAGGTGAAAATTGTCGGCGCCACGTCCTCCAGGCCCACGGCGATCCGGTCATCTACTCTAAGTGGGGCCAGGTGCAAACTGTCCTCGCCAGAATCCATCTCGGTTTTCCACGTGATCATAAATGCTGGGTCCCGTTCCCACGCCTCACAGGCTTCGAGAACCGAGTCCAGCCGAGACTTAGCCAGTTGCACCGCCAGCGAAGCTTCCTTATCGCGTAGCTCGCGGCGCCCCTGGCGTGCCGCTTCCCCAATTTGAACGAGGGCATCACCAAGAGCCTCCCCTCGACCACGCATTAGACCCTTTCCAGCAGCGCGCAACGCACTGTCAAACTGGTCAGCAGCCAGTTCCATGTTGTTGCCCGCCTCGGAAGAAAACGGGCGAAGCGCCCGCGCTACGGCAGCCAGGGAACGCTCTGTGAGCGTCACCGTCCCCTGGTGACGGACCGTGTCAGCAAGCGAGTGTGCCTCATCTATGACAAGGATGGAAGGTTCGGGAATGACCTCCGGATTACTGTTGACAGCGATCCCGAGGACGGAGTGGTTTGTGACCACCAAGTCTGCCTCGAACGCTTTGGTCCTGGCGAGGTTGGCGAAGCACTCCTCGTAAAAAGGGCAGGACGTGCCCAAGCATTCCCTGCGGGACACCGACATTTTGGACCAGAGCCGCCCGGGCACGGAAACGTCCAAGTCATCCCGGTCCCCCGTTCGACTTTTAGCGGCCCATTTAGCGACTTTTGCCCATGTTTTCCCGTCGGCGGATATCAGGGACGAGGGGTCCGGGAAAAGTTCTTCCTGCTCATCTAATCCGAGGGTGGGATCCCCTTCCAACAAGTACCTGCAAGCGTAGTTTGACCAGCCTTTGAGGACTGCTGCCTCAACCCGCGTGCCTGTCAGAGATTTGATCGCGTCTGTGACCGCGACGGCGTCGACTGTGAGCACTTGTCGTTGGAGTGCCAGAGTGGCAGTCGCCAGGACGACGGGGCCCTCCTTACCGTTTGCCAACGCAGAGAGTGTGGGGGCCAGATATGCGATGGATTTGCCAACACCGGTGTCTGCTTGTACCGCCAGGTTTTGGTCATTTTCCAAAGCGTCACAGATCGCTTCAACCATCCGTTGTTGTTGTGGGCGCGGGCTACCACCCCTGAACTGTGCTGCTCTGTGGAGAACCGCCTCTGAAAGTTCGAATAGGTTCCCCAAGTTAGGAGTCTTCGCCTTCGTCTCCTTGACCCACAGCCGTACTGTGTTCCGCGGGTACAGACAGCGCGACCTCCCTGAGCGCCTGCGCCAGGTCTCTATCTACGCGGGCGTGGAGTCGGGTGCCGTGTTCAGACCATTCTTGGCTCAGGACCTCGCCGGTTTCGTGGGCTGCGCTGACGAGCCTGGACTCTTCGAAGGGGATCACCAGGTCCACTTCAACGCTTGGCCGGGGCAGCGCCTTCCCGATTGCCTCTTGCAGTTGTTCTATCCCGTAGCCGGTTTCAGCAGACACGGACACCGCGCCCGGAAAGGCAGCCCTCAAGACTGCCAGTCTCTCTGGGGAGGCCAGGTCGACCTTGTTTAGGACAATGAGTTCACGCGCCGGATCGTAGCCTTCGATGTCTTGGAGGACAGATCTGACGGCTTGGACCTGCGCGACAGGGTCTTGGTGTGCGGCATCCACGACGTGCAGGATGACGTCTGCTTCGCCGATCTCTTCCAGCGTGGAACGGAACGCCTCCACTAATTGGGTTGGCAGGTTCCTGACAAATCCGACAGTGTCGGTGAGGGTATAGGTACGTCCGTCAGGGGTTTCAGACCTTCGCACCGTCGGGTCTAGCGTGGCAAACAATGCGTCTTGAACCAGGATGTCGGAGCCCGTGAGCCGGTTCATCAGAGTTGATTTGCCGGCATTTGTGTAACCAGCAATCGCGACAGCGGGGACCTCTCCTCTCCGTCGTGACGACCTTTGCACGGTGCGTGCCGGAGTCATCTTTTTGATTTGTTCACGCAGTTTTGACATGCGGGTTCGGATGCGACGCCGATCAAGTTCGATCTTCGTTTCACCGGGTCCGCGTGACCCAATGCCCTCGCCTCCCGCCACACGACCACCGGCTTGTCGGGACATTGATTCACCCCAACCACGCAACCTGGGAAGGAGGTATTCCAGTTGAGCAAGTTCGACTTGCGCTTTTCCTTCACGCGACTGGGCGTGCTGGGCGAAAATGTCCAGGATCAACGCGGTCCGGTCCACCACCTTCACGCCAACCACGTCTTCCAGACCACGTCGCTGTGAGGGCGCAAGATCGGAGTCAACAATGACTGTGTCAGCGTCAAGATCGCGAACCAAATCCCTTAGCTCGGCTGCTTTCCCTTTTCCGAGGTAAGTTGCTGGGTCAGGCTTTGCTCGCCGCTGAATCGTGCCTCCCAGGACCTGCGAACCGGCGGTCTCCGCCAGTGCCGCAAGTTCACGAAGCGAGTTCTCCGCGTCTTCTGCGCTCCCCTCTTGCCTCAGACCCACCAGCACCACGCGTTCGAGGCGCACTTGCCGATACTCCACCTCAGAAACGTCATCAAGATCAGTGCTCAGCGTTGCTGAACGGCCAACCGCTTTACGGTCCTCCCACTCCAACCGGAAGTCATCCGAGGTGGTCCTGGTCGCGTCCTGCGTCGACTCCAACGCCGTTCCCTGGCGAGCCAAGATTCGAGCAGCGACCTCCTCCGCCCGCCGCAGCGTCGCTTCACGCGAGTCCTCCAGAACCTCTGAAGGTTCCGAGATTTGGGGGTCTTCTTTGTTCAAATCAGTCTCCTTGGTCTCCTTCCAGCTTACGCGTGCAGCGTTCGCTCTTCGACTGCCGGTAGGGTTGGATCCGTGACCGAACATTACTTCACTGACGACCAGCCAGCCGCACAACATGAGCTTCGCACAGTCGAACTTTCCCAGCGCGGACGCACCGTGCGCCTGTGGAGTTCAGACAGAGTTTTCTCCAGTGGAAAACTGGACCTTGGGACCCGGCAGCTCCTCGACGTCGTAGGTCCTGTCCCCACCTCCGGCAACCTGTTGGACCTGGGATGTGGTTGGGGACCCCTCGCCACCTACATGGCCCTGGAGGCCCCTGAGGCAAAAGTGTGGGCGGTTGATGTCAGCCACCGCGCCCTCGACCTGATGCAGCGGAATGCGGAGCGGCACAATTTGGAAAACATTCTCGTGTTATCAGAAGCGGACGCCCTCGAAAAAGCAGGGACTGACGACACGCGTTTTGACCTGATCTGGTCTAATCCGCCCGTAAGGATCGGGAAGAAACCGATGCAGCAACTACTCTCCCGCTGGCTTTCACGTCTGAGCGAAAATGGGGAGGCGTATCTGGTGGTGGCGCGGAACCTGGGCGCTGATTCGCTGGCGAAGTGGCTGGTCGAACAGAATTTCAACGTGGACAGGGTCGCGTCAAAGAAAGGCTTCCGCATTCTGCGGGTCACGAATGGTTTGGAGAACGCGTCCCAGTGAGTCCTCATCGCGAGGATCGACCCAGGTTATCCGTGGATCCCTGCGGAACCATTTGATTTGTCTCCGCGCCAGTTGGCGGGTGGCAAGAGCGATCGCCTCTTTGGCGTCCTCCTCCGAGATCTCCCCGTCCAGCATGTCGAGAACCTGGCGATAACCGGTTGCCCGGCTGGCGGTCTTGGTATCTGCCAACCCCATCTTGGCGAGCCCCTGAACTTCTTCCACAAGACCCAGTTCGAACATTCTTTGTGTTCGCGCCGCTATCTTCTGATCTAGCACCTCCACTGGAAGTGAAATACCAATCTGCACGGCTGGCTGGTGGTAGCGATATTCGGGTAGGGACGCAGAAAAAGGCTTGCCCGTAATCTCAATGACTTCCAGAGCTCGCACTGTTCTGCGCCCGTTTCGTGGATCTATTCTTTCCGCTGCTTTGGGATCAAGACTCTCCAGTCGCGCATGTAGAGACGCGGCACCCTCAGTTACAAGCTCGTCTTCCAAGCGTGCCCTGACCTTCGGGTCCGTTCCGGGAAATTCCATCTTGTCCAGCAACGCACGCAGATACAGCCCCGAGCCGCCCACAACAACCGGTGTCTTGCCTGCCCCCATAATGGTCGATGCGTCTTCGCGGGCATGCTTTTGGTAAGCGGCGACCGAGGCGTCCTCGTGAATATCTATGACATCAATTTGGTGGTGCTGAATTCCCCTGCGCTCCCCCTGGGGAACCTTCGCTGTCCCCACATCCATGCCACGGTAAAGTTGCATCGCGTCCGCCCCAATGATTTCCACCGAGGGCGGCCCACCCAAAGCGTCAGCAAGGTCCAGCGCAAAGTCACTCTTCCCGCTGGCAGTGGGGCCAACGATCGCAACGAGTGTACTCACGCGTTCGGCCTCACCAGTGGGATGCCCAAGTTCACGGCGTTTGGGCGTTCTTCGCGGCTGTCTTGTCTCCGTTGCCACGCATCCCCAGCGGCTGTGGCGCGCACCGAGTATGTTCCCCCATCCTCAAGTCCTGAGTCGGCCAAGAGGTGGGAGGGCGCCCCATAAGTCACGTCTACTTCGACCATGTCACCGGGTCGAGGTTCATCTGCGCCCTTCGGCACCGCGAAGTGGACCAAACGGTTATCGCGCGCCCGTCCGGACAGTCTGCGAGTCACCCCGTCTTTGCGTCCCTCTCCCTCCGCAACCAAAACCTCGACACGCTTCCCCACCAGCGCCATATTCTCTTCGGTAGAAATACGGCTCTGCAGGTCAGACAGTCGCGCATAGCGCTCCGCCACGACCTCATGCGGAACGACATCTTCACGGGCGGCGGCAGGAGTGCCGGGTCGGGGCGAGTACTGGAACGTGAACGCCGAGGAAAACCGTGACTGCTCCACCACTTCCAGGGTCTGTTCAAAGTCTTCATCGGTCTCCCCCGGGAAACCAACAATGATGTCGGTGGTGATCGCCGCTTCCGGGATTTGCGCCCGCACCTTGTCCAAGATGGTTTCGAAGCGTTGCCTTCGGTAAGAACGGCGCATCTCCCGCAGAACCTTGTCCGAGCCACTTTGCAGCGGCATGTGGAGCGAGGGCATCACGGCGGGAGTTTCAGCCATTGCCGCTATGACATCATCGGTGAAAGAAGCCGGGTGCGGTGAGGTAAACCGGAGTCGTTCCAGACCGTCAACCGTTCCCACCTGGCGAAGCAGTTTGGCAAATGCGCCCCGATCCCTAAAAGACACCCCATAGGAGTTGACGTTCTGTCCAAGCAGGGTCACCTCGATTGAGCCTTCGCTCACCACGGCACGCACTTCATCCAGTATTTCCTCTGGTGACCGGTCCCGTTCACGGCCCCGCAAACGCGGAACAATGCAGAAGGTGCAGGTGTTGTTGCAACCAACTGAGATAGAGACCCAGGACGCGTATACGGACTCCCGCACCGAGGGGAGTGTGGAGGGGAAGACCTTTAGCGATTCTTCTATTTCCACGGCTGCTTTGCGGTTGTGCTCGGCACGTTTCAAGAGTGCCGGAAGCACGTCAATGTTGTGGGTTCCAAAAACGGCGTCAACCCAGGGGGCTCGTTCAACGATCCCGTCACGCAACTGCTGGGCAAGACACCCACCAACCGCGATTTGCATGCCTGGGCGCTCCCGTTTCACTGCCGCCAACTGGCCCAGGTTGCCAAACAACTTGTTGGCCGCGTTCTCCCTGACTGAGCAAGTGTTTATGACCACTACGTCAGCTCCGAGGTCACCGGCCTCAGTCGCTCTCATCTGCGCTTCTGGAACATCCTCCACGGGCACTAACCCCGCTTCTTCTAGAAGCCCGGCCATTCGCTCGGAGTCGTGGAGGTTCATCTGGCACCCAAGTGTTCGAACAGCGTAGGTGCGCGGCAAAATCTGGTTTTCCATCGTCAAGAGCCTACTTCGCTAAGCACTTTTCGAGAAGTTGAGTCAATCGGGCTGGCCGTCAACAAGGCGCAGCGCACACTTCAACGCGGCTGCCACAGCCTGACGTCGGACTTGATTCCGGTCCCCCAAGAAATGGCATTCCCTGGAGCGGGTCTCTACCGCTTCCCCAGTTGGAAACGCAAATGCGGCGCCGACGTAGACCAGTCCTGCCGGTCCGTCATCCGTGTCTGTTGGGCCTGCGACACCGGTCGTAGAAATCCCAATATTCGATCCGAACAGTCCAATAACATTTTGGGCCATTTGCTCCGCAACTTCTGCCTGCACGGGACCACCAGCGGCCAGAAGGTCCCGACTCACCCCCAGCACATCGGCCTTTGTGTCGGTTGCGTAGGTCACGACCCCGCCGCGGAAGCTCTTAGACGATCCAGCATTTGCTACCAGCGCTGAACTGACCGCGCCGCCGGTAAGGGACTCGGCAGTTGCGATGGTCCAACCCCGGTTTTCTGTCACGCTTAGAAGGGAGGCACCCAACGCCACCAGTTCGTCACCTTCGGGCGCATCGACGCTGGGTTCATCATCCGCGAGATCCACCAAATCCCGCGCGTCCATGTCTGATTCAGTAGTCATCTTCGCGCCCCACCGCTTCCTCCAGTGCCGTCATTATCACTGAACTGGAAAACCCCCGGCGTCCGAGGTATCCAGCCATGCGTGCCTTCCACCGTTGCCGTTCTGGTCCCGGTGGTGGCACCTCCCGCGTCCGTTTCTCAAGCGCTTCGGCCGCCCGAGCGTGTTCTTCATCCGGCCCAATCTCCTCCAAAAGCGGGCGATAAATCTCTCCGGGAATGCCTCTCTTTTCCATTTGCATCGATACACCGCGCCGGCCCCGATCGGAGTACTGTCGCATCACCAGCCGCGCAAATCGCTCATCATCTAGATACCCGTGTTCCTCTAAACGGCTAAGAGCATCATCTATGTCATCGTTTTCGAAACCGCGTTGCCGGAGCTTCTGACCCAACTCAAACCGGGAGTGATCCCGAACCCCGAGGATTCGAACCGCACCATCGTAAGCGTTTCCTCGCGGCCCTTCACCTTTGGCTCCGCGCGGCCCTTCACGTTTGGAAGGTCGACTACTTGACATCGGCTTTCGAAAGTTCAATCGGAGGGGTCAAGTCATCCTCTCCCCCAGCCGCCACATCATTACTCTCAGCAATCCCAAGTTCGACCAGGATTTTCCCTTCGATCTCATCTGCCAAGTCCGGATTATCGATGAGGAACTGGCGAACGTTTTCCTTGCCCTGTCCGAGCTGATCTTTGTCATACGTGTACCAAGAACCGGACTTTCGAACGATGCCGCTCTCCACCCCCATGTCGATGATGGACCCTTCGCGAGAAATGCCCTTGCCGTAAACAATGTCGAATTCCGCCTGTTTGAAAGGCGGAGCCATCTTGTTTTTTACGATCTTTGCCCGCGTCCGGTTACCAACTGGAACGCCGGCTTCCTTCAAGGTCTCAATCCGCCGCACGTCAATGCGAACAGACGAGTAAAACTTCAGGGCCTTGCCTCCAGTGGTCGTTTCCGGCGACCCAAAGAACACCCCGATCTTTTCACGCAACTGGTTGATAAAGATTGCCGTCGTACCTGTCGCGGAGAGCGCTCCGGTGATCTTTCGGAGAGCCTGGCTCATGAGCCGTGCCTGGAGACCCACGTGGGAGTCCCCCATTTCACCTTCGATCTCTGCCTTTGGCACCAGTGCCGCAACAGAGTCGATAACGATGATGTCCACCCCGCCAGAGCGAACCAGCATGTCCGCGATTTCGAGTGCTTGCTCACCTGTATCGGGTTGAGAAACCAAGAGAGAGTCCGTGTCTACACCAAGTGCCCGCGCATACTCCGGATCCAACGCATGCTCAGCATCAATAAACGCGGCATTGCCGCCCGCCCTTTGTGCGCTAGCAACAGCGTGGAGGGCCACGGTGGTCTTGCCCGACGCTTCAGGCCCGTATATTTCAACAACGCGACCGCGTGGAAGCCCACCGATTCCGAGAGCAACATCCAGAGCCAAAGAACCGGTGGGAATCACCTGGACCCGCTGACGAGAGTCGTCCCCCAGCCGCATCACTGAGCCTTTTCCGAACTGTCTATCAATCTGGCTCAGCGCCAGTTCAAGCGCCTTGTCCCGGTCTTGCCCCAGGTTTTTGGCGACCCGCTGCTTGCTCATAGTTACTCCTGTCTTGGCAGCCTCTCCGGCTGGTTTACACGGCTGGTCTCTTTTGAACGTGACCCTCTCCGAGCCACGTGATCCCTCTGGACCATTGAGCAACGATATGTCCGACCACCGACATTTTTGACCCTCCCCTTCCCTCCTGGGGAAACACTCAGATCAAGTTGCCTGGGGACGAGCTTACTCGAACAACCGTTCGATTCGACTCGACACGCGGAGCAATAACTCGACACGTGAACTATTGGGCAGCACTACCCACGATTCTTGCGGAGGGGGCGGCGGTGAACCCACCGGGCCTCCTCGCCCGCATCAGATTCTTCGACAAGCGCCTCCCAGACCGTATCCGGGGTGAGCCCACTTTCGAGGGCTTCCTGCGCAGTCCCTTTAAGCCTCGGCAGGTAGAGATCTTGGGCAAGCGAATGCCCTAGAGCAGGTCCGAAGACCTGTTCTAGGGCATCCCAAAACTCGGATTGCTTCACCGCATCTGTGCCATCGAGGAAAGCATCAGATCATCTGGAATCGTGTCCGGAACTGTCGTCTCATCGAGAGCCATCATCCTGTCGGAGACCTCACGAAGAACGAACCAGAGCGGCACTCCCAGAGCCTTTGCGATTGATTCAAGCAGTTCAGAAGAAGCTTCCTTCTGCCCGCGCTCAACTTCGCTCAGGTATCCAAGCGACACCTGGGCATCCGAAGAGACTTCACGAAGAGTCCGCCCTTGAAGCGAACGCAGCGACCTCAAAACATCGCCTAGCTCGCTACGCAGTAACGGCTCTTCTTTAGTTACGGGGACCATGTCCTTAGCGTATCGCTTGCCGTGCGTTACCTTCATTTGCCGTCCACCCCAAGGAGTGCCCCGGGTGTTGCCGGAGCCGTTGGAGCTCAACCTGTATGTATTCATCGTCATAAAGTATATAACGCCCCACATACCAAAAAACTTCCGTGTTCCATACCACACCCGCAGTTTGGATTGAAATCACGCGGTTTGTGGAAGAAGTAGCGCACCCGGCTGGGAGGATGTTGGGCGGCAGTTCCCAGCCACCCTTCAGGATTCGGGAGCGTCCTTGCGAGGACTATTGTGCTCCACGTTCGCGGCGCCCTGTGCCGCAGCCACAACATACTGGAGCCCGGAAACAACCGTTACCACCAAGGTCGCAAGCGCCACAATCCAAATCAAAACTGTCACGACCTGCAACAGCACGCCAGAAGCGAAGGTGTGCCACGGAATGACCATCAGCCAGATCATGAAAATCTGGAGAACAGTCTTCACCTTCCCCCCGGAACTCGCTGCAACAACGATGCCCCTCTTCCGCAGAACCTCGCGCAAAATCGTGATTCCGATTTCCCGCACGGCAACAATCCCGGTGAACCACCACATCCATGCGTGTCCGGTGATGATCGACAGCGCGATGAAAGCACCCAGCGTCATCACCTTGTCGGCGAGGGGATCAGCCAGTTTCCCGAAGTTTGTGATCAGGTTCCTGGCCCGCGCGATCTGACCATCCAGACGATCCGTGTACGCCGCCACCATGAAAACAACCAGTGCCCACCAGCGTGTCGGTGTCGTATCAACCAGAAGAAGCCAAAGGAAAATGGGAACCAGCACCAAACGCAGCCCCGTTAGAGCATTTGGCAGATTCCATGAAGATGGCTCCTGCACCGGTGCTGAGGAAGCAGTTTCACTCACGCGATTACCACCCTGTCTGGTTTTAGCCTGTCTATTTGTGACCTGCCCGTTTTGGCCCGCCCGGTCTGGCGCGTCCGTCTCCCGACCCTACCGCCATCTTTGTCAAACCGTGTCACTTGGAGACGTGCACTCAGTATATTGGCAGCCCTTTTCCGGAATCGAACCTGACCGTATGGTCGACGCCCGCAGGAACGGGAGTGAACACCTGCGTCTCTTGTTCATCCGGGGCGCCGGCCACTTCAACAGTGACCTCGGCGTCTTGTTCGGACCCCGACGAGGGGTTTTCTGGCCCCAAATCCGCTTGATCTTCCTGGTACAGCGAGTCTGCCTCACCGTTGAGGAGGGCCAACACAGCACCGATCTCCTCGGGCGGCACAAGCACGTCGCGCGGCTTCGACCCCTGGGACGGACCAACAATTTCTCTTGATTCAAGCAGGTCCATCAACCGCCCAGCCCGGGCGAACCCAATTCTCAGTTTCCGTTGCAGCATTGAAGTGGATCCCAGTTGCGTATCCACAACAAGTTTGGCTGCTTCAAGCAGGTCCTCTAGGTCATCGCCAATATCGTCAGCCACCCTCGCCTTCTTCGCGGGCGCAATCACGTCTTCACGATATTCGGGTGTCATCTGGGTGCGGGTAAACCGGACCACCTCGTGAATCTCCGATTCGTTCACCCACGCACCTTGCACGCGCATCGGCTTAGCCGCGCCGGCCGGGAGGTAAAGAGAGTCGCCTTGGCCAATCAGTTTCTCCGCGCCCGGTTGGTCGAGGATCACGCGTGAATCAGCCAATGCCGACGTCGCGAAAGCCAGCCGTGAAGGAATGTTCGCTTTGATCAAACCCGTCACAACATCCACCGAGGGACGCTGCGTAGCAAGCACCAGGTGGATCCCCGCGGCTCGCGCCAACTGCGTGATACGTTGCACCGAGGATTCCACATCGCGGGGGGCGACCATCATCAAGTCAGCCAACTCGTCGACCACGACCAAGAGGTAGGGGTACGGCTTGAGTTTTCGCTTGGACCCCGGCAGTGGCTGGACCTCACCCGAGCGGATGGCCGCGTTGAAGTCGTCAATATGTTTATAACCGAACTCTGCTAAGTCGTCGTAGCGGGCATCCATTTCCCGCACCACCCAGTCGAGTGCCTCCGATGCCTTCTTCGGATTGGTGATGATGGGGGTGACGAGGTGCGGAATGCCCTCGTAAATGGTGAGTTCAACCCGCTTGGGGTCGATGAGGATCATCCGCACTTCTTGCGGAGTTGATCGCATCAAAATGGAGACGATCATCGAATTGATGAACGAGGACTTCCCCGACCCTGTCTGACCCGCAACCAAGAGGTGCGGTGTCCTTGCCAGGTTGGTGACCACATAGCCACCTTCCACGTCTTTTCCGACCCCCACCAGGAGCGGATGGTGGTTTCTTTGCGCCTGACCGCAGCGCAGCACGTCGCCAAGTGCAACGGTTTCTCGGTCAGCGTTCGGGATCTCCACCCCAATGGCAGATTTACCTGGAATGGGGGCCAGGATCCGTACGTCAGCGCTGGCCACTGCGTAGGCAATGTTGCCTGACAGCGCCGTGATGCGTTCGACCTTCACGCCGGGACCCAAGGAAACCTCGTACCGCGTAACCGTGGGACCGCGGGAGAAACCGGAGACCTGGGCGTTCACTTTGAACTCGTCCAGGACGCCCTGGAGAGCTTCAACCACCGCGTCGTTCACCGCAGAACGTTGTTTGTGGGGAGCACCCCGCACCAGCAGGTCTCGAGGGGGAAGAGAGTAGTTTGAGGTCTGCTCTTCCATGGCAAAGTCCGCGTCGCCAGGTTCTCCCTGGTCGGTCTCTTCTGTCGCGGCGACAACAGTGACTCGCGGCTCAGGGGTTTTGGCCGACTGTCCGTATGGGCCGCCGTCATGATCAGGCTCTGCTGAATACGACGGACTGGTCTCTGGGTCTTCGGCAACCTCCGCGCCGGCCAGCGCTGCGGCTGCGGCTCCTTCTGAGGCTTCGGCGGCCGAGACAGCGGCGAGAGGCGTAGTAAAGGCTCCGGTACCGGGGTCGACGTCAGCCACGCCCTCGCCCAGAGAGTAGGGTTGGTTGCCCTTTGCTTCGGGGGCCTTGCCTGTGCCAGCGGCTGCTCCGGCCGGTGGTGTTGCGGCACCCTTCAAGCGTCCAAGCCACGATTTCTTGGCCGGCGTGACAGGCTCGGCAGCCACGTCATCCGAGCCTTCCTTTTGGAGCCATTCGTCTCCAGCGGTCGCCAACCCGGAAGGCTCCGGAGCCGCTTTGTCCTTGCCGCCGGTGAGCTTCAGCCACAGAGTCTTTGCCTTTTGTAGGGCGACCCTCACAGGTGTCCTCGTACCCACCAGAATCGAGTACACGAATAGGAGAACTAGCACGAACCCGGCGCCCCACCCCGAAAGCAGAATCGCCAATGGGTAACTAAAGACCCAGCCGATGAGTCCGCCCGCGCTCTCCAAGTCCTCAAACGGGTTCAGTGGAGGGTTACCCCTCGCGATCTGCACCAGCCCGGTCAACGAGATGACGACGCCGGACGTTCCCGCAAACGCGTAGGGAACAGCGTCGGGCGCTTTCCTGGCGCGGAACAGAGCGACCGCCCACAGCACCAAGGCGACTGGGACAACAACCGCGAATATGCCCACGGTCCCAGCAACGATCCGGTGGATTGCGGCGCCGGCGGCACCGGAAATGTCGAACCACTCTCGAAGTGCGATCACGAATGCCGCAGCCAGAAGAAGGAAAGCGACAGCATCCCGCTTCAGTTGGGGGTCGATGCTTTGCCACCCGTCTGACACTGCGGAAAAGAAGTTCTTGACCTTTCCGGGCTGCGAACCGGAGGACTCGTCAGCATTCGAGGTAGAGGTCCCGCCCCGCCCAGTTTTCGTCTTCGCGGAGGAGCCGTTACTTTCGCTCGAGGAATTCCGCTGTCGTGATGACTGCGTCTTCGATGGGTTAGTAGATGTCGCCATAGCACTTAGACGTTACTCTGTGGGGCGGCACGAAACGGATTGGCGCGCCGCGCCGACTCTCAGATCGGGGCGGGCAGGAGGGTTAGAGGCCGAACTGTTGCGCCCTGCATTCCTCGGGAACCCGCCCATCTTTAATGGTCTGCTCAATCTCTGCCGCACTTGGAACAGGGAACGCAGTTGGCCGGGACACTTCGATCGCCCCCGCAGCGTTCGCCCGCCGACACGCTTCCACTAGGTCGTGGCCCTTCAGGATCGAAGCGCACATCACTGCAACGTGGGTGTTCCCAACTCCGGTGGTGTCGACAAGGGCGGAGGGGTAAGCGGGCAAATGCACGTTCTTCGCCCCCATACTGGCTTGCAGTTCGCACCCCATCGAACCCGTGCGTCGAACAATCGCGGCGTCCGGGCGCAGAATGTGACGGAGGCCAGCTCCGGGGAGCTCGGAGGCGAGGATCTCTCGAAGCGCCTGCGCTTCCCGAATGTTCATCGTGACAATATCCGCGCGTTGCATGAGCGGCGCCCATGTCTCTGCTGAAACCAGTTCTACCGCGGGCGACGCCGACAGCACCAGTTTCACGTCCGGGCGCAGGTTCGCCCCCCAGTCCCTGAGGACGTTCTTCTCTGCCCCTCCGATGAGGTCCCCACCGGAAATATGCACAACGTCTCCGGCATTCAAATCGATTGAGTCCAGGAGCTGAACGGAAGTCTCCGACTCCACGCCCGGAGCGATGACGGAAGCCGTCTTTCCGCCCTCATCCACCATTGACACCGCCACCCCCACGTCGCCCACCACTGCGGCCACAAAGGTTTCGATGTCGTCAAAGGCCATGCGTCTGCGAATCACGTGCGAGTTGGGGCCTGTTCCCAAAGGTGAGGCAATCCAAGACTCAACCCCTTGGGCGCGGGCGGCCGCCGCAATCACGTAGCCGCCACCCGGTGTAGAGATGGCGCTGGAAGCACGAAAATGCTGTCCTTCCCGCGGCAATGACGGGACTCTCAGATCAACCGAGAGGTGCACCGAACAGGTGGTAACGAACTTGCCTGAGCAGCAGGGGTCCAGTGGGTCCGGGCCCCGGTCAGCCCAAGGCCCGGCGGCCCGACTGCCGTCAAGGGACGCGAATGCACGGTTTCTATCCACTTTTACTGTTCCACTACGACCGGGACAATCATTGGGCGTCTGCGTAGTCTCCGTGACGCCCAGCGGCCAACGACTCTGCGAATTGCTTGCTGCAACTGGTGGGTGCTTACCCCTCCGGGTGCGACAGCGTCCTTCAGCGCCTTGGTGACTTCGGGTAGGACCTCATCGAAGACTTCCTGCCCTTCTGCCACTCCCACCGCAGTTATCACGGGGTCAGAAAGGACCACTCCTTCTTCGTTATCGACCACCGCATAGATTGAGATGAAGCCTTCGCTTCCGAGCACCAACCGATCACGAAGTTCATCCTCGGAAACTTCCCCAACCGATCGGCCGTCAACGTAGATCAGTTCGCACGGGTAGGCTCCCACTACCCGAGCAACGTGGTCCTTGAGGTCGATCACTATTCCATCCTCGGCCAGAACAACGTTTTCTGCCGGAACCCCAGTTTTGACTGCGAGGGCACCGTTTGCCACAAGGTGGCGAGTTTCCCCATGCACGGGGAAAACGTTGCGCGGCTTGAGGATGTTGTAGCAGTAGATCAGTTCGCCCGCGGACGCGTGTCCCGACACGTGCACCTTGGCATTTTGCTGGTGCACGACATTCACACCCAGTCGAGTCAAATCATTGACGACCCGGAACACCGAGTTTTCGTTGCCTGGGATCAGGCTGGAGGCAAAGACGACGGTGTCGCCGGGACCCGCCTCAATCTGCTGGTGTGTTCCCAGGGCAATACGTGCCAGGGCCGCCATGGGCTCCCCCTGGGATCCCGTGACCATGTACACGCGCTCATCGCGAGGAAGTTCGTTCATTTCCGAAAGGGTGACCACCTCGCCCTCAGGAACATGCAAATATCCGCGTTCGGTCGCAATCGCCATGTTCCGTTCCATCGAACGTCCAACAAAGGTGACCTTCCGTCCCGAAGCCTGGGCGGCCGACAAAACCTGCTGAACCCTGTGAACGTGGGAGGCGAACGAGGCCACCACAACGGCCCCCGAAGTCTGCTTAAAAACAGAATTGAGTGTGGGGCCGATCTCCACTTCAGGTGTCACGAAACCGGGCACCTCGGCATTTGTGGAGTCAACCAAAAACAGGTCGACTCCCTCTTCACCAAAACGCGCGAAAGAACGCAGGTCTGTCAAACGACCATCCAATGGAAGCTGGTCCATTTTGAAGTCACCTGTCGCCAGGACGGTCCCCGCTTTAGTTCGCACAAATACCGCAAGCGCATCCGGAATGGAGTGCGTGACCGACACGAACTCCACGTCGAACGGGCCCGCGTCGATGCGCTCCCCCTCTTTGACAACTTCGAGGCTGCTAGCTGAAAGCCTGTGTTCACTGAGCTTGGGTTCCACGAAAGCCAAAGTGAGTTCGGAACCGTAAACGGGGATATCGGCACGAAGCTTCAGCAAATACGGGACTGCGCCAATGTGGTCCTCATGTCCGTGGGTGAGCACCAAGCCCACCACGTCGTCTAACCTGTCGGCGATCGGACCGAAGTCAGGCAGGATCAGGTCCACTCCTGGTTGGTGCTCTTGGGGGAACAGTACCCCGCAGTCGATTATGAGGAGTTTGCCTTCTGTCTCCAGAACCGTCATGTTCCTGCCGATTTCTCCAAGGCCGCCAAGGGCGAACACTCGAAGGGTCTTAGGGTCAGCAGGTGGGGGGACCGGAAGGCCCTGGTACATCGAAATCATGACCCAAGTCTGCCACGGTCAGGAACGAGCCGTTACCACCGCACTGTGTTTGGGAACTTGGAGCATACTTTCGGCAAGTGCCTGCACGTCATTTGGGGATACTGCGTCAATGCGTGCCAGCGAGTCGGTGGTGGAGATAACGCGGCCTCTTAGCTCAGAGGTAGCCAGACGCGACATGCGTGCGGTTGCTTCAGCAAGTCCCAGTCTTAGCTCGCCTCGCTGCTGCCCCTTCACACGGAACATTTCTTCTTCGGTGGGGCCGTGTTCAGCCATCTCCTCGAGTTCTCCCCACAGCAGTTTCTGAACCTCTTGCAACCGTTGAGGCGCGCAAGAAGCATAGAGCCCAAAACTGCCGGCACCCGTGAAAGAACTGGAGTAAGCAAAAGCGGAGTATGCCAGGCCGCGGCGCTCCCGAATCTCTTGAAAGAGGCGTGATGACATTCCGCCTCCCAAAATGTTGAGAAGCACTGAACTGACGGGGGCGAGCGGATCGGAAGCCGGTAGGTGGGGACCTCCCACAACCACGTGGGCCTGTTCAACTTCCCGCTCAATCACCATGTTCCTCGCCCCGCCTTTGGGGTCACGAAGGGACAAGTCAGTGACAAGGTCGTTTGTCCTTCGAGGGGCGGGGCTGTCCCCGGTCAACTGCCACGGGGAATCTTCAAGTGCGTCCAGTAGCATCTCCGCAAACTGGTCGTGGTTCACTGCCCCGGCGACTGCCACCACCAGAGTCCTCGGACGGTATCGATCGCGGTAAATGTCGGCAATCGTGTCTCTGCCCATGGAGAGGACGGTTGTAGGGGTTCCGCCAACGGGGCGCCCTAGTGAAGCGTCTGGGTAAAGCAGTGCCGCATAGTTCTGGAAGAGCACGTCGGAGGAGCTGTCTTCGGCCATCGCCAACTCATCTAGGATTACCCCTCGTTCAATATCCACATCTCGCTGACGCAGCGCGGCGTCGGTGACCATTTGGACCAGGGTCGGCAGCAGCGTGGGAACGTCGGTGTCAACCATGTGAGACCAGTAGTAGGTCGACTCCATCGTAGTTGCCGCGTTCCAGTCGGCTCCAACACCGTCGAAACGGCGCGCAATGTCGAGGGCGGATAACTCCCCGGTGCCCTTGAAAAGGAGATGCTCAAGGAAGTGGCTGACGCCGGCATCGTTGGGCGATTCGTCCCGGGAACCAACCCCGAACCAAAAGCCGATCGCCGTTGATTCCGAACCGGCCATGGTCTGGGTCAATAGGCGCACACCGCCGGGCAGGATTGAGCGTTTTATTGTGAGGTTCCCGTCGGGAATGACCAGTTGCGCTTCGGGCGCGGAATCGGGAACGAGGGGAAGGTCAACGATTGTCGCGGGGTCCCGATAGCCAAGTCCCGCGCCTCTGTTATCTACGGCAGTCAATTCTGTTCAGGCTCACTCTCATCCGATGCGGTGGGGGGCGTCGTTTCCCAAGGTTTGGCGGCCGCGTCCCCGCCCGTACTCGCCGGGGCGTCCTGGCTGAGGAAATCAACACTGTAATCGGTAGATCCGTGATCCGACACGTACGAGGGCTCCGAAGCCAAAGCATCCAACGTCCTCAACACATCTGAGACGTCTGAGGTGTTCGAGGTGTCCGAAGTGCCCGAAACGTGCTCAGAGCTCGCGGTAGCCTCGACTTCTGGGGCGTCCGGAGCCGCCGGGGTGTCCGGAACAACTGGCGCGGCTGGAGCGACTGGGGGTTCAGATGTTCGAGAGGCGTCCGAAGCACCCAGCCCCCCTGAAGTCACAGCGACCTTCGAAGGCTTCGACGCTTTTGGCCCCTTCCGCAGCCTGTGGGCTTTCTGGGTTTTCTGGGTTTTCTCCGCCTTCGCAGGCTTCGGGGCGGGTGCCTCAACCAAGCCGGCTTCTGGGGTAGAGCTCTGCGTGGGAATTGCACCCGTCAACGCCAGGATGAACGCGACCAGGGAGGCCAGGGAAACGATGGCCATCAGCCACACCCCGGTACTGAAACCCACCTCGAGGCTCTGCGCCATGGTGATCATGTTCGCCACCCAGATCAGTAGCGCAGCCAGGGCCGATGCTCCCGTAACCCAAGCCCAAAACGCTCGCGGACGAACATTGAGTATTGCCCGGAAAAAGGCGACAACCGTGACGAACAGAAGAGCGGGAGTTGCGATAACCACGGCAATGGCCACGGTCATTGGGGCCAAGGCGCCATCGGGAGCCTCCGGGATCACGCCTCTCCAATCCATGATCCACCAGGTTAGGGCGCTGAGCCCAAACAGCACCGCGAACAGCAGTGGGTCGGTGAAACGGCTCATTTCTATGCTCCTTGACTAGGGCCCAAGCTGAACGCTTCTTGCTGTGTCCGGACAGGTTCCATCCGAAACAACTACCTAACAGTCCCCCAGCTTACGCGGGCGGCATTGACGTGCGCTGTTTCTGAGGGCGGGCCCTGGGCCACCCGACATCCAAAACAACGCGCTTTGGCCAATAGGTCCCTCTCGCTGCGCTGCTATGGCGGAGGACCGCCGTCCACTTTGGGCACACGAAGAAGGGCAGACGACCCTATGACGGCGTTGCCCCTAGCCCGTGAACCTGAAGTAGGCATGCTCGGCGGCTGTCAACCTGTTTGGAGTCAAGGTGGGCGTCCCTGTCCCGGATGTGCCTCCCCGTCCCGGATGTGTCTCCCTGTCCTTACTATCCTTGTTATGAATACGTAATGGTCCTAAAAGGTGACACCAAGAGCTCCGGGAAGCACATTCGGGACAGGGAACAGTGTTGTGAAACAAAGTGGGTGCCCCCTGCTGGTGATCTTGGGGAAGGCATTGTCGGTTGAGTCGTGTTGCGTTAGGTCCCGCGGCAGCTGTCAATGAAGTGTCACAGTTTTCCTGGACTGTCCCTAATGGCTAGGCCATCCTCAATGGACTGAAGACAAGCGTGGTTATGGTGAGGACACGTAGGAATTTCAGTAAGCGGCCAATTCCTGAGCCGCCACCACTGGCCACTTCGAACCATGAAGCACACGCAAGCACTTACAAACACACCCAGTAATTTCATCCGCAGTGAAGCTCAGCGAAGTAGTCATACGCAATCAATCCGACCCCAACCAACCGGCTCACAACCGGCATGACACAAAACGAATTAGGCAAAGTCGCCGGACGCGCCGCTTGAGGCAGCAAAGCCCTCAGGCTCTCGCCCACAAATGTCGGGGCTTGAACGTGCGGACCGAAACAAGAGGCCCGGGCAGACTAATCCACCCGGGCCACATCTCTAGAGCACTACGTTGCGGTTTCCCGCGCGAAGCGCTCCAGGTTTGCTACTTGTTCTCGTCGTCGCTCCGGCGCCTGCGGTTGCGCTGGCGGGGGCGACGGTCGCCGCCTCCCTCGCGGTTACGCGGGGCGCGGTCGCGGCTGCCCTCCTCAGCAGGAACATTGCCGGCTTCCTCATCGTCGACAACGGCGTGCAGTGAGAGCTTGCCGCGGTCGTCGATCTCAGCGATCTCAACTTCAACCTTCTGGCCGACCTGCAAAACGTCATCAACGTTCTCCACGCGCTTTCCGCCGACAAGGCGACGAATCTGCGAGATGTGGAGCAGGCCATCCTTACCCGGGGTCAAGGAGATGAACGCGCCGAAGGATGTCGTCTTGACGACGGTGCCCACGAACCGTTCCCCTACCTCAGGCATCTGCGGGTTAGCGATCTGGTTGACCATGTTGCGGGCTGCCTCAGCAGACTCACCCGTTGCCGCACCAATGTAAACAGTGCCGTCGTCTTCAATCGTCAGTTCCGCGCCGGTGTCTTCCTGGATCTGGTTGATCATCTTGCCCTTGGGACCAATGACCTCGCCGATCTTGTCAACAGGAACGGTCACCGAGATGATCCGAGGCGCATGCGCCGACATCTCTTCAGGTGCGTCGATTGCTTCCTCGAGAACATCCAGAATGTACAAGCGCGCATCGCGTGCCTGGCCCAGCGCCGACTTCAGAACGTCAGAGTCGATGCCGTCAAGCTTGGTGTCAAGTTGGAGTGCCGTGATGAAGTCACGTGTGCCTGCGACCTTGAAGTCCATGTCGCCGAAGCCGTCTTCCATCCCGAGGATGTCGGTGAGGGTCACAGAGCGCTGTTCCCCATCGATCTCACCCGTCATCAGACCCATCGCGATACCAGCAACAGTGGCGCGCAATGGAACACCGGCGCCCAGTAGCGACAGTGTCGACGCGCAGACAGAGCCCATTGAGGTGGAGCCGTTGGACCCAAGGGCCTCGGACACCTGACGGATCGCGTAGGGGAACTCTTCGCGCGAGGGCAGGACGGGCCGAAGCGAACGCTCAGCCAAGTCACCGTGGCCGATTTCACGGCGCTTCGGGGAGCCAACGCGACCAGTTTCTCCAGTCGAGTAAGGGGGGAAGTTGTAGTTGTGCATGTAGCGCTTATGCGTATGAGGGCTCAGATCGTCGATCTGCTGCTCCATCCGCAACATCGCGAGGGTTGTAACACCCAGGATCTGCGTTTCGCCACGCTCAAACAGAGCGGAACCGTGCACGCGAGGAACAACCTCAACCTCTGCCGACAAAGACCGGATCTCTGTGGGGGTACGGCCGTCAACACGAATTCCGTCACGCAGGGTGCGCTCACGGATGGCTGCCTTCTCCAGGTCACGCAGAGCGGCCTTGAGTGCCTTTTCCGAGTCGGGGAAACGCTCAATCAGAGCGCCAATCGCGGCGTCCTTGACTTCTTCGATCGCTTCGAGGCGTGCGAGCTTCCCGTCAGTTAGAAGGGCCTTCGCCATGCGGTCCCCAACGACTTCCTTGACGGCGTCGTACTCTTCGTCGGTGTAGTCAAGGAACAGCGGGAACTCTGTAGTCTCCTTTGATGCCTTCTCAGCAACAGCGATTTGTGCCAGGCACAGCTCACGCAGGAAGGGCTTGGCGGCTTCTAGGCCGCTGGCAACGATGGACTCGTCCGGCTTCGGCTGTCCCTGCTGGATCAGCTCCCACTGGTTATCGCCACCGCCGGCTTCAACCATCATGATGGCGATGTCTTCGTTGCCTGCCTCATCTGTGATGATGCGGCCGGCCACGACCATGTTGAACACGGAGCGTTCCATCTCCGAGTAACGAGGGAATGCAACCCAGTTTCCGTCGATCAGCGCCAGGCGGGTGCCTGCCACGGGACCCGTGAACGGCAGCCCAGCAATCTGGGTCGACATGGACGCCGCGTTGATTGCCAGAACGTCGTAGGGGTCGTCAGGGTCAACCGCAAGGACGGTTTCAACAACCTGGACTTCGTTGCGCAGGCCCTTAACAAAGCCGGGGCGCAGCGGGCGGTCAATCAGACGGCAAGCGAGGATCGCTTCCGTGGTGGGTCGTCCTTCACGACGGAAGAACGATCCGGGGATGCGGCCAATCGCGTACTGGCGTTCTTCAACATCCACGGTTAGGGGGAAGAAGTCGAACTGGTCGCGAGGGTGCTTGCCAACAGCGGTAGTGGACAGCACCATCGTTTCGTCATCCAGGTAGGCAACTGCGCTACCTGCGGCCTGAAGGGCCAGTCTTCCGGTTTCAAACCGGATGGTGCGCTTTCCGTACGCACCGTTGTCAATAACGGCTTCGGCGGTCACGATGCCATCGTGAACCTGCGCCTCACCGTTCTTCATGTCTTCCGACATATGTATTTCTCCTATTTTTGCTACTTCATCTTGCTTGGGAGAATCAGTTGTCGGCCTTCGATCGAAGCCCTCGGAACTACAACCGCGAAGAATCGCTATTGGCTCCGAAAGCCACTGTCGAAAACCGCCCTAACCTGACTTCCCGGAAAGTGGTCTTATCCAGACACAGATTCGGCCCGTCTCCAAGCGGAAACGGGCCGGGCTGTCATTATCGACGCAGCCCCAGACGCTTGATCAGATCGCGGTATCGCTCGATATCCACGGTCTGCAGGTACTCCAGGAGCTGACGACGATGCCCAACCATCAGCATCAGACCACGCCTTGAGTTGTGGTCGTGCGGGTGGGTCTTAGAGTGCTCGGTCAGTTCCTTGATTCGTTCGGTTAGCAGCGCGACCTGCACCTCAGGAGATCCCGTGTCACCTTCGTGAGTCGCGTATTCCGAAATGATCCTCTGCTTATCTTCTTTGGTCAAAGCCATGGGCTCTCCCTTTCATGTCGTTGCACGGAGCGCCGGGGCTGGTTCACCCGGGCAGTGGCACCGTGGCCGATCTGACGGCGTCTGTCAGGCTATCACCGCTGGGGGCACCCAAACTCCATCTGAGGGATGGAACACCCAATGTCACTAAGTGATATGAGGCACTCAGCCCTTAAGTCCCGCTGTCACGTTTTCGGGGTTTACCCGCTCTGCGACTCGGCTTCCAAGGGAAGCGGCGGTTGCTCTCAGATCCTCGTCCATCTGCTGTTTAAGCCCCTCGACGGAATCGAACTTCATCATTGGTCGAAGACGTTTGGTGAACACGACAGCGACCTCCTGGCCGTACAGGTCCAAGTCGTCGCGTCCAAGCACGTGCGCTTCAACAGTTCGGTCCGTCCCCTCAAATTGGGGGTTGGAACCCACGGAGATTGCAGCGGGAAGAAACTCTTGGGCATCCGTTTGGCCAGGGACGTCACGAACTAGCCAGCCCGCGTACACGCCGTCAGCTGGGGCCAGAACGTTCCGGCCGGCCTGGAGATTAGCGGTGGGGAACCCAAGCTTCCTGCCACGCTTTTGACCGTGTTCTACAGTCCCAACCAGCCGGTATGGGTGTCCGAGGACCGAGGCTGCCTCGTCCACCCTCCCCTCCGCCAGCAGTTCGCGGACCCAGGACGATGACCACCTACGGCCCGATCCGTCCTCAATATCAGCAACCATGGTCACGGTGAAGCCATAGCGGTGACCAAGTGCCTGAAGCGTCTGGATGTTGCCGGCATTTCCCCTGCCGAAGCGGAAGTCTTCGCCAACCACCACTTCCAGGGCCCCAAGCCGATCAACCAGATACTCCGCAACAAACTCTTCTGGCTCCAACGTGTACACAGAAGCGTCGTAGTGCACTATCAGCGCCGCTGAAAGCCCAGTTGTTGCCATAGCGTCCAATCGGGTTGCCAACGACATGATCAGCGGGGTGGGGCTGCCGGGAGAATGCACCGACTTCGGATGCGGATCAAAGGTGACTGCGACCGAGTCCACCCCTTGTTTCTCAGCACGATCAACGCAGGCTGCAATAACGCGCTTGTGCCCAAAATGCATCCCGTCAAAGTTCCCGATAGTCACAACGCTTCGTTGTCTGCCGGGAACGTCTGCCAGGGAGGTCCAAACCTTCAAAGCGAACTACTCGGCCGCTGCTTTGAGCCCCAAGTTGATGCGACCCTCATCATCAACAGGTTCACCTTCGCGGACCTTGTTCTTCCCGCCGCCACAACCGCATCCGCCGCAGCCGCAGCCGCCGCTCTTTTCCTTGTCTGCGCTCATGGTTTTCTCCTTGCCGTCGTTTCTGATTGTCATTTCTAGTCGTCGCGTGCCGTGCTGCCGTCAGCGGGCCACGATCACGCTCTGAGTCTTAAATCTACCGTCCTGGACACGCAACAGACCAAGCACACGATGAGGTTCACCAACCGCGGACAAAGCAACTACGTGACCATCATCTTCTAGGATCCCCTCCGGAAGGTTGACGCATTCTGCCGGCGCCGGAGCAACCCCGTGAGCGAATCTGTCGGCACCCTCTTGGGAGACCAAAACGTTTTCCAACACGCGAAGTGCCCCTTGATCAAGGCTGATCAGCGGCAACGGCTGGCCCTCCTCCGATGCCGCCCACAGCCCCTCAAGTGTCACCGCGTCTTCGATGGTCCAAGGCCCCACGCGCGTTCTTCTAAGCGCCGTCAGGTGACCGGCCGTGCCCAGGGCTTCACCAAGGTCCCTCGCCAACGCGCGGACGTACGTACCAGTTGAGCATTCCACGTGAACATCTACGTCTACCACCCGGACCGTTTTTGCCGGCTGGTTCTCAAGTTCCACGACCACGTCTTCGAAACGGAGTGGGCTTTCTGCCCCGTTGCGGACGATCTCAAACCTGTCCACCGTTACCGCACGTGGCTTCAAAACCACATCCTCGCCCGCCCGAGCACGCGCATACGCCCGCTTACCATCAACCTTTATAGCGCTGACCGTGGAGGGAATCTGCTCAATGCTGCCCCGGAACCGGGTCATGGCTTCTTCGATCAGGGCGGTGGCATCGGTCTTGTTACGCTCCGGGTTCTTCCAGCCGGGGGCGTCGAGGGGAGATCCGGCAGCGTCGTCGGTAACAGTGGAAACTCCCAACCGGATGGTTGCCACATATTCCTTCGAGGAACCCGCAATGTAACCAAGAAGCTTCGTCGCACGCCCCAAACCGAGAACCAAAACCCCACTCGCGTCGGGATCCAACGTGCCCGCGTGCCCTACACGCCGAGTACCTGCAAGCCTGCGGATCTGCGAGACAACCCCGTGGCTGGTTATACCGAGAGGTTTGTCGACTACCAGCAAACCAACCGGGTCTGCTTTCGACGCACCATCAGGCCTCATCGTCGATATCAGTATCTGCCTTGTCGGATTCTTCGCCACCACGAACATGGGGTTCCTTGTAGGGAGATTCATCCCCCGCGAAGCTCTTACCTTCAGCTTCCTTGCGGATCGCCGCGTCCCTTTCCTTCGCCGCCCGAAGTGCATCCTCAATGGAAGCCGCAGATTCAGGCAAAGAATCGAGCTGGAAAGAGATTGTCGGGGTCAGCCGGGTACCCAAGGTGGCGCCCACCTCAGAGCGGATAAGACCCTTTGCGGACTCCAGCGCACGACGAGTCGAACGCTCTTCCTTCTCATCTCCAAGCACCGTGTAGTAAATGGTTGCGTGCTGTAAATCCCCTGTGACACGAACATCCGTGATCGTCATAAACCCCAGGCGAGGATCTTTGACCTTACGCTCCAAGGTCTGAGCAACGGACATGCGGATTCTTTCTGCAACCCGCCGTTGGCGTCCTTCGTCGGCCATGAGTAGTCCTCCCCCTGCCCTTGGTGTCGGGCTTCTTCACGAGTACCCCTCGATGGTACCCGCCTTCAAACAAACTCACTAAGCGCCCCGTTCCGTCCACCACGCCCGCTGCGGGGTCACGGGCTCCTTTGCTCGGGCGCTTGCCAATCTTGCTTGGATACCATGGGACGTTTCTCTGTCCCTGAAGACTTCCTGCCCTTCATGTGCTCCCCAGTGGGTGTCATCTTGTTCGGAGTCAGCGGGATGCTTCCCACGTGTCCTCGCCATAACCACGCTTGTCCTCACTCCGATGGGACTGTCAAGGAAAATTGTGTCACTGGTATTGGCAGCTGTAGCAGGACCTCACGCAACACGACTCAACTGCCAGCGGCTACCTCAAGATCATCAGCGGGGGCACCCACCTTGTTTCACAACACTGTTCCCTGTCCC
>ERZ1032924.8-NODE-8-length-60701-cov-6.865927_pt1 | contig 60701 bp, 55 predicted proteins | sample MGYA00516956_ERZ1032924 | MGnify/ENA primary metagenome ERZ1032924 (study PRJEB33719, sample SAMN04262513) | wastewater metagenome | biome: rural village; feature: composting latrine chamber; material: composting feces with ash | place: El Salvador | collected... | reverse complement strand
AACTGTCATTCACGAATAGCTTTTATGCAGAAAGAAATACCCTGTCAAACGCTTTTCTCGCGTTAATTTAGGCTTAGGGGACAGAACAGATCGAGGAGTGATCGTGTCTCTTTCCCCCAGCGAACACAGTCTGGTCATGGCGGTTCTTGAGCGTGGACCGGTCGCCCGGCAAGAGCTGCTGAAAAGCCTCGATTTGTCCGCTCCAAGCCTCACTCGTCTTAGCAAGCGCTTTTTGGACCTGGGTGTTTTCACATAGATCAAGAACATGGATGCTTTCCAGGATCTCAGCCTGCCGGTTGGGAGACCCCCCAAGGGGCATGTGATCAACCCCGAACACGGGCATATCCTCGGCTTCAAGCTCACTGGGCGAAATGTGTACGGTGTGCTCACCGACCTTCAGGGCACAGAGCTCCAGGCACTCCAAGTTCCTTTGGACAGTGCCCGCCCTGAGCATGTTGTCCAAGTCCTCATAGAAGCCACAGAATCTCTCAGAACGCCTGACTTGCGAGGGGTCGGGATTTCCCTTGGAGGGAGTGTGGCTGAAGACGGCACTGTACTGCGCGCACCATTTCTAGGGTGGAATAACGTGGACCTGAAGGCCTGGCTGGAAGAAGCCATGAACGTCCCCGTGACGATGGAGAACGACGTTGTTGCGTTAGCGGAAGGCCTGCGCTTGTTCGGGGTTGCGAAGCAAGAACCAAACTTTGCCTTGGTGACTATCGGGGCCGGCATTGGCCATGCGTTGGTTGTGCGAGGCCAGGTCGTCAAACCCACGGAGAACGGCCTGGGACTTGGCGGCCATATTCCCCTCTATGACGGAGGCTCGTGCTGCGAGATGGGGCACCGTGGATGTTCTCAAGCAATGCTCACCATGGGGTCGATGACAGCCCAATTCGCGGTCCTGGAGGGTAGAGAGGTCACCTATCAAGGGCTCTTGGACTTGGCGGCAGAAGGCGACGATGCAGCGTGGACGATAGTGAAAGCCTCCGCGCGTGCACTGGGTCGCATGCTGGCGATGAGCGCCAACATGTCTACGTTCAACGTCGTGGTGTTGGGGGGCGAGGGGACTGGTTTGTGGCAAGTCTCCGAGGAAGAGATCCTGCATGAGCTTCAGCGGTACCGCGATCCAGAAGCAGAACCGGTTCAAGTTTTGGTCGATGAGAACGGGTTTGGTTCCTGGGCCCAAGGGTCTAGCGCTGTCGCCCTGCTGGAGTACCTGAAGGGGCTCTAAAACGTAGCGTCTAACCAAGTTGGCAAGCATCTTGCGGTTTTCATGGGAAAATGGTGATCATGCTTCTTAGTGACCGGGACATCGCTCTCGCCCTCGACCAAGGGCGCATCAAATTGACCCCGTTGGATCGAGGCCTGATTCAACCGGCAAGCATCGACGTGCGCCTGGATCGCTACTTCCGCCTCTTTGACAACCATCGATACCCGGTGATTGACCCGGCGGCCGAACAGCCGGGCCTCACCCACGAAGTCGTTGCTGACGCGGATGATCCATTCGTCTTGCATCCGGGAGAGTTTGTTCTGGGATCTACGTATGAGTGCGTTGAACTTGGCCCGGACATCGCCGCCCGCCTTGAGGGGAAGTCGTCGCTGGGACGCCTAGGTCTTCTCACCCATTCCACTGCCGGGTTCATTGACCCCGGATTTGATGGTCACGTAACACTCGAACTTTCCAACACCGCGACGATGCCGATCCTTCTGTACCCGGGAATGAAAGTGGGGCAGCTCTGTTTCTTCGGCCTTTCCAGCCCCGCGGAGCACCCCTACGGTTCGACGGGCGCCGGCTCCCACTACCAGGGTCAGCGCGGCCCCACACCGTCGCGCTCCCATTTACGCTTTGACCGTGTCGTCATCGACGATACGTACGAGGATCGCTGAGAAAACAATGGCCGAAACGAGGAAAGAGGGCGCGGGCGCCCCGGTCCGCAAATCCATTCGGGAGAGGATGGCAGACAGGTCTGCGGGCACCAACCCTCTGGTTGAATCTTCGCTCAGCATGCTGTCGGAGGTTGATGACACCACGGGCACTTTCAGCATTGATATGACCGGGGAGTTGGTTGTTGACCAGTTGGCGCCGCTTCCGGTGAGCCTGGAAACGACAACTCCCAAAGGGGTTTTGGACCCTTTGACTGCGAGCGCATACCACCTTCTGGTTCTGCCTCCGGCCGCCCAACCTGAAGACCTTGAGGCACTGGCCGTCTCCGTTTGGAACGAGGCCGGGTGGCTCAGCCCCGGCGTTCTTCGCCTGCAAGAAAGCGCAACGCTGGAAGGGCCGTGGTCGCTGGATGCGGAGGGGGCCCGCGAACTGGGTCTGAAGGTGTCCGAGGATGACCATGTTTGGCTGGTTCGCTGCCGTGTCGTTCGTGGCCCTGCGCCTTCGGCGGAGATGATGGAAATCAATGAGTTAGCTCGGGCCTTCCCAGAGGGCATGCCTTCAGGGCTTGAAGACCGCGTCATTGACTTCCTGCGCCGCGTGTCCAGAAGGTTGGACGGTTACGTCCGGATCGCAGGTTCGGGACACACGATCGAGCCTTCCCCAGAGTCTGCCGTCAACCTCAAGGTTTATTCGAACACTTGGTTGCCGCCCGAGGAGACTCAAGCCCTCCTGGAGCCATACATTCCCGAAATTTACAGCCCGGGCCCCGTCCCTGACTCTGAGGGGGCGCCCTATGCGTTCTTGGCCCCCACGGGTTCTCGGTCTCAAGTACTGATTGGGGTGCGCCCGGAGACCGCGGTTCCTCGCGCGCTGCGGTGGGAGATGTGGGCGAAGGGGCGCCTGTACCTGTATGAGATCGTGTGGGCGCCGCCCGAGGATCTTTACGACCTAGACAAAGTCCCAACCCGAAGCGGCCGGCTGGAACGCACCCGTGCTTCAAGGACGGTCGAGGTTGCCGCGGCCCTCCTCGCACAAAAGCTAGATGACCACATGCTCGGTGGTGCGGCGGTTATTGACGAGGATGACTTCCTTGTTGGCCTCGACGTACTCCCTCCAGAAGAAGAAGAGCCACGTCCTTGATTTCTATGTCGGCTCCCTTCTGAACAGAGTCCGAGGGGACCGGCACCGGACCACCCGGCAGTGTCTCCGGCTCACTCGCTTTTACCGGGGTTGGCGCGGAACCGAGCATCTGCGTGCAGAATGGACACGCAGTTGCGACGACCGAGGCCCCCGTTGCCTGCGCTTGTTCCATGCGGGCGTTCGCGATACGAGTGCCGCGTGTCTCTTCCATCCACGCCCTTGCGCCGCCTGCACCGCAACACATCGCGAGTTCGCGGTTGTCCGCCATCTCCACTTCCTTGAGTTCGGGGATGGAGTCAAGGAGCTCCCGGGGTGCCTCAAACACCCGATTGTGGCGGCCCAGGAAGCACGGGTCGTGATACGTGATCGTCTGTTTCTCTTCGTCCGGGGCGGGTGCGGGCTTAAGTAGTCCCTCCCGCAGCAGTCGGTTCAGTAACTGGGTGTGGTGGACGACGTTGAAGGACGCGCCCAGTTGTGGAAACTCGTTCAAGATGGTGTTGAAACAGTGAGCGCAAGTAACGACGATGTTTTTGGCTTTTGCCTCTTGCAGCGTTTCAATAGCTGCATTTGCTAGGACCTGGAAGAGCAGTTCGTTTCCGGCCCTGCGGGCTGGGTCGCCAGTGCAACTTTCAGCGGAACCCAGGACCCCGAACTTCACGCCCGCTACGTGCAGAAGCTCTGCGACGGCGGCGGATGTTTTCTTTGCTTTCTCATCGTAAGCACCCGCGCACCCGACCCAGAAGAGGTAGTCCAAGCCCTCGGCATCCTCGACGTCTTCCCCAATGACAGGGAAGTCGAAGTCGAGGTCTTTCGCCCAGTCCAGACGCTTGCGCGGCATTTGGTTGTACGGGTTTCCCTTCGTTTCCAGGGCGCGCATGGGCCGCTGCAATTCCCTGGGAAACGCGGATTCCATCAGGAACTGGAAGCGGCGTAGGTTCCCAATGCGGTCAATGTGCTCAATGTCTACCGGGCACTGCTCCACGCAAGCCCCACACATAGTGCAGTCCCAGAGAACGTCGGCCGCGGTTACGTCTGGTACCAGGTCGGCGTTTGTAGAAGCCACCCCGTTTTCACCGGTGATCTTCGCAGCCGATAGTGCACCAAGAACATCCGTGGTGTCAGCGTGCCCCTGGAAAGGTGCGGTGTCGCCCGCGGCGGCAACTGCGTTGTCACGGAGGGCGAGGGTGAGCAGTTTCGGAGAGAGCGGCTTGTCAGTGTTCCAAGCGGGGCACAGATCCTGGCATCGGCCGCACTCCGTGCAGGTCATGACGTCCAGTCGATCTTTCCACGTGAGGTCAGCCGTGGTGCCAAGACCAATCACGAGGTCTTCATCCTCATCAGCGGCTTGCTCCAGGTCCGACGAGGGGTCCCCATTCACCAAAGGAAGAGAAAGCGCCCCCAGTGACTTCGCCCCATTTGCGTGGGTGCCGGCCGCAATGTTGACGGGGGCCAGGAACCGGTGCCAAGAGATACCCATCGCAGTATTCAGCCCGACGACCAACATCCACACCATCGACACGAGAATTTTGATGGATGCCACCACCACGATCCAATTAGCCAAAGCCGATGGCGATGCCCCCGCGAAGTGTTTCCCCGCCCACGCGGTCAGCGGGTAGCTGGCCCACGACACTGCCCCGGACTGCGACAAGAGCCCGAACTGAAGTGCGTGAATCACCAAAATGCACGCGCAGACGGTCGCGATCACCCATTCGACAAAGTACGCCTGCCACCGGGTGGATCCGAAGAAACGGGAGGATCTGGGGGTTTCCTCGTCCCTCCACATCGTCACGAACCGCACTGCTGTGAGCGTCAGTATTGATAGCAAGCCAGCCCAGGCGAAGCCCTCCGAAACCCATCCCCACCAGTACGCATGACCGATAAGGGGGAGCGCATATTCCGGGTTGAAGATTTGTCCGAACGAGGAAACCAGGGTTAACAGCAATACGACGAACGACACCATCACCAGCCAGTGCGCTGCCCGAATCAGAGGCCTCTGTTTGAAGGTGGAATGGCTGATCGTCACGCGGATAGCCGTCCAGATTCGTTGAATCGGATCGGTCCAGCGCCCAGATTCCGGGGCGCCCGCGCGGATGACTCCCACAATCTTGGTGATTCCCCAAATGAACGAGGCCACCCCAGCAACCGTCATCGCCCCCACGATCACCAGGGACGTGATGACTAGCGCGCCAGAGGCCATGGGGGATCCTTTCGCTTGCGGGAAACTCTTCATCGATTATGGCGTACAGCTCCGACAGGTTGCGACACCCTACTGGCTGCTCCCGGTTTCTACGCACCTTCTACGCACCTTCTACGCACCTTCTACGCACCTTTTACGCACGCACCTTTTACAAGCCTTTTGACACGCCTTTGGCATGCCTTTGACGTGCCTTTGACGCACTTTTGACGTGCCTTTGGCCGCACCTTTGACACGGCTTGGATCGCGGCGTCTCTCGCCGTTTTCCTCGCACAGGAGCCATCCCACAGCAGTATCCACAGGCGGCGGAAGACGCTCGTGCGGGTGATTTGCTGACGCTAGACTGTTCGAGGTGGTTTGGTGGGAGCCGTCGCTCAGATGGTGGCACTACCGATGACCGCTTACGTGTTCCCTAGGTTGCATAAATGCTTAAACGCCGCGACGCTGATGAAAGGCCGCGCTAAAAATGACCTTGCTGCTGCTACTCCATTTTGCAGCTGCCATTTGCGCGCCTTTCTTGATCAGAATCATGGGAAGAAACGCATTCTTCCTTCTTGCAGCAGTCCCCGGCAGTGCCGCAGTCTGGGCCGCCGCCAACACGGCGCGTGTGTTTCAAAATCCGATCGAGGTTTCCCACACGTGGGTTCCCGCGCTGGACTTGGAGATTGTCTTCCGAGTCGATGTCCTCTCCTGGCTGATGATGCTGATCGTTGGTGGGGTGGGGGCGCTGGTTCTGGTCTACTCGGCCAGATATTTCGCCGCTGACTCCACCTCCCTTGGCCGATTTCTCGCGTTCTTCGTTGGGTTCGCCGGAGCGATGCTCGGCGTTGTGATGGCCGACCAGACCCTGATTGTTTACACGTTTTGGGAACTCACCTCGGTTCTGTCTTTCCTCCTGATTGGTTTCCACTTTGGGCGTAGACCCGCCCGCGCGGCGGCACGCCAAGCCATCCTGGTGACCGGCCTTGGAGCGTTGGCCATGTTTGGCGGAATGGTGATGCTGGGGGCGATGCCCGGCGGCTCCTACCGGATCTCCACACTGATCCAGTCCCTCCAGGACGGGGCAATAAACCCAACGTCACCGATCGTGATTGTCGCGGCCCTGCTGATTTTGCTAGGGGCACTGTCAAAATCGGCTCAAGTTCCATTCCACTTCTGGCTCCCTGGCGCGATGGCCGCCCCCACCCCCGTTTCTGCGTACCTTCACGCCGCGGCAATGGTGAAGGCAGGTGTTTACCTGGTCGCACGCCTAACCCCCGGATTCGCCTTGATTCCCGGCTGGTCTCAGGTGGCAGTGGCATTCGGGCTCACAACGATGGTCATTGGTGCTTACCGCGCCTTGAAGCAGCGGGACCTCAAACTTGTCCTCGCCTACGGCACCGTGTCCCAACTTGGCATGATGACCGCAGCCGTCGGGTTGGGAAGTGCCAGCGCGCTTGCGGCGGGCATCGTGATCATGGTGGCGCACTCACTGTTCAAGTCCTCGCTGTTCTTGACGGTCGGGGCGGTGGAGCACTCAACTGGAACACGTGACCTGTGGGATTTGTCAGGCCTGTGGAAGGAACAACCGGTTCTTGCTGCATTCGCCGGCTTAGCTGCCCTATCAATGGCAGGGGTGCCGGTAACTGCGGGATACCTCGGAAAAGAAGGCCTGATAACCGCGCTTTACACCGGCACGGATGCGCCTTGGCTGGCAGGGAGCAACGCCACGGAGACGGTCCTGCTTGTGATCGTCGTTCTCGCCTCAATGATGACGGTTGCTTACGCGTGGCGTTTCTGGTGGGGGGCGTTCGGAACCAAGGACATTTCAGTGGAGATGAACGTGCACCGACTCTCCCCTGCCATGAACGTGCCGATCATGATTTTGGCTTTGGGGGCGTTCCTTGGGCTCGCCGCTGTGCCGCTGAACGAGGTTGGAGAGAAAGTCACCTCCGGCATGCACGGTCACGTGCATATTTCCCTCTGGTCAGGCTGGGTCCCTGCTCTCCTCACCGCTTTGATCCTGCTTGGCGGCGTGCTACTGGCCGCGTTCCGCCCGGCAGTCACAAAGTTCCAGCAAAGTTGGCGTTTCCCGCTCTCGGCGATTCGGGGTTACGCGCGGATGATCAGAGAACTGGAACTGTTCTCAGCGTTCATCACTTCCAAAATCCAACGAGGATCCCTCACCTACGACATTGCCACCATCTTTACAGCATTGTTGGCGGTGACCGGGTGGGCGCTGGTGAGGGCACCCCGGCCAGACGCAGGGCTGAGGTTTGCAGACAACTGGATGCAGGCAGGGATCGTGGTTGTTGGCCTCATCGCTGTCGCGATCACAGTGTCGTCTCAGAAACGACTTAAAGCAGCGATGGCTTTAGGCGCTGTCGGGTTCATCGTTTCCCTCATGTTTGCGTCTTATGGGGCTCCCGACCTTGCCCTCACACAAATGTCGGTGGAGGCCGTATCCGTCGTCGTCTTCGTGCTGGTGCTTCGGAAGCTGCCGACGCACTTCTCCTCAAGACCACTCAAGTCAACCCGAATCATGCAGGTCCTCGTCGCTGTCGGAGTTGGGCTGCTCACCTCGATCGGTGGGTACTTCGCGATTGCTTCACGCATCCACAACCCGGTTTCTGAGAACATGCCCGCAGAGGCGCTCCGATTCGGTCACGGCGAAAACATCGTGAACGTCATCCTGGTAGACATCCGCGCTTGGGACACGGTCGGGGAGCTCTCGGTTCTCCTGGTCACGGCAACGGGAGTCGCGTCCCTGATCTACATCAGGTCAAGGTCAGGCAAAATTTCCCGCAGAACAGCAAGCCGCAAACCCGGACGGTTCCTGCCCGGAGTCGTTGAACTTGAACGTTCGCAACGCTCGGTGGTCCTAGAAGTTTCCACCCGAGTTCTTTTCCCCACGATGATCATGCTGTCCCTCTGGCTGCTTTTTGTTGGACACAACAGCCCTGGCGGTGGGTTTGCCGGCGGCGTGCTTGCCGGTTTGGCCTTTGTTCTGCGCTACCTTGCCGGAGGGCGACATGAGCTGGGCGAAGCCATGCCAATTCCCGCGGGCTACCTCCTCGGCTCGGGGCTCTTTATTGCCGCGGCAGGCGGAGCACTCCCACTGGCCTACGGTGGCGCGGTCCTGCAATCAGTGCCTGTTCACGTGAGCCTTGGCCCACTGGGCGTCGTGCATTTCACGACCGCGATGGTGCTGGACATCGGAGTTTACCTCCTGGTCATCGGTGTCGTCGTTGACCTGATCGCGGCGTTGGGGGCTGAAGTAGATCGTCAAAGTGAACGTGCGATGCGCGGACACCGACCCGCACCCGCGGCGCCAGCTCCGGCCCAGCGTAAGGTGATCGCCCAAGCGTCACCCTCGGTGAGGATCAGAAAACTTGAAGACGCGGCAGGGGAGGACGATAACTGATGAACCTTCCTTCCTTCGTAGTGCTTCTCTTCTCCGGAGTCCTGGTGGGAGGTGGCGTTTACCTGGCCCTTGAGCGGACCATGTCCAGGATCTTCATTGGCCTATCGCTTGTCACAAACGGTGTGAACCTGCTGCTTCTGGCAATGGGTGGAGAGTCCGGGTTCCCGCCGTTGTTGGGTGGGTCCTCGGATGTGATCGTGGATCCGTTACCGCAGGCCATGATCCTCACGTCCATCGTTCTGTCCCTGGGCACAACCGCCTTCGGGCTGGCGCTGGCCTACCGATCTTGGCTGCTAACGGGAAATGACGAGGTCATCGACGACGTAGAGGACCGCCGCCTCGCCCAACGGCATGGCAAATCCCTTGAGGCAATGGAAGACTCCTTCGCGGAAGGTAGCGAAGACGCCACCCTTATGTACGACTTGGACGAGGATATCGAGGGCGACCAATGAGCCATCTCGTCACTTTCGAGTCGCTTGCCTGGGCGGTGCCGCTACCGGTTCTGATCCCACTGTTGTCGGCGGGCATCGCGCTGGTTTTGAATCGGCGCCCCCGACTTCAGCAAGCCGTTGCTGTGCTGGCGATGGTGGTTTCCACCGCGTTCGGGGTGATGCTCGCGATCGGAGCGGCGAAAGGGCCGATCATTTTAGACCTGGGGTCTTGGACGGCCCCGATCGGAATCACCCTGGTTGCCGACCAACTGGCGGCTCTCATGCTGCTCGTTTCGCAGTTGGTTTCGCTTGCCGTTCTGCTGTATTCAGTGGCGCAGAACGTTTCTGACCCGGCCCCATCTTCACCCGTTGCGGTCTTCTATCCGACCTTCCTCATTCTCTCCGCCGGTGTCTCCAACGCTTTCCTCACGGGGGACCTCTTCAACCTCTATGTCGGGATAGAAATTCTTCTTTCGGCTTCCTTCGTTCTGATCACGTTGGGGGGTACGAGGGGACGCACCCGTTCCGGCACTGTATACGTAGTAATTTCACTGATCTCCTCGGTCATTCTCCTCACGGCGATCGCCTGGGTTTACGGCGCGGTCGGCACCGTGAACATGGCTCAACTTTCAATCCGCCTTGCGGAGTTGCCGGCCGAAACTACCCTCCCAATGCAGTTGGTGCTCCTAGTTGCGTTCGGAGTGAAAGCGGCGATGTTCCCACTGGGGGCGTGGCTTCCGGACTCGTATCCGACCGCTCCTGCCCCCGTTACTGCAGTGTTCGCAGGACTGCTGACAAAGGTCGGCGTTTACGCGATTATCCGGCTGCAGTTCGTGCTGTTCCCCGGCGATCGTTTGTCGGTGCTTCTGGGTGTGGTTGGAATCCTCACGATGATCTTGGGGATCCTCGGCGCCGTCGCACAAGATGAAGCGAAACGATTACTTAGCTTCACTTTGGTGTCGCACATCGGCTACATGATCTGGGGGATTTCCCTGGCAACCGCCGCCGGACTTGCTGCCGCCATCTACTACGCGGCGCACCACATCATTGTGCAGACGGTACTGTTCCTGCTGGTCGGACTTATCGAACGACGCGTGGGCACGACTTCTCTTACGAAGCTCTCTGACATGGCTAAACGCGCCCCAGCCATTGCGATCATGTTCATGATCTCCGTGTTCAACCTGGTTGGCGTACCTCCACTTACCGGCTTCATCGGCAAGTTGGGGTTGGCGGAAGCATCCGTTCAAAGCGGGACTCCAATGGCGTGGTGGCTGCTTGGTGCAGGGCTGGTTACCTCGTTCCTCACCCTCTACGTTGCGGTGAAGTTTTGGAATAAGGCGTTCTGGCAGCCGCAACGCACGGCGTATGAGGACGTGGAGATGCCCCAACCTGGTGAACGCATCTCTGACCGTCAGGAGCGTAGGCTCCGGAGGCTGGAGGCTGGCCCTCGTCGAACCAAAGCAGTCCAGGTAGTGGAATCCTCCAAGACAGAGGTGGAAAAGGGGCGCGGGGAATCCAACCCGCTCATGTACGCAACGGTTGCGGGCTTGGTTGCAGTACAGATTTTGATGGCGGTATTCTCCGGACCCATCTACGAGTACACGACCGAGTCAGCGAACTTCTTGACAACACCTGAGGCTTACGCGGATGCGGTCTTGGGTACGCGTGAGGGGAGTGGCAGTAGCTACGAGGAATCCCTGCCGCCCGTCCGCCCACCCTGGATCGTTGACGACCAAGAATCTCCGCTGCAGCCACAGGTGGATGAGGACTTACCAGGCGTAGGAGGTTACGAAGATTGAGTAAATCAAAGACCCCCGCCGCCAACACTCGCAACTCAGAGAATCAACCTTTGGTTGAGACGATTGTCAAGGTGACAGAGAAGCGGTTTCGGCCCCGGGCCGTCAGCGTCCAAGAAGATTCAGAAGCGGCGGATGAGATAGAGCACTACCGTCGCCCGCCCTTCTACCGACGAGTGTCGGTGGCGATGACGGTCTGGTTAACCCTGGTGTGGATAGCCGTGTTTGGTTCATTCACCCCACTCGTCATTGTGTCCGGCATCGTCTTGGCCGCCATCGTTCAGATGGTGTTCCCGCTCCCGCTGCAGAGGAATCTTTGGCACATCCGGATCTCATACCTTCTGGTCCTGGTCATACGGTTCATCTGGGACCTGGTGGTGGCGGGCTCTTCAGTGTCCGTGCTGGCCGTTACGGGCAAACCTCATCAAGATGGGATCATCCGAGTTGATACCAGGAGCGGCAACCCTGTTTACATGACGATTCTGGCTGCGATGTCTTCAATGGTTCCCGGAACCATCGTGGTGAAACTGGACCCCAAAGACAAGGCCATGTATTTGCACGTCCTTGACCTCGCGGCGCATGGAGGCATCGAGGGAGCCCGGAAAGAAGCACAGGACCAGGAAAAACGCATTCTGCTGGCTCTGGCGCCGAACTATGTTTTGCGGGAAACGGGCTTGCGTCCCGTCGCTGGCAAAGTTGCCGACGCATTGAAGGGGACGAACAAATGATTGTTGCGACGGGAACGATCCTCTACCTTTCCTTGGGCCTCCTGCTACTGGGGGCAGCCGTGAGCATGATCCGGCTTTTCTTGGGCCCCACGGTGCTTGACCGGACGATCTCGGTTGACGTGATCGCCGCAGCCGTCATCGGCATCGTGTTGATTTTGGTGGCTTGGCGCGGGCGCACAGACCTGATGGTTTTGATGATCATATTTGCGTTGACGGCTTTCTTCTCCTCGGTCACTGTTGCACGGTTTGCGGCCGCCCCTAGCGCTCGGCAAACAAAGAAAATGGAGCAGCCTGTCGACGTTGTGGATGCAGAAGTAGAAACGGTTGTGGTGGCTGAACCTGCTGAAAAGCTGAGTTCCGCGGCGGATGCCACGCAGGGCCGAGGTGAAGACAGATGATGCCCCTACTGACCGCCTGGCTCCCTTCGATTGAAGGGGTATTGGATCCGGATGCTCCGATGTGGTCGCAGGTTGTGGACCTGGTTGGTGCCATCTTCATTCTGTGCGGAGCAATATTCACCCTCATCGCCGCCGTTGGGTTGGTTCGGTTCAAGGATCTGTTTTCCCGCGCGCATGCCGGGGCGAAACCTCAGCTTCTGGGGCTAATGCTGATGTGTTTTGGCCTCATGCTGTTCATGCGGACGTGGCAGTGGTTCGCGCTGTGCACCCTGGTTCTGACTCTGCAGATGATTTCGGCTCCGATCGGTTCCCACCTGGTGGGACGTGCCGGATATTTGATGGGTTTGGCGCAAACTGACTGGTTCGTGGTGAACGACCTGGAAGATGAGGAAGTCTGAGCAGACCCTGGCCCGGCTTTTAGGCCGTGCCCTGCAGCCGGCTCCCGGACAGGGCGGGGCACCAAGATCATTTCACGCACACCACTGCGGCCCGGGTCGGTTTGCCCGCGCCACAGTTGAGGTTGGTGACTCAAAGAAGAGTTAGTGAGAGTTTTGTGGATCCTGCCGAGAGATCAGCGGGAAGGGGAGTCATCCCAATCAGTGTCCGCCCACGAATTCTCTATGCTTCCGCTCCAGTACTCACCGTCATCATCGTCTGAGTCACTGAAGTTCGCATCGTCGGTTTCGTCTTCAACCCCTGACAGCTCTCGCTGTAGTGCGTCAAGATCGGGCTCGGGGCTGTAATACTTCAGCTTCCGAGCTACCTTCATGTGCTTTGCCTTTTGACGGCCGCGCGCCATGGCGTCGACCCCCTCTTACTCTTGCGGGTCCGGATACCGGTCCCCTGGATTCATCAAATTCTTTCGCGCGGCTAGTCTACATTGCTCCCAAAGCAGACTGCCACACGCTCGCTAGGCGTGAAACTGGAAGGACCGCCACTTCCACAGGAGAAAATGGCGGTCCACACAGCAGGGTGTTATCTTCCTAACGCTTCCGGCGCTTGATCTTCCTTCGGATTATTCTGAGGGCGATCAGGCCTACGGTCACTCCGGCGGCGATCAGTACCTTCTTTCGCGCTTCCGGGTCGCCGTCGCGCGCATCGTCGACGGTGTTCAGCGCCTCGATCCCGGCTTCTTGTGCCTTGTGTATCAGGTTGTCCTTTAGATAGACGGCCTGGGTGCGAGGTTGCGCCTGCTCCTGCAACTCGCTGAGCGTAGCCATCAAAGAGTCGCGGCTTGCTTTGATCTGTTCGCTGAGTTCCTGCTCCCGCATGGCTCGGGTGATTTTCTCCTGTTTACTCATTCGTCAAGCCGTCCTTCACAGCAGCAATATCTTCTTCGAATTCAGCTTTGGGATTGGGTGCTTCGTCCTTTGCCTTCTTCGCCAAGATTCCCCCGATGATCCCGAAGATGATCATGAGGACCAATATGATGCCCCAGGTGATGAGCGCGGCAGCCCAGGCTGGCAGCGCGTAGCTCAGCCCAACTTCAGCGGTGTGGAAAGTCCACCAGCCCAGGTAGAGGGCAAGGACGACAACCACAATCAGAGCGACTATGGCACCGCCGGCTCTTGCAACGGAAGCTTTGGCTTGGATCTTTGTTAGTTCGATCTGTGCTTCCACCATTGTGCGGCCTTCGGCAATCGCCGATTCGACCAGACCTACCAGCGAGGGGTGATCGGGTGCAGGAGGAACGACACGGGTTGGGCGTGCAGGCACTTCAACCCAAATGTCTTCCTCCACGACTTCCTCGAATTCAGGGTTCGAGTTGGTGGTCATTTGTGCTCCTCAAACGCATCAAACATAAGTAATCCCTCGGTTGGAGGGGTCTACTGGACAAGTCTCGCACACAATTGGGTTCCCTTGGGGTGGTCAGCCTTCCAGATCGATAACGGGTCCCGGCAAAGAATCCAAGATGTTCTGCGCCCGCTGAAGAATGGACTTCTGTTCCTCGGTCAATTGTTGTTTGGGTGCGGTCTCTTGCATGAACTCGGCGAGTGACAGGTCCCCAAGTTCATCCCGCAATCGCTCCAGGGCCAGGAATTCTTGATCCGTGCTTGCGGCGGGTTCTGGTTCCCTCGGCGTCTTGGCGGGTGGGGCGACCATTTGCGCGCTGGGGGCGGGGGGAACGAGGAGGGAAACGACTCTCCCCTCATCAATGAAGAGTGTGCGGCCGACGGATGGTGCGCTTGCTTTGTCCTTAGACAGGACAAGGAGTGACTGATCAAGTTCGGCTCCCGCAGCGGCCAAGAAGGAAAGAACCCGTTGCGTTCCATCCTCATCGAGTGACTCAGTGGGGTCGAGGGCAATCACTATGGCGGGTTGAAGCGCGAACGCCCGAGCACATGCCACGATCTGCGCTTCGGTTGAGGTGAGCGAGGTGACGCTGTCATCGGCCCTTCCCTCAAGTCCTCCAAGGGCAAGCAACCTATCGACAAGATTCTGCGGCGCTTTCAGACCGTTTGCCCGGGCTGTGAAAGACACATTCTGGGCTACTGACAGGGTGGAAATCAGATTGAGACTTGGGAAAACCAACCCGATGCGGCGCCTACGGAATTCAGCCAGTTCATCAGCGGACAACAGTTCCAGGGAATTTCCATCAACTGCCACAGTTCCAGCCGAGACGACATCAAAGCCAGCCGCGGACCGAAAAAGAGAAGAATTATCTGCGAGCGCTCCGACTACGGTCACGGTTTCTCCCGAGAGAACGCTGAGCGAAGCGTTCCGGAGGGAACCTGGAGCGTCCCCGTTGTCCACGGCCCCTTCGATCACCAGCGAGGGTTTATCGTGTAGGGGCTGGTTTTGCGGGGCGTTTACCGCAGAAAGCCCGTCGTTGCGCATGAGTCCAGTTTACGCATTCAAAATCTTGACCGCAGGCCAGCCACAACTCCCAAGTAGGGCGGAGGGGCTAATAGCGTGCCTTTGGGGATTCCTGGTATGTAGAACTTGGGTCCGTGTTGGCGACGTCAGTGAGCGCGTCGTTCACCGACTTCATCACGTCAGTATCCAAGGTGACTCCGGAAGCCTTCACAGTGTCGTCCAATTGCTCCGGACGTGAGGCTCCAACGATCGCGGACGCAACGTTTGGATTCTGTAGGACCCAGGCAATTGCGAGCTGAGGCATTGTGAGTCCGGCCTCGGCTGCGATCGGCTTCAGATTTTGAACGGCCTTCAAGATTGGGTCGTTGAGGAATTTCGACACGTAGTCGCCACCGCCCGTGTCATCAGTGGCTCTAGACCCCTTTGGTGGGGTTTGGCCTGGCAGGTACTTTCCGCTCAACACCCCTTGGGCCATAGGGGACCACACGATTTGGGACATCCCAAGTTCTTCGCATGTGGGGACAACCCTCTGCTCTATGACCCGCCACAGGGCCGAATATTGAGGCTGGTTCGAAACCATTTGAACTCCGACCTCCGCCGCCATCGCGTGTCCCTGCTGGATCTGTTCCGCGGTCCACTCTGACACTCCGATGTAAAGTACTTTGCCCTGGCGAACCAGGTCTGCGAAAGCCTGGAAGGTTTCTTCTAAGGGAGTTTGATAGTCGAACCTGTGGGCCTGGTAGAGGTCGATGTAGTCAACCCCAGGTTCTTTAGGGACCGGTGGGCGGAATCGAAAATGTGTTTGCGGGAGAGCCCAGAGTTGTTGGGGCCCTGTTTCCCGACAGGCCAGTAAACCTTGGAGAAAACCTCGTAATCCTCATGATCCAAGTCTTTGAGAGCCGCGCCCAGGATCTTTTCCGCAGCGCGGTCGGCATAACTATCTGCTGTGTCGAATGATGTAATCCCCAGGTCTAACGCACGGTGACCGTGCGGATTGCCTGTTCTTCTTCGACCTGAGAACCGTGAGTTATTCCGTTACCGAACGTGATTTCGGAGACCAGAAGACCTGAGTTGCCAAGGAAACGATGTTTGAGCATGCCGCCAAACTAGCAGAGAAGTGGAAGCGCGAACTACGAAGAGTAGGCCTCCGCCGAGCCACACTCTGTCGGAGGGAGAGGGTAGTTTGGAGATAGTGAGAAAACCCGAGGAGCGAACATGACCGACACAAAACCACAAGACTTTTGTGACTGCAGCCCCAAAGAAGAATGTTCCTGCGCGAAATGCACCTGTCCCCGCTGCAAAAGCGTGACGGAGGAAGACTGCGCGTGCTGCAAACACGAATGCGCCTGCTGCGGACACGATGAGTTCATAGAGCAGTGCGACTGCGCCGACGACTGCCAATGCGCACCGGGGTATTGCGAATGCGGGCATGGCCCGTGCATTTGCGGGTGCCGGGGAGGCGTGCGCGAACCAGGTTGTCGCTGCTCATGCCACGGAGAGTGCAGGTGTGGCGAAGAGGAAGCACAACCTGTCGACGAAAGTGTCCATGAGGGTGCTCGCCTGTCAGTCTCGCCTGTCACGCGAAGGCCGATGTTGCCCCTGAACTCACCAGGCGGTGTGGCCCTGGCAGTGATGATCGTTGCGGAACTTGGGCTCAAAGCTGCTGCGATCACGAAAGCCGTGCGGCGGGGCGACAAAAAGTGGATCCTTCCGCTGGTGGTGATAAACACTGCTGGCGTTCTCCCCACCTATTACCTGGTGAGTCGTCGGGGCAAGAAATGATCGGAGATGGCGCCCGAAGGTGACCGGGCGTCCTCGATCCGCAAGCTGATCGCCGGAGACTAAGTGCCGACCACCGTCGGGGAGGGACACAACATGAAGGTCGTAGTGGCAATGGACTCTTTCAAAGGATCGATTGAGTCCGCGCTTGCGGGGGAAGCGGTTCGGCGCGGCATCAAAGATTCCTGTCCGGACGCGAACGTCCAGGTGTTTGCGATCTCCGATGGTGGAGAGGGGCTTCTGGCTGCGCTTTCCGACCCCCGCTACGGGCTTCACCAACTCACCCTTTCTTCATCCCAGGCACAGGACGCGGCCGGGCAACCCCTCGTCACCCGGTACCTGTGGGACACGGAACGTAAGGCCGCGTTCCTCGAATCTGCGGAAGTGGTTGGTTGGATCTCTCTAGTTGAAAACGGTGAAGGGGGAGACGGACTGACGCTGAGGGGATCCTCGTTCGGTCTAGGAACCCAGGTCAAAGGCCTGTTGGACCACGGCGCACGGCAAGTAGACATTGGACTTGGGGGCACCTCCACCACGGATGGCGGGGTGGGTTTCCTCCTGGCCTTGGGCGCTCGGATTTGGGATCAATCGGGCCACCAGGTCACTAACGCGGCAGGTCACAACCCACTCTTGGACCAACCGTCGAAGGTTGAACTGGCGGGAGCAGCCGCAGCGCTGGCAGACCCGGGCGACCCCCGGTCGGTGCGGGGCCTAGTTGACGTCTTGAACCCCCTGGTCGGCAAGAGGGGCGCTGCCCGGATGTTCGCTCCCCAGAAGGGGGCCTCACCGAAGCAAGTGAAGGAACTCGAATCGGCGATGAAGACATGGGCCCGTGCGCTCGACGAAGTGAAACCTGGCGCCTCCCGGGTTCCAGGCGCCGGCGCAGCGGGAGGGATCGGGGCGGTAATTGCGGCTCTCGGGGGCACCCTGGTCAAAGGGTTCGACGTTGTCGCCCCCATGATCGGGCTGGAAGAGTCGCTTTCAGACGCTGATCTGGTTGTGACGGGGGAAGGGGCGTACAACGCTCAAACGTCCTTGGGGAAAGCTCCCGCTTCCGTGGCACGCCTTGCGAAGAAAAGTGGGGCAAGGACAACGATCTCGCTGGTCGGATCGATCGCGCCAGGCACCGATCTCCCAGACAGCGGTGAGAGGCCCGACGCCCTGTTTGATCAGGTTCGTGCTATCTACCCAGACAGTGTTCCATTGGCTGCAGCGATGGACCCGGATCGGACCTTCAACGCGCTCCGGGAAGCAGCGGCAAAGTTCGTCGCCGCTTGCGAATAGGAACACGGAGCCTGTACCCCACAGGCGCCCACTGCTAGTCTTCTTCGCGTTCGGTGGCTCCGAGTCGAGAGCGCCGACTGACCTAGATATCGACTTAGATATCGACCTAGATATCGACCCGAATAACGAGCATCGGAGGAACGTTCTTGTCGGCACAGAGTCAATCCCATTCCCTTTCCTCAGGCGACATTCACGCATTTCATGATGCGTTAGCTGCGGGAAGATTTGACGCGTTGCTCTTTGACTTGGATGGAGTTTTGACCCCAACATCCGACCTTCATCGGCGGGCGTGGCGAATGCTCTTCGAGCCGGTTCTGCGAGCTCACGGCGCTCAGCCCTACAGCGAGGACGATTATTTCGCACACATTGACGGGCGTCCCCGGATCGACGGCGTACGTGCACTTTTGGAAGCACGTGGAATACATTTGGCCGAGGGAGACCCGGAAGACTCCGGCAAGCTCGACACCATCTATTCCATGTCTGAGCACAAGAACGACTTGTTCACTCAAATTCTGGAAGAAGAAGGCATACAGGCGTATCCGGGCACCCAGGCATATTTGGATTACCTGCAGAAGTTTCCGCAGGTGAGGTTGGCTGTGGTGTCCTCGTCCAAAAATGCGGAGCAAATCTTGCAGATGGCAAACCTGTCGCGCTATTTCGTGGCGGTTGTGGACGGGAAAATGGCGGCTCGCGACGGCATCGCAGGCAAGCCGGCCCCTGACACGTATGTGAGAGCCGCCGAAATCCTGGGGACAACTCCGGACAGAGCAGTTGTAGTTGAGGACGCCATTTCCGGGGTCGCGGCCGGGGCGGCAGGTGGGTTTGCGCATACGATCGGAGTGAACCGCGGCGCAGGACGAGGCGAGTTGGCAGACGCCGGCGCCACCTTGATAGTTGACGATTTGGCGGAGCTGGTAGTTGAGGGGGAGGGCTGATGCCCAGCAAGGTCCGACAGGCAGTTGCCCAGGTACTGGAGCCCGGAGGTCCGTGGCGCCTTGAAGCTGAAGGGCTGGACAGGATGGCGGATCCGGCGCTTGCCTCTTTGATGTCGATCAATAATGGCTACCTGGGCACCCGCGGGGACGCGGGCCTTCGCCTATCGGAGTCCAGCCCGCGCGAAACCATGCTGGCTGGCCTGCACGAATCTTGGGACATCCTGCACGCGGAGAACGCTTACGGGTTTGCCCGCACCGGGCAGACCATGCTGACGCTTCCCGATGCGACCGAGGTAAACCTGTCGGTGGACGGGGCGCGGATGCGCGCGGGGGTCGGAGATTTTTTGGAGGCTCGACGGTCCCTAGTCATGTCCTCGGGAATCCTGCGAAACTCGATTGTTTGGAAGAGCCCCTCGGGCAAACGGATCCGCGTAGAAGAACGTTGCGCGGTCTCCGTGATGGAAAAATCGTTGATGGTTGTTGAGGTCACGGTTGAGGCTCTAGATGATGACTGCGTTCTCACCGTGGAATCTGTTGTCAGAGAGAGCACCGAGGAACCAGAGGCTGCACCTGCTGATTCAAAAGCACCGGGGCTGGCCCCCGGGATGTCGGATCCGCGGGCGGGGGATTCGCGGGCGGGCTCGTTCCTGGGTGTGGTGTCACGCGAGTACCAGGCGACCTCGGGGTCTTTGGTATGGCGGACCGACAGGTCACGCATGATGGCGGCCTTGGCATACCAGCAGGCAGTGAACGTGGCGCCAAATGACGGGACGGAGTGGGTGGGCGAGGTGAACTCGGAAGTCACCCACTCGGGTCACGCCATCGTGACTACTTTCGAGGAGACGTTGGCACGCGGCGATCGGTTCTCTCTTGTCAAAGCGCTTTCCTACCACCGCACGCAGGTGGTGGCAGCGGGCAGGGCGGAAGCGGACCTGACTTCGGATCTGAGTGCCGCCGCACTGGTGGAGCAATCGCGGCATGTGCTGACGGAACACGAGGCTGCTTTGGCCGCAACATTTTTCGAGAGCCAAACGGATATGTTCGAGGAGCTTTGGTCACGCCACGACCTGGAAATCCAGGGCGATCGCCTAGTGCAGAAAGCCCTCCGTTGGGCAGTGTTCCATCTGTTGCAGTCGGGTGTGCAGGTTAGTGACTCGGGAATTGCCGCGAAAGGGCTGTCTGGTACAGGTTACGATGGCCACTATTTTTGGGACACGGAGATCTACGTTCTACCCTTCATGATTTTCACGGATCCGCAGTCCGCGAAGAAGGTCCTCCACTATCGCTATCTTCTGCTTGACGCCGCAAAGGAACGTGCCGCGGAGATGAACCACAAGGGCGCCCTGTTTCCCTGGCGCACGATCGCTGGGTATGAGGCCTCCGCGTACTACCCTGCCGGTACCGCGCAGTACCACATCAATGCCGACATCGCCTACGCGGTTGACCAGTACCTGACCGTGACGGAGGACCACGACTTTTTGGTTGAGGAAGGCTTTGAAATCCTGCTGGAGACCTCACGCCTCTGGGCGGACCTTGGTTTCTGGCGAGAGGTGCCGACCGAAGCGCAGGACGCGGGCGCCTCCTGGCTGGGTGGGACGCGGAGCTTCCACATTTTTGGGGTGACGGGACCCGACGAGTACACAGCCGTCGTTAACGACAACTTCTACACAAACGTGATGGCTAGAGCGAACCTGCGGAACACGTTGAAGTGGGCGCGCTGGATGGAGAACAATCGGCCGAGGAATTTCGCGGCATTGCTGGATCGGCTAAACCTGAGCCGTCAGGAGTTGCAAGAATTCCAGGCAATTGTCGGGGGGATCCACATTCCTTACGACGAGCGTCTGGGGATTCACGCTCAGGATGACTCTTTCCTGCAGAAGCCTCGGTGGGATTTCGAAGGTGTGCCAGCAGAGAAGTATCCGCTGCTGTTGCACTTTCACCCGCTCGTTATCTACAGGCACCAAGTTTTGAAACAGGCTGACTCCGTCCTTGCACTGTTCCTTTGTGGCGACGAGTTTTCCGAGGAACAAAAGCGCGCCGACTTCGAATACTACGACCCACTGACGACCGGGGATTCTTCCCTTTCGGCTGCGACACAGGCGGTTGTTGCCTCTGACGTGGGGTATCCGGAGTTGGCGTGGAGTTACTTCCAAAGGGCCCTGGTCGGGGACTTAGCGAACTACTACGGGAACACTGAGCACGGGTTACACATGGCGTCGATAGGCGGCGTCTGGATTGCAGCTGTCATGGGTTTTGGGGGCCTGAGGATCCGCGAAGGTGGTGTGACCATCGACCCCCGGTTGCCGGAGGCGTGGGACTCACTTCGATACCAGGTTAACTTTGCCGGCCGGTGGCTGGAGGTGGAGGCGACGCATGCGTCCGTCAGAGTGCGGCTTGACGATGCCGCGACTTCAGAGGCGACGCTAAGACTGTCAGGGCAAGAGTTCACAATTGGGCCCGGGCAAACCATCGAGTACCAGATTCAAGTTGGGGAGGTCCCAATGCCGGAAACGACGGAAGGCTTGGGCCCCTCGTCCGATATGCCTGCTGTCTCCGCGTCCAGCGAAGAGGCAGATCAACCTGACCAGGAGTCGAGCGCAAACAAGGACTTGGGCTGAGTTGTTTGACTTGGCCACTTTGACTTGGCCACTTTGACTTGGCGGACTGACCCCGAGGGTGCTCGAGTGCCCGGCAATACCCAAAAGACTTGGCCCCGAACATTCCCAAAAGGGTCCGTCCGGGGCCAATGCCTAGGGGCTAGGCTCTCTTACTTGTCGGAAGTGGCCGCAGCGTAGGCTTCCTCGATGCGAGTGCCAACCTCTTGGTCAATGTTCTTCCAGTACTCGAAGACACGAGACAAAACCGGTTCTTCCACCTGGCCAACCAAGGAGCAGGTGACCGTTTCAACAAGGCGGTCACGTGCTGGTTCATCAAACACTTCGCGAACCAGGGTGTGGGCTTGTCCGAAGTCGTCATCCTCGGCGTGCAGGGTGTAAGCGGCACGAACCATTTCGCCATCTGACTCCCAACCGTTCGTCTCCACGACTTCAACATCCTGGTAGGCGCGGCCGTAAGAGTTCGGCGCGTAGACCGGAGCGGCACCCGTGTGGTGGTACTGCATCTGGCCTTCCTTGTCGTAGGAGTTTGTGGGCGCGACGGGGGCGTTCACGGGGAGCTGGTTGTAGTTTGTGCCAATCCGGTTGCGCTGAGCATCCGGGTAAGAGAACGTGCGAGCCAACAGCATCTTGTCCGGAGACAGACCAGTTCCTGGAACCGTGTTGGACGGGCTGAATGCGGCCTGTTCGATCTCCGCAAAGTGGTTGCTGGGGTTCTGGTTCAGGGTGAACCGGCCAACCTCCATGCGCGGGTAGTCCTTCTTTGACCAGGTCTTCGTCAGGTCAAAGGGGTTGAAGCGGTAGTCCTTCGCTTCCTCATACGGCATGATCTGCACCTGCATCGTCCATGACGGGTGGTCGCCGCGTTCGATCGCGTCGAAAAGATCCCGACGGTGGTAGTCAGCGTCCTCCCCGGCGATCTTCGCTGCTTCTTCGTTCGTCATGTTCTCCACGCCCTGGTCCGTCAGGAAGTGGTAGCGGACCCAGAACCTTTCGCCTTCCTCATTTACCCACATGTAGGTGTGCGAGGAATAGCCGTTCATGTTCCGCCATGTCCGAGGGATCCCGCGATCACCCATCAGGTACGCCACCTGATGCGAAGATTCGGGCGACAGGGTCCAAAAGTCCCACTGCATGTTGTTGGAGCGCAGGCCGGAGTCGGGGAGGCGTTTTTGGGAGTGGATAAAGTCGGGGAACTTCATTGCGTCCTTGATGAAGAACACGGGCGTGTTGTTGCCAACCATGTCGAAGTTTCCCTCATCCGTGTAGAACCGGACTGCGAAACCGCGAACGTCCCGCCACGTGTCGGGGGAGCCGAGCTCGCCCGCAACCGTGGAGAATCGGGCAAGGACCGGAGTTTTCTTTCCGGGCTGCAGGAAGTCGGCCTTCGTGTACTTGGAGACGTCGCCGGTTACCTCGAACTCACCGAACGCGCCAGACCCCTTCGCGTGAGGGCTTCGTTCTGGTACCCGTTCACGGTCAAAGCGGGCAAGTTTTTGGACCAGTGCGACATCGTGGAGAAGCAACGGGCCGTCCGGGCCTACACTCAGCGAATGCGAGTCGGATGCGCGTGTTTCTCCGGATTCAGTTGTCGACGGGTGCTTGGGATCAAATGTCATTGTTCCTCCGAGTAACGGGTTCCTGTTGTGGATCAGGTAATTGAGCGGCGGTGCAAGAGGCGCAGAGTCCGTGGTAAAAGACTTCCGCCACTTTGATAGTCAGATCATCTACGTGGTCTGGGGTAAGGCAAGGGACATGGCCGGTCGCGCACGGAACGTCAACCAAGGCGCCACAAGACCTGCACAGCAGGTGGTGGTGGTTGTCGTGTTCCTCCAGCTCGTAGCGGGCGGCACGGTTATTGGGTGTCACCCTCCGCACCAAGCCCACTTCCGTGAGCGAGTTGAGAGCGTCATAGACAGCTTGCCTAGAAACCGAGCCAATACGGTCGGTTACTTTCGCGGCGATAGCCTCCGCCTCCGCGTGCCGATTGTTCTTCAGCACCGCGAGTGTCGCCATTCGGGGCGAGGTCACCCGCAGGCCGCGGGAACGCAGCGCATTGGCGAGGTTATCGTTTGTCACAAGCAACAGCATACTGCACTATTTGGATCATGTCCAAAGAACGATTTAGTAAAAGAGTGGGTTTCATCTGTTGTGACATAAGGTCGAGGTAGTGTTGCGTAGTGTCCGTTGTTGAGGTTCCGCGAGTAGGCACCCCGCAGTAGGTGCCCTGCAGTAGGCACCTCGCCTCCCGGGGCGAACCGATCAGAAAGAGAGCGTCCAATGTCCGAAGATCAGGTCGTGGTGGTGAAGCACCAGCCGGAGAAGAGCCGTTTCATCATTGATCTCGATGGAGAGCGTGCAGGCTACGCCAAATACAAGGTCCTGGATGATGGGGTTTGGGACTTCTACTCCACCGTCATTGACCCGAAGTTTGAGGGCAAAGGGCTTGGAAGCAAGCTGGTGAACTTCGCTTTGGATTATGCGGAGGAGGCCGGCAAGAAAGCTAGGGGCACGTGTCCGTTTGTCGCGGTGAAGATGGATAGGCGCGCCCAGAAGTAGGAGTTGTCGTTGTGTCGCCGGGTAGGGCGGCCGGTTCAGGCGCTGCGTAGAACAGCCGAGTCGGACGAAGCGTCGGACAGGGGCGTGGGGTCAGTAGCCGGGAGCGGGATCAAGGCCCATGAAGATTTCTAGGTTCTTCTCTCCCGCCTCGTGCATAGCGGTTGCCACGTCAATTCCCACGTAGCGGAAGTGCCAGGGCTCGTACTTATATCCCGTGATCCCGTCCTGGCCTTCGTCGTAGCGCAGGATGTAGCCGAAACGGTGCGCGTTTTCCCTAAGCCACAGGCCTGTGCCAGTCTCCCCGAAGCAGGCGCTCAGGCGGCATCCTGCTCCGTCATCAAGATCGACGACCAGTCCTGTCTGATGTTCTGAGTGTCCCCCGCGGGCTGAGAACGTGTCTGCACTGTCGCCCCCGTAGGCGGCGGCATAGGAGGCGTAGAGGTCCAACTGTGTCCAGTACGAGCGGAAGCCACTGACGATGGAAAACCCGAGTCCGGCTGCGTTGGCCTCGGCTTGCATGGCCTCTAGCGCCTGGGCTGCCTCGGCTCTTAGCGTGTGCCCCGACGGGTTGGGGATACCTGCTGGCAGGACCAAGTCATCGGGAGCCCAATCGACGGGGTTCATGGGCCTTTGTTTGTTGGTGACCACAGTGAAAGAGGACGGAGTGTCGATGTCGTACGAGGGTGCCGGTTCTTCGGCCTCCTCCAGTTCCTCGACTTCGTCAGCCTTGGCTTCCTTGGCCGCCACGACCTTGGCATCCGCAATCGGCGCGGTGACGAGCGCCTGAAGCGCCTTCAGATTTTGGTGCGACTGGGATTGGGTCAGGGGGGCGGTTTCCGCAGACTTGCCTTTGAAAGCAAGCTGAATCACCAGGACTGAGGCAATCAATAGGGCGGCAAGTAGCCCAATGAGTGCCCACCGATACTGGCGCCTTAGGTTGAAGAGACGCATCCGCTCTACTCTCCACTCGTTGTTCCTGCGATAGTAGCCCTGGATCTTCGCTTAGCGGGCTTCTTGCCTGATCTTGTGCGCGAAAAGACAGGGCTGTGCGCCAAACAACAGCAGATTTTCGGGGTAAAAGGCAATTTTACTGGAATGCATGGCACGCATGAGCGCTTGCCCCTACACTGTTGGGAGCGCTCCCAACGGTTCGTGTTCGTTCAGTCTCGGAAGTTGGGTTCACTCTTTCCATCGACGGAACCTGTGGAAAGCAGCAAACTCTCATCACTTCAAGGAGGTAGAAGAATGCGATTCGGTCACTTTGACGATCAAACTCGCGAATACGTCATCACAACCCCTCACACTCCCTACCCATGGATCAACTACCTGGGTTCTCAAGACTTCTTTTCTTTGATCTCTCACACGGGTGGGGGATACGCGTTCTATAAGGACGCAAAGATGCGCAGGCTGCTCCGCTACAGGTACAACAACGTGCCAGTCGATGCGGGGGGAAGGGTTTTTTCTATAAATGATGGGGGAGACGTGTGGTCGCCCTCGTACTTCCCGTACAAGAAGGAACTCGACTCCTTCGAAACCCGACACGGGATGGGTTACACCCGGATTACGGGAACCCGAGGAGACCTGAAGGCGTCCGTATTGTTCTTCGTGCCGGTGGATGCGAACGCGGAAATTCAGGTCGTGAGTCTCACCAACCAGTCGGACAAGACCAAGACGGTCAACCTTTTTAGCTTCGTGGAGTTCGCGCTCTGGAATGCGGAAGAGGACCAGACGAACTACCAGCGTGGTCTCTCCTTGGCTGAGGTGGAGGTTGAAGGATCTGAGATCTACCACAAGACCGAGTATCGGGAACGCCGCGATCACTACGCCGTCTACGCGGTCAACGAGCCTATTGCCGGCTTCGATACTGATCGCGACACCTTCTTGGGCTTGCAAAATGGCTGGCACGAAGCAGCGGTTCCGCATGCCGGAGAGTCCGGAAATTCGATCGCATCCGGCTGGTACCCGATCGGATCCCACAACTTGGAGGTGACCCTTGAGCCGGGGGAAACCAAGGAGTTTGTGTTTGTCCTTGGGTACTTGGAGAACCCTCGCGACGACAAGTGGGAGTCCCCTGGTGTGATCCGCAAGGATGGTGCGAAAGAGCTTCTGGCCAGGTTCGACACGCCTGAAAAAGCGCAGGCCGAATTTGTGGCTTTGAACGAGTACTGGGATGGGTTGCTGGGTTCATACACGGTGTCCTCGGACAACGAAAAGCTTGACCGCATGGTTAACATCTGGAACCAGTACCAGTGCATGGTCACCTACAACATGTCACGTTCCGCGTCTTACTTTGAAACCGGCGTTGGCCGCGGTATGGGCTTTCGTGACTCCAACCAGGATCTTCTCGGTTTCGTCCACTTGGTTCCGGAGCGGGCGCGTGAACGCATCTTGGATATCGCGGCGACGCAACTTCCCGACGGGTCGGCCTACCACCAGTACCAGCCGCTCACGAAGAGGGGCAACGACTCTATCGGGTCGGGTTTCAACGACGATCCGCTTTGGTTGATCCTGGGCGTTGCTGCCTACATCAAGGAGACGGGCGATCAGGAAATCTTGGACGTCATGGTTCCCTTCGACAACGATGAGACGTTGTCGGCTCCTCTCATGGACCACTTGAAGCGATCCTTTGACTTCACCTTGAACAACCGCGGCCCCCACGGCCTGCCCCTGATTGGGCGCGCGGACTGGAATGACTGCTTGAACCTGAATGTCTTCTCGACCGAGCCCAATGAGTCGTTCCAAACCGCTCCTAACCTGGAGGGTGGCGCAGCCGAGTCTGTTTTCATTGCTGCGATGATGGCGGCCATTGGGCCGGAGTATGCGGAACTGGCACGTCGTCGCGGCGACATCGAAGAAGCGGACCGGGCCGACAAGGCGGTTGCGGACATGGTCGAAGCAATCGAGGACCACGGCTGGGACGGCGAGTGGTTCCTGCGTGCGTATGACTATTACGGCAAACCCGTGGGGAGTGACCAGAACGAGGAAGGAAAGATCTGGATCGAGCCGCAAGGGTACGCAGTCATGGGCGGGGTCGGGGTGGAAGATGGGCGAGCCGTCAAGGCCCTCGACTCTGTCCGGGAAAGGCTGAACACGCCGCACGGCTCTGTTCTGCTCAATCCCGCATACACCGAATACAAGGTGGAACTGGGCGAGGTATCCACATATCCACCCGGCTACAAAGAAAACGCCGGTATTTTCTGCCACAACAACCCCTGGGTCATCATCGCGGAGACAGTGGTGGGGCGCCCCGAGTACGCGTGGGAGTACTACAAGCAGATCGCCCCTGCTTTCCGCGAGGATATTTCCGAGGTCCACCGGCTAGAGCCCTACATCTACGCCCAAATGATTGCCGGAAAAGACGCGGTGAGGCATGGCGAGGCAAAGAACTCCTGGCTAACAGGAACCGCCTCCTGGAACTTCGTCGCGGTTTCCCAATACTTGCTGGGAATCCGTCCCGCACACGATGGGCTCATCGTTGACCCGTGCATTGGGGCAGAGGTGGGAGAGTTTACCGTCAACCGACAAATCCGTGGTGCGGACTACGTGATTCACGTGGTTACGGATCCGAAGAGGGCGTCGGCTGATCCGTCGGAGGCGGGACAGCCGCGTGCTCGTCTCACTGTTGATGGAAAGGAAATCGAGGGCAACCTGGTTCCCTACGCGCCTGCTGGCTCAACGGTTCACGTTGAGGCGGTGGTCTGAGCCGCATTGGCTCGGTAGAGCTCGGTCATGCCTCGGGCGACATCACGCGCCCGAGCCTCACCGAGCACCCCAATAAATATCTCTCTATTCGTCTCCGCGACGAAACGGGTCACTTCAGCGGCGAAGGCTTGACCCTCTTCGGTCAACGCAAGATAAGTGACCCGACGGTCCTTAGCGCATGCGATCCGACGTGTGATCCCGCGGGTCGAAAGCTTGTCCGCAATCTTGGTGAAGCCACCGGTTGAAAAGGCGGCTGCCTCTGCCAGCGTCTTCATCGGAGCATTGTGTTCTGGGAGTAAGTACAAAGTAAGCAGGGACTCCATCTCAGCAGCGCTCAGATCAAACTTTTCCCGCGCGCGCTCCTGGAGAACTTTGGATGTGGCGCCAAACCCGTTGATCACGCGCCCCCAAAGTTCAACTGCATCCCGGTCATCGATGGCGGGTGATCTGCTTCCCTTGCTAGTGGTGGGGTCCCCTGCATTCGTCTGGATCTCAGAGACGGCGCTAGACATGGCTCTCCTAACTATGGGAGCCCAACTATACCTCGCACAACAACAGATTGCTAGCAAACATCTTGCGTGCAAGATAAAAGTGGTGCATAGTTAACTCTGTTCGACAAAACGTGTGATGCGGGCAGACCGCTCCCCACACGCCAGAGCAAGGAGAAAACCAGAAATGACTAAGATCGCCATCGTTACAGGTTCCACCCGCCCGGGACGCGTCAACCTTGGAGTTGCCGAATGGGTTTTGGAGCAGGCCAACAAGCGCGGTGGCGCGGAGTATGAGTTGGTTGATATCGCCGACTACGACCTCCCGCTCCTCGACGAACCAATGCCCGCCGCCTACGCGCAGTACAAAAACGATCACACGAAGGCATGGGCCGCCAAGATCGCTGAGTTCGACGGCTACATCTTCGTCACTCCGGAATACAATCACGGCGTAGCTCCCGCGCTGACCAACGCGCTTTCCTACCTGAACGTTGAATGGGCCAACAAGGCGGCCGGAATGGTCGGTTACGGTTCTGCGATGGGCGTTCGTGCAGTCGAACAGCTCCGACTGACCCTGTCCGAACTACAAATCGCACACGTTCAGAAACAGGGCATGTTCTCCCTGTTCACAGACTTCGAAAACTTCTCAACCTTCAAGCCCACCGAACTGCAGGCCCAGTCGGTTGAACCAATGTTCGACCAGCTCCTGGCATGGACTGAGGCAATGAAGGGTGTTCGCGAAAACGCCTAGTTCTCTGAAGCCTCTGCGGCTTCTGACTCCTCTGAAGCTTCTGCCGCTTCTACTTGGGTCGCCCCGGTTTCGGCTGGGGCGACCTCTGTCTTTTCCTCCGACGACAGGGTGGACCCACCCTCATCCGCGTTGGCCGAGGCAGTTTCGGGCTCCTTCACAGGTTGGCCGTCGACGCTCTTGCCCTTCTTCGCCAGTTTCCGCAGTTTCTTCTCAGCCTTCTTTGCGTCACGCTCCGCCTTCAAATCTTTCGGCAGCGGGGGCGGAGGAGGAAGCTTCTTCGCTGGAGCCAAGGCGCCGCCCAGAAGCCAGCTGCCCAGCATCTCGTACGCCCTCGCACGCACATTCGGCGCCGAGAGGAACACGTCGTGCAGGGCGCCTTGGAGGCGGGCGATGGTGACCTCGGGGAAAATATGCGCAGCAACCCGTGCGATGTCGTCAACGACCAACACGGAATCGGAGTTCTTCATATTGTCCGTCCACCCAAACGGCTGGGTGTTCTTCGCGGACAGGAGGACCAGTGACGGGGTACCGATGTTCACGTCGTGCGTGAGGCTCTCCTGTCCTTCCATCACGGCGTGCAACCAACCGGGGCGAGTGGCGAAACCCCTGCTGGGACGCCATGACTGTGGGCCGGCATGTTCCGGGAGAGAGCCCACCATCTTCTGCGCCTTTGTGTAATATCCAAGATCGGTTTCCGGGTAAATGTCCTTCGGGTGCCGGGAGGCATGCATGTGGATGAAAGGCATTAGGGCGTGACGGCCTTGGCGACCAGTTTGGAACTCCAGCCAAGGGCTGTTGAGGATTAGCGCGCTTGCGGCCCCCGGGTGCCGGGAGGCCCAAAGGGTCAGCGTCAAGCCACCCGTCGAGTGCCCAAAAAGGACCAGCCTTCTCTTTTGGTCCTTGGTGTGCATATGGGAGATCGCGGTGTTGATGTCGAGATCATATTTCCTTAGATCGTCGATGTAACCGGGAGTCTGACCCCTTCGTAGGGATCTGCCATATTTGCGCAGGTCCAGGGCATAGAAGCGAGCGCCAAGCTGATTCCAATAAAACGCCAGGTCTGTCTGAAAGAAGTAATCTGACCATCCGTGCACGTAGAGGACATCGACGTCGTGTAGCGGCAATTCCTTTACAGAGTCTTTGACACGCCCGTGGGGTCCCTGGTCTCCCTTCGGAAGGGAGCGAACCAGGGTCGCGGAGAGTGGGCCCTCGTCGTCTTTGCCGAGGTCCATCGTCAGCTTCTTGAACGGTTTACCTAGAATATCGGTCTGCCAAGTCTGTTCCATGCTCCGATTATCGGAGATTCTTGCCGCGGGTGCGAGGTGATCGAGGCGATCCGGAGATTCGAGGCAGCCCACTGACCAAAAGTAAAAGGCGGGGACCCGATCTTTCGACCGAGTCCCCGCTCTTTTCGCCTAGGCGTTTTCAGCGTCTGCTGCTGGGATTATGCCTTGACCTCGAAGGGGAGGACCTCCAGGTCCTCGTCCCGCGAAGAACTTCCGAGCAGAAGGTTGAAGGCTCCGGGCTCCACGACGCGTTCGCCGCGGGCATTCACGATGCTGCAATCTGCGACGGGAACTTCGACAGTCACGTCGACTTCGCCGTGTGCTGGCACCGTGACCTGCGTGTACCCCTTGAGCTCTTTGTCCGCCCACGAAGCGCTTGTGACCAGGTCACTCACATATGCCTGGACGGTTTCGATGACGTCCAGGTCACTTTCGTTCTTGAGAGTGACGCGAGCAACCACAGTGTCATCAAGAGAGAGGGAATCCTGCTCCAGTCGGGCATCCTCGTACGAAACATCGCTAAACGACAGGCCGTAACCGAACGCGAAAGCCGGTATCTGGGTGAGGTCGGCGTAGCGGTGTCCGTGCTGGCCGCGCACCTGGTTGTAGTAGGTGGGCTGCTGGCCGACATGAACCGGGAAGGAGATCGGCAGGCGGCCCGAGGGGTTCGTCTTACCAAGCAGGATCTCCGCTATCGCCTTGCCACCCTGCATGCCAGGGCTGGCGGCCCAGATCAGAGCATCCGCGTTCCGGGCGGCAGCGGGGAGCACCATGGGCTTGGAGGCCATTAGCACCACGATCAGCGGCTTTCCGGTGGCTTCCAGTGCTTCCAGGAGTGCCACCTGTCCGCCCATCAGTTCCAGGGTTGCCGTAGAGAGAGCCTCCCCGACAACCTCGATCTGGTCACCCACAACAGCCACAACGTAGTCAGAGGATTCAGCAGCTGCAACCGCACGTGCGATCTCCTCTGGGTCAATCGGTGCGTGTTCGGCAATCGGCGGGCGAGGTTGCCCATCCTCAAACGTCTCACCTTCGGGGTCGGGGTGCAGTTCCAGGATGTCCGCCCCTCGCACGTATTCGACACTCCACGTTTCAGGAACTTCCTGGCGGATGCCATCCAGAATGGTCGTGATCATCTCACGCGGCTGTCCGTCGGGGAGCCAGTCAGCTTGGCCGGAGGAACCTGCCCAGTCACCCAGTTGATTCTGCGCGTCGTCAGCAAGGGCGCCAACGACAGTGACCTTCTTGTCCTTCGCGTCGGCGGGTAGCGGGAGCACCCCGTCGTTCTCGAGTAGCACCAGGGAGCGACGAGTGATCCGCAGGTTCTCCTCCATCGCCTCAGGGGTTCCGAGTTTCGTCTTCAGAACTTCCGCGTCGGTGGAAGGGTGCCGCTTGTCCTCGAACAGACCCAAATTGAACTTCACCGTCAGGATGTGGCGCACCGCGCGGTCAAGGTCAGATTCTTTCAGTTTTCCGCTTTCGATGGCGGCCAGGGCCCCCTCGAAGAAGGTCGGAGTCGTCATGACCATGTCGTTGCCGGCCTTGACGGCTGCGGCTGCGGCGTGCTCAATGTCTGGCTGAACGTGCTGTTCCCACACCATTCGACCAACGTTGTCCCAGTCGGTCACCAGGAGGCCGGGGTAATCCCACTCGCCGCGGAGAACATCGCTGAGCAACCATTCGTTGATGACAATCGGAACACCGTCCGTGGTCTGGTATCCCAGCATGAAAGTGGCACAACCTGCCTTAGCAACCCTCTCAAACGGCGGGAGGAACCAGGAACGCAACTTGCGGTGCGAAAGGTCAGCCTCTGTAGCGTCCCGCCCACCCTGAGTTTCGGAGTAGCCGGCGAAGTGCTTGGCAGTTGCCAGGATGGCGGTCTTGTCAGACAGCCCGTCGCCCTGGTAGCCGTGCATCATGGCTTCGGCAAGAACCCCGATCAGGTAAGGGTCTTCACCAAATGTTTCACCAACGCGGCCCCAGCGCAGGTCGCGGGCGATGCAAAGAACGGGGGAGAAGGTCCAGTGGATGCCGGTGGCGGAGGCTTCTTCCGCGGTTATGCGTCCAACCTTTTCCAACAGTTCGGGGTCCCACGAGGCCGCCATTCCCAGTTGCGTTGGGAAGATCGTTGCCCCCAGGAAGAACGAGTGCCCGTGGATGCAGTCTTCGGCAATCAACAACGGAATCTTCAACCGAGTCTTATCGGTTAGCGCGTGTGCATCCACCACGTGTTGTGGGGAGGCGTGAAGGATGGAACCTGCCAAACGGTCGATGACGTGGGGCTCCATGTTCCCACGCGCGTCGAGTTGCAACATTTGGCCCACTTTTTCCTCAACCGTCATGCGGGAAAGTAGGTCTTCGACGCGTTCTTCAGTCGACAGATCTGGATTCAGGTATGGAACGACTTCGGTCACTAAGAACTCCTGTTGGATTTTGATGGGGTTTCGTTAAGTCTATTAGAAAGTTGCGATGCAATACGAGGATTGCGGACGGTGCTGTTGGTAACGGGTTCGGGTTCGGGTCTGCGAAGATGTCGCCAGGCCCGAAGATTGCCGCGTCCGAGTTGGCGAGCTCCTGCTGCGCTTTTCGCTGCGCCCTCTGCTGCGGTCTTTCATTGCGTCGGAAAGGAAGTGGCGGCGTAAGTGTGCCTACTCACATGCCAGGCCGTCCCCGTCGCCGTCTCCGCGGTGTCCGGTCTCGTATTGGAACCAGTTGTAGATCTCTGCTTCGGCGGGGTCGTCTCGGTTGAACGGACCGGTCGGGTGACCATTCGTGTTCTGTTTGAGTTTTCTGCACGAGGAGTACTGGGTCCACCACTTGTCTTCGTTCTCGGCCGTATTCGTGTTCGTATTGGAAACGTATGAGGTCCCCTCACAGCCCACCGCCTCCACACGCCTCTCCGCAGTGAGAGTCGCTCTCTGGGCAGCGCGGTATTCCTGCTCCCGCGGATGCTCTGGGTACCCGTCGGACGAGTCATAGCGTGCCACCGCATAGCCCGCCTCTATCTCCGCCAGTCCCACGTCGACACCCTCGGCGGTGATTACGTAACGAATCAGTCGGTCGTATTTGTCGTGGTCGTTTTGTCCCTGGGGGAGTACGAGGGCAACCCTGTCTCCAGGGGCCACCATGTCCTCCATGAGTGCAGTGGCTTCTTGGAACCCGCATTCGCCTTGTTCGGGAGTGTCGATCCCAATGATTCTGACAGAGCCCAGATCCGTCTTGATGGTGTCCCCGTCGGTGATGCTGGTGACAACGGCTTGAGTGATCTCTCCTGGTGGATAGGCGGAGGCATCTGTCAGTTTTGTCTCGGTCTCCTCGGCCTGAAACTCCTCGGCCTTCGATTCCTCCGGTTGAGGCGGTTCCTGGGACTGGGGCTGCTCCTGGGACTGGGGCTCCTCCGCGGGTGCAGAGACCTGGACCTGAGGCTTCTCCTGCGGCACGGGCGCTTCCGAGGCTGCCTCCCGGTCACATCCGCTGAGGGCCAGCGTGAGTGCCGCGACAACCGCCATCCAACGAGGTGCCGACGGCCTTGAGGACTTGCGAATGCGGGAGGGCTTGCGAATGCGGGAGGACTTAGCGAGCCCGGAGGTCTCGCCGAGGGGAGTGAATCTGCCGAACTCAGAGGTCCCGTCACGCCGCGATGATGTGATGACACCCATTTGCTCAGTCTAGGACCTGTGGAGGAACCCAGGGCTCGATGCAGGGGAAATCTCCCGCGTCAACTTTCCCCGGGCGGTCATGTGACGTATTTCCCCGGGCGGTCATGTGACGTAGTTTCAGGTCATGACCAAAAATGACCGCAGGACTGGTGCAGGCTCGGAACAGGGAGGGGGAACCCCTCGTTTCAGTTTCACCAAGGGAGGGATTCAGTCTTCCCTATTTCTGGCAGCACTGGTGCTCAGTGTGGTCACAGGGATCTTGGTATTCGTAGTGATGCGGCCTTATGCGGAGGCATCCGGGGGTCCAGCGGACGCGGCCACTTCCACGGTTGGGAGTTGGGGGCTGCCCCCGTTAATTGCCGCGCTGATTCCCGTGGCGATAGCGGCCGTCCCGATGGCGCTATCCGACCCGGCGAAGCAGACCGCCGGATGGGTGGCTGCGGTTGCACTCACTCTGTTCTGCATCTTTAGCGGGCTCTCCATCGGAGCGTTCTACGCCCCCGCCGCACTGATGCTGTGGGCCGCGATGGTCGTGCCGTTCTTCCTGACGAAGCGGAGGGGTTCTGGAAGGTTCAGCCTCGGACGTGTGATTGGCGGGACCCTCGTGATTCTGCCGGTGATTGCCGTGCTGTTTGGGGTGCTTGCCGGAAGCGTCTGGGTTGGATTGGGTTTCTGGCTCGCAGCGGTGCTGGTGGTGGTGCTAGGGGTGCTTTTCGCCCTGGGAACCAACTACACCAGCCAGATTCTCCTTGTGTTGGGCGCTGCTTTCATGATCTTCTCCGCTTTTGACGAGGGGGTGCTCACCGTGGGGATCTGGTGGACGGCTGGGATCTGGCTGGTTGTCGGACTGGTCGGTGTACTGACTGAGCAGGTGCGGCCGTAGCCTCTGGCGAGCCCTCGTACCCCCGGAAGCCGAGGTGAAATCGGCGGAATTACGGGTGGGTATAGAATGGAAACTTCTCCCAGCATTTAGCCCTTCGCGGGCTACATCACCGTGTCTAAAAGGGGCTACGGCCCTTTGCCGCCTTCGCGGCCGAAAGGAAAACCTTGGCGCATTCTCCCGATAAGGCTGTGCTCAAACACCTCCGCGGACTTCTCCCGCGTTCCTCCGACTACCGAGAAATGAAGCGGCACTGGCGTAGCGACATCGTCGCGGGTATGACGGTTGGGGTGGTGGCGTTGCCGCTGGCGCTCGCATTTGGAGTGTCATCCGGAGTGGGTGCCGCCGCTGGGTTGATCACCGCGATCGTAGCGGGGTTGGTGGCGGCTTTCTTCGGTGGTTCGCGGGTACAGGTCTCAGGTCCAACGGGGGCAATGGTCGTCATTATTGCGCCACTCGTTGCAACTCATGGCATCCACGTGGTTCCGCTACTGTCGATGATGGCCGGAATAATCGTGGTGCTGGGTGGGTTGCTTGGACTTGGCAGAGCCATATCTCTGATTCCGTGGCCCGTGATCGAGGGGTTCACCCTTGGCATCGCCATCACCATCTTCATGCAACAGGTTCCCGCAGCCTTTGGGGTTGAGCCGATACCAGGCCTGAATAGTTTGCAGGGTGCGTTCCATGCGGCGTTCTTAGCTGATTGGCCGAGTGCCGCTCTGACATTGATACTCACTGCGGCAGCGGTTGCTGTAATCCTCACCATCGACAGGTTTGCCCCCAACATTCCCAGCTCTTTGGTTGTGGTGGTCTTAGCGACTTTCTTGCTCTGGCTGGTCAAGTGGCCGGTGGCGTTGATCGGAGAAATCCCCTCGTCCCTCCCGGCACCTGTCATCCCGCATTTCACTGGGGACCTGCTTGTCCAACTATTCCCGGGGGCGGCAGCGGTGGCACTGTTGGCGGCGATCGAGTCGCTACTTTCAGCACGTATCGCGGCCGGCATGATGAGTGGCGGTACGTATGAACCGGACCGAGAGTTGTTCGGCCAAGGGCTTGCCTCAATCGCATCTGGGCTCTTTGGAGGGATGCCCGCAACAGGCGCGATCGCACGGACAGCGGTGAATGTTCGAAGTGGGGGACGGTCGCGTTTGGCCTCAATCGTCCACGCACTTCTGCTGCTACTGGTCGTGTACGCAGCGTCTGGGCTGGTGTCCCTCATCCCGCTGTTTGCACTGTCGGCGGTTCTCATGGTTACGACGTTCCGGATGATCTCGAAGGGAACGATCAGGCAAATCATGAGGTCCACCAGGTCCGACGCGTTGGTGTTCGTGCTCACCGCGACGATAACTGTTGGCCTCGACCTGATCTGGGCGATCGCAGTCGGCATTATTGTGGCAGGGACGCTGATGCTGCGACACTTCGCGAACCATTCGGGCGTTTACCGGGAGTACATCGTCGAGGACCCCAGAATCGCCGTCTTCCGTATAGATGGCTCCATGTTCTTTGGCGTTTCTGACCGCATCGAGTCCGAGATCTCCCGGCTCTCCGGCGTCGACGTAGTCATCCTCCGACTTTCCCGCATTGGGGTGATGGACGCGACGGGGGTGAAGGCGCTCTCTGACATTGCGGTTGGTTTGAACGAGCGCGGCAAACTAGTCATCATCAAAGGCCTCCCCACGCAGTACCGGGAGTTGGCGGCCCGCATGGGCCTGATGAGGCCGGAACACAAGGCGTCAATCCTGGTCGACAACATGGACGACGCGCTGTACATCGCCGAGAACCTGCACTCGATGGCAATTGATGACGAGGCGGAGCGGGCCGGGGTGCCGTCCACCCGCCTCACCGGCATGGGCGACGATTAGTCGGCCAGCCTTGGGGTCTCGCACTGGCCTTTCGGTGCGGCTCCGCCCAGCCGGCCCCAGTCCAGCCGGCCCCAGTCCAGCCGGCCTCGTTCAGTCGCACCAGTCCAGCCCGCCTGGTTCAGTCTCACCAGTCCAGCCGTGCTGTGTAGCCCTGTACTGTGCCGCGGCCTGTCGGGGCGCTCTTGACGGTCAAGTTACGTAACACTGTTCCCGGTCCTTAATCCGGTTCCCGGGGCTCTAGGCGTGGCCTATAAGGCCCATTACCTATTCATAACTTGGTATTTAAGGACCGGGAAGCATATTAAGGACCGGGAACAGTGTTGTGAAAACAGGCTAGGGTTTTCGCCCAGAGTGAGTCACTTCGTTGTGGGTCGGGCTGGTGGCGAAGCGCGACCGTTTGATTCGGACGTATTCATAATGCGGTAGTTGGGGACTTGGGGTGAGGTCGGCAACCGCCGTACGCCGTATAGCCCGCAACCGCCATACGCCGGGGATGGGAACGCGCAGGCAGGAAGCAGAGAGCGGATATAACGGTCGGGGCTGCCAGTGAAGGGCTGCCAAAACACGGGAATCCGCCCCTCCGGGTCACAGAACAGTGGATGACGAAGACGCGCTGGGCTGACGTAGGCGCGCTGGGTTGACGTAGGCGCGCTGGGCCGGCGAGGGCGATCCGGATAGCGAACACGGTCTCGCAGTGCGTGGGCCTCGTATCCTTGTAGCTATGCAATTTCGTAGAACTCAGCGAGGAGGAAGCCATGGCAACTTGTGATCGAATGGTAGAGAAAGTCGTCCTGATAACGGGCGGGGGTGGCGGCATCGCCAGGGGCGTTGCCCGAGCGTTTGCGTCCGAGGGCGCAAAGTTGGTCCTCACAGACATCGTTCCCGCCGGCATGGAAGTAACCAAACGGGAGGTTGAGGAAGAATACGGCACCGAGGTCCTAACGCTGATCGTCGATGGCTCGGACGAAGAAGCAGTCAAGGAAGCCCTCGCCACCGCAGCAGGGCATTTTGGGAAGCTCAATGCCCTTATTAACAGCGCGCAAACCTCCGCATCCGGACTGACCCTCCTTCAGCACAGCAAAGAAGATTTCGACAAAGCGATCTATTCCGGCCTGTACGCGACCTTCTTCTTCATGAAGCATGGCTTCCCGTACCTGCGAGAGACCGAAGGTTCCGTCATCAACTTTGCCTCGGGTGCGGGGTTGTCGGGGAACCCGGGGCAGAGCTCGTACGCCGCAGCCAAGGAAGGCATCCGCGGAATGTCGCGCGTTGCGGCGAATGAGTGGGGGCCATACAACGTGAACGTTAACGTCGTCGCGCCGTTGGTGATGACCGACAAACTGGCGGCTTGGGGAGAAGAGAACCCTGAAATGTTCGAGAAAAACATACGGGCTATTCCCCTCGGACGCTACGGAGACGCAGAGCGTGACATCGGGCGGGTCTGTGTCTTCTTGGCCAGCGATGATGCCAAGTACGTAACGGGGGACACCATCATGATTCAGGGCGGCCTGGGAATGCGCCCGTGATTGGGTGCGGTCCCAGGAGCACCGGACGTGAGCGCAGTCGATGAGTGAATACAGGCGCCCGCCCATTCAGCCCCTCGTTTTTTTCGACGAGGATGGCCAGGTCATCAACTACGGCAGTCGTTGGGAGGGCAGTCCGCCGGAGGACAGCTACTCGGTAACGGATCATCCCGAACGATTCCAGCCCGTACAGACTATTGCTGACGCCCTGATCGAGTACCTCACTGATGTGTACGAGGTGGAGGTGACCGAGGGTGAAGCTGCCCAGCAAGCCCTCGTCCCCCACGAATTCTACGTGCCGGATCCGGAACAGACGACGCGCGTGGTCGGGCTGACTCCCGGCGACAGAGACTGCTCGCCTGTCACGTTTATCTATACGAACTACCCGTCCGTGCAGGTCCTGGCAGGCGCTTTCGCTTCTTTCGGCTACCCGTCTTGTGGTTGCGACGCCTGCGACGAGACCTGGGAGAGCTGCGCAGACGAGATGGAAGGCGACGTCTTCGCGATCGTGAACGGAGGGTTCGAGGAGTGCGTCAAACTCTCTCGTCGCCGCAGAGTCTCCTACCAACGAGGGGTCGGTTTAGAGGTCGGGATGGGCCGGGCGTACGGCTGGTCGCTCACAACCCGCGACTCTAAGAAGGCTTCTCAAAGTGACGCTAGCAACGTACCTCGTACTACTTTGGAAGCAATTCACCGCCGGTTGGAAGCGCTAGCGCAGTCAACGCCGAACGGCGCCTGGAAAGCGTGGCCTAAGAGAGGGAACTAGGGGCAGTCTCGCTGGTACGTCACCAACTGGTTGGCAGAGGACGGCCTTCCTGGTAGCCGGCGTCCGTTTGCACTCCGACCGTGGCGCGCTCCGCGAACTGCTCCAGGTTCCGCGCGCCCGCGTATGTGCAGGCTGAACGCACGCCCGAGGTGATCATGTCGATCAGGTCCTCGACCCCGGGCCGCTGCGGGTCCAGGTGCATGCGGGAAGAGGAAATGCCTTCTTCGTAGAGCGACTTCCGGGCTCTGTCGAAGGACCCCTTCCCTGCGGTCCTGGCAGCGACCGCGCGGGCCGAAGCCATTCCGAAGCTTTCCTTGTAGAGTCGCCCCTCGCCGTCCGTATGCAGGTCACCCAGGGATTCGTTAGTGCCGGCAAACCACGACCCGATCATGACCTGGCTGGCGCCCGCGGCGATTGCCAGCGCAACATCCCTGGGATGACGAACCCCGCCGTCAGCCCAAACATGCTTCCCGAGGGCACGCGCCGCAGCCGCCGTCTCCAGCACCGCAGAGAACTGGGGTCTTCCAACGCCTGTCTGCATCCGGGTTGTGCACATCGCGCCCGGCCCCACTCCGACTTTGATGATGTCGGCCCCGGCAGCTGCGAGTTCTTCGGCGCCTGCTGCAGTGACAACGTTTCCCGCAGCAATGGGGACCTGCGGATCCAGAGCCTTTACTTTCCGGACCGCCTCGATCATCTTTTCCTGGTGCCCGTGAGCAGTGTCGATCACAAGAGTGTCCACGCCGGCGTCAAGTAGTGTTCGCGCCTTCACAACCACATCGCCATTGATCCCGATTGCGGCAGCGATACGCAGTTTTCCGTTGGCGTCGAGGGCTGGCCTTTAAATCGAAGAGCGCACCAGTCCAAGGGGAGTGACGATACCAACCAGCAAACCATCGTCAACCACGGGAGCCATTGGGAGACGTCTGCTTTCAAGCTCGATGTAAACGTCAGCGAGCCCGCTGTGATCAGCCTCCAGCCGGCTTCGCTCAACAGTGAAGGGGTTTTGGCTCATGATCTGGTGGACTTGGGAATACTGCCCACACCAAGGCAATCCGAGGTGCTGACGATCCCGACCGGCCGCCCCTTCTCAACCACAACAGCGGCCCCGTGAGAGCGCTTGGGGATCAGGCTGAGCACTGAGCCCACCGGCATTTCTGGGTCCACCGTGATTGGAGTCTCGACTATCGGGTCGGACTGCTTCACGCTGGCGATCACGTTAGTCACGATGCTTGCGGGGATGTCCTGCGGGATTACCGCAATTCCCCCTCGACGTGCCACGGTTTCCGCCGTCCTCTTGCCCGATACGGCCGTCATGCTTGCGACGACGAGGGGTGTTGAGGTTCCCGTTCCATCAACACTTGAAAGATCGACGTCAAAGCGAGAAGTTACATCGGAGCGCGAGGGCGCCAGGAACACATCGTTGTATGTAAGCTCCGTGGCTCGCGTTGGACCTTGAAGAAATTGTATAACCGCAAGCGTAGAGGAAGAAGCGCGGGGAAGGTTTGGCCGTACAGGTCTTGGTAGGACGGATGCATTCGCCACCACGGAGCTGTGGAAGAACGTATAGAACTGGGGCTGTGTTCAACGTGGCACTAACCCGCAGTGTCTCTGAGGGGCGATTGCCCCATTCAGCGACATAACTGTCCTAGCCTTGCGATAAGACAGCAAAAGCGCAAAGTTGGATCGGTTCCGTTTCCTACATGATTTTGTGCAGTGAAGATCACGCCTCGTTTTTCGCGCTCTTCAAAAGGCCGCTCTTGTTGGAATTGCGGCGATGATGGTCTGGCTGGCGCAGATCTTGTCCTGGCTTCGCGTCGTTGTGGCAACGCGAGCTAGTAGCCCGAACAACTGACCGGATTTGGAGGGCTCCGTGTACATGTGGCGCTGCCTCACTCGTCTCTGTTTCTCAGACCGGAGATCTCTCGATTAGCGCAAGGTTCCGAGAGGATCTAGTTTGGGCTCATGAACTACACTCGCTCACCGATGCAGATCGCAACGGGCATTACCCTAATTGCCGCGCCCCTGCTTGGTGTCGCCTTCAAAATGCTGACTGCCGGTTGGGCGTTGGTGTTCCTAATGTTCGGCCCGGTCATTATCCTCGTCGCTGGCTACGTTGTGCAGGTTGTCATCGCAAGCCAAGGATTCCTGGCATCATCCGACCTGTTCGGCGTCGCACGCCCTCGCGCGACAGCAGCGGCGTGGATAACATCCGTCTCTGTCGTTGCGGTGGGGGTATTTTTCCCGGACGGCACGGACGCTGCCTACGGATCCACTTTCCAGAAATGGCTGGGAGCCTATGGACCAAACGCGCAGGTGGTGCACGCTGCCACCGACGCTTGGTCCGATTGGGTAGGCATTGGGTTCGCAGCGGTCTGGGTGATCAGTTACATCTGGTTGTTTGTCGAGTGGATCCTCGCCCTCCGGGTCCGCAAATCCGCCCGCTGACAACGTCGAAGTGCAGAGCGCCGGGCGCAGCGCCCCGGATTTGACCGTTCTTGAGCGCAGTTACCAAGTCGAATTCCTTGACCAGGGGTCCTCGTACACAGTTGACTAAGTTGGCCTCGGGCTGCATCAGGGCTAGTTACGGGACACTGACCATTAGGTGGCTGTCCGCGTTTAGGCCGCATTTTAGGGAGACGTGGTCTGCTCAAGCTAAGCCCTCGTTCAACTCCATTCGAGTCCCCCAAAATCTTCGGTGATGCCCCGCGGAGCGGCCGGACCCACGTGTGCGATGAGCCCGGGTCTCGGCGTCATCGCAATCGTCAGTGTCTGCGTGCGTGTCAGGTTTCCGTGTAGAACTAGGTGTTATACCTAACATTAATAAAAATAATAAGCCCTTCTTTTTTCAGCCATTTGATGGTGTCTGCGACGGTGACGCGGAGAGGGCGGGCGTGGAAGCCCAGTTGTTGTTCCGCTTTTGCGCTGGAGTAGTCGTTGTTTCTTTCCAGGTTGTACACCGTGTAGTCAGTGAAGACGACCTGCTTCCCGGTGATTTTGCCGATCTGTGTTCCTATCCAAGCCAGTGGATAGAGCAGGCGTAGAGGGATGGAAAACCGTGGCTTCCGCACGCCGGCCTCCCCTGTTACGCAGTCCAGGAGTTCGTCAACCGTGTGACACTCACCTGCCATGATGAATGTTTCACCAGGGCCTGCGTTACGAGCGCAACTGATGATCCCTTCCGACACATCGCGCACATCCACCGAGTTGAATGACCCCCCAATAGAAACTGGCAACTTCCCTCCTGCGAAGAATCGGATGGCGCTGGTGATTAGGCCAACGTTGTGGTCGCCGGGGCCGATGATTCCACTGGGATACACGATCGAAGCGTTCAGGCCGTCCTTCTGAGAGGCTTCTAGCACGAGGTTGCTGGCCTCTGCCTTCGTCTTGCTGTAATAGCCGATGACCGACGTCGGGTCATGAGTGGTGCTTTCGAAAATGGTTCCTTGAGCCGTTTCGGGGAGGGCGCTGGTGGAGCTGACGTAGACGAGTTTGCGCACATCATGCTCGATGCATTCTCGGATAATATTTGCCGTGCCTATGACGTTTGTTTCGTAGACGACATTGTGAGCATCCGGGTTCAGGGTGACGATTCCTGCCGCGTGGATGACGATTACATCCACGTCGGGGGGAGTGTCGAAGAATCTGTCCAGCGCCTGGCGATCGAGCAGGCCTCCTTTAACCACTTCTGCCCCGTCGAGCACCTTCTTCTTCTCGGGGTTCCGGACCAAGACGCGGACGTGGCAGCCCTCGTCCAGCAGAGAAGCGAGGATGTTGCTCCCGAGCAGTCCCGTGGCGCCTGTAAGCAGATAAATCGGTTCGGTCATCTGGAGTGCTCCTCGGCTAAGGTTTTCGCGACCAGGCTGCAAAGTTCGTCTCTGCTGTTATTGGGTGGGCGTCGCAGGGCAGGCCGCATCCATTATGCAAGGGATAAAGAGGTCTGTCGTGGTGGGCATCCGACTCTCGGGCGGCGCGCGCGGCGTTTGTGGTGGGTGTTCTGGTTGTTGCTACCGGCGCCTCTGTTTCAACTGTTTCAACTGTTGCGGTTGTTGTAGGTGGGCTTGGTGGTGTGGTTTGTGGCCCTTTCGTGATCGAACATATGTTCGATTGATGGTATGGTTGGGTATGAGCAAAACCGTTATGACGCCGCTGGATGTGTCCTCGTTAGAGGGGGAGGACCTGGTGTTCACGTGTCGTGAGTTGGCTCTGGAGATGAATCAGCTTATGGCGCTGCAAGCTGCGGTTTGTGAGCGCATTGAGTATGAAAGCAGGTTTGTTGAGGGACGGGAGGGTTTGGCTCAAAGCTATGGGTGCCGCAGTGCAGTGGAGTTGATTCAGCGTTTGACGGGGGAGTCTTCTCGGACGGTGTCGAATCGGTTGAAAGTGGGGCGCCGGGTTGCCAGGCGGCAATCGCTGCTGGGGGAAAAGCTGCCGCCTTTGCAGGAACACGTGGCTGTGGGGCTTGAAACTGGGGTTTTGAGCTTTGAGTCAGCGGTTCATGTTTGCGCGTTGATGGAAAAGAACGATTTGGTTGCTGATCCGGCCGACCTTGATGCTGCCGAGCGCTATTTGGTGCAGGCAGCTACGGGGGTGAATTTCGGGGGCGATGATAAGCATTTGGTGCCGTTGCATTCGGACGATATTCGTTATCTTTGTGTGCGTTGGGATCATGCTTTAGACCCTGATGGGAGCCAGCCCAGCGAAGAGGAACGTCAAAGCAGGCGAAGTGTGAATCTAGGGCCAGTGCGCGATGGTTTGGCTCGTTTGACTGGCTACTTGACTAGTGAGGTAGCGGCTGCGTTTGCGGCGGTCAGCGACTCTTTGAATAACCCTCGGGCCCAAAGCCCCTCCAACAACAATGCTTTCGGCGGCCACACTTCTAACATCGAGGGCGGCACTGACGGCAATGGCGCTGTTTTAGGGCCGGAGGCTTTTAGTGTTGACGTTTCGAGTTCTGAGGAGTCGGACCCAACTGATTCTCGGAGTCGGGCGCAAAAGGACCATGATGCTTTAGCGACTGCGCTTAATGTTGCTTTGGCTAGTCGTGAGTTGCCGGTCTTACAGGGAGCTAACGCCACGATCGTGGTGGAGGTAAAAGAAGAAGACCTGGTCGATCCCATGAGCGAAAACACGGATTCTTTGGTGGGGTGGTTGGTGGATCATCGGGGAAGCCAGACTCCGGTTCGTAGGTCCTCGTTGAACCATTTGTTCTGTGGGGCCCAGGTTCAAAGCGTGGTTCGTAATAGTTTGGGTAAGATCACGGCTTTGGGTACCCCGACCCGAATTTTCGGGGCTAATCAGCGTCGCGCGATTGCTTTGCGTGATGGTGGGTGTGTGATTCCTGGGTGCACGGTGCCCCCGGCATGGTGCGAGATTCACCATGTGGTTCCTTACGCTGATGGGGGCCCGACCCATACGGATAATGGGGTGACGCTTTGTCGTTTCCATCACCGCACCATTGACTCCAGTGGCTGGGAGATCCAGATGCGTGACGGGGTCCCTTATGTGCGGGCCCCTGAATGGTTGACGGGCATGTATCCAACTGATTGCCGGCACGGCTGGGTTGACCAGGGTGCCGCGAACCAGGAAACTCAGATCCACCAGGCGCTCCAAGCCACTAACGACCCAGATCCGACTTCGGGTTCGAGTTCGAAAATGGGGCGAGGTAGGACTTTGGAGATTCCCCCCGGCCCGGATCGGCCGGTTGGTTTATTTGACATTGACTCGCCTGATGATGGCGGCGGCCACGCGGCTGAAATTAGGTCATCCGGCGCGCATCTTTCGCCGAACCCCTCGCCGGGTGTCTTCTGGCTGGAAGACGCCCCTGAACCAGAACCGCCACCCAAAAAAGGGTCGGACCCGCCCAAGACGTGACGCTTCGGCTGGGGGACGCAACACGGTTGCCTAGTGCCGGGTCCACTGCACCACGCAAAGGTGCAGTGGCCAAGGCTACGGCTGCGCGGTTTTCTGTTAGTGAGAGTTTTCTGTTGGTGAGAAATGCAGTCGGAGTTTGTGGCGCACAAAACCTTAGCGGTCGGGTGTGCAGTCTCCGGCGGGCAGCGATCCCGCGAGCTTTCGATTTTCAGTCGAACCCTGAGGTGCCGTCGTGTTCAACCGTCTCTCGGAGCCGGTTGGCGAGCGCCTCGAGCTCGACGTGATCAGCGGCAACTGAGACAACAAGGTCGTACCAGTCTTCGTCACTCACGTGACGGTCATCGATTCCATTCCCGCGTAATACCAGCGCTACCAGGAGGTAGCCCAGTCGCTTGTTGTCATCTAGAAGGGGATGGTTGCGCTCAATGGAGTCCAAGAGCGCGGCCAACTTGAGCCAGATGGTTGGATACATTTCCTGTCCCGATAGGGCAGTCAGCGGTCTTGACAATGCGGATGCCAGAAGGCCCCAATCGCGGGAGTAGAAGCCGTTTTCGTCTAGCCATGTTTGGACGTCGTCGGGCCTTGGCCACCACGTTCTCACTCGGCTAGCCGATCAAGCAGTCCTTTGCGCTGGAGACTAATTTCGTCGAGAGCGGAGTGGGTGTAGGTCCTGGACTCTCGGCTTTCCCAGGCCTCGCGCACTGCTGTGGCTACGGCTTGGTTCTTGGAGACCCCCATTTGAGCAGCAAGATCCTCAAGCATTTGGTCTTCTTCGGGACGTAGCCTCAATTGCATTGCCATGTGACGATGGTACCGCAATGGTACCGCAATGGTACCGCGTTGGTACCAACGTTGGGGGTGGGTGTCCGGCCGTGGCATGAAAACAGAAAAACCCCGCTTTCGCGAGGTTTCTGTGGCTCCGACGGGCGTCGATCCCGTGACCTTTCGATTTTCAGTCGAACGCTCTACCAACTGAGCTACAGAGCCGAAAGTCGGCCTTGCGACCGACTTCTGCGACCCCGACGGGACTCGAACCCGCGACCTCCGCCGTGACAGGGCGGCGCGCTAACCGACTGCGCTACGGGGCCTTCACTTCGGGACTCGCGTCCCCAAGTTTTAGCCAAGTAGATGTTACCTGGTGCTAACTGAGTTCACCAATTGGCTGGCTCAGCCGTACCCCCAACGGGATTCGAACCCGTGCCGCCGCCGTGAAAGGGCGGTGTCCTAGGCCGCTAGACGATGGGGGCCCGTCCAACCAAGGCCCTGTAGGGTCCTGATTGGACTACGAAATGATACGCGACCGAACCCCCTTCGACAAATCTGTGAAGGCACTTTTTCGCACTTCGCGACGAAAGACACACAACAGGGGGTGGCGCGCGCGGCAGGACTCCTTGAAAACGCCCAGTGCTGGGCTGGGATCGCGAGACCCCACGGACCATCAGCTCTGAACTTGGAAGTGCCTGCGGTTGCGGGGGCGACTTCGTAGGCTTGTGCTCATGGGAAACGCCGATGAACTGACAGACGTCGTGGCTGAAATTGCGCCCTCAGACCTGGCGGGACTGTTTGCCACCACCATCGCTGGGGCGCTCATCGGGTTTCTGATCGCAGTCGCCGTGCTCGTCGGAATCCGCCTGCAAGGCAAACACTCCCTAATGGCCAAGCGGGTGTACCAACGCATCCGCCTTTCGACAGCCGTGGACTTCACCATTATTGGCACCTTTACGGGGTTCGCTCTGGGCGGGCCCGAGGAGGTTCCCGACTGGTACCTAGGGGTGCGGCACGGACTCCTCATCCTGTTGATAATTGCGACGGGGTGGTTGGGCTACGCAGCCCTCGAACTCCTAAAAGACGCCGTCGTTCTCACCGACCCGACAAGTGGGAGAGACGCCCGCCGGTTCCGCACACAAGCGCAGGTGCTCCGACTGGTTCTTCAAGTCGTCGACGTTGCACTCACCATCATCCTCGTACTACTAACATTCCCCGGGGCTCGTGCTCCGATGGCATCGCTGTTGGCGTCGGCGGGTGTCATCTCGGTGATCGTTGGTATTGCCGCACAGTCGACGATGGCCAACATGATGGCCGGCGTCCAATTGGCGTTCACGGACGCGCTCCGTGTGGGCGACACGGTGCGGTTGGCTGGGGAAACAGACCCGGGAACCGTAGAGGAAATCACTTTGAACTACGTTGTGGTTCGCACCTGGGACGAACGCCGGCTGCTGGTGCCGTCCAGCACGTTCACTGACAACACGTTCGAGAACTGGACGCGTCGGGCATCTAAGCAGCTGGGCTACTTCGAAATGCAACTCGACTGGACCGCTCCTATGGCCGAGATCCGCGCTGAAGTGGAACGGCTAGTCTTCGCCACGTCGCTTTGGGACAAGCGGAACTGGACCGTCCAGGTCATGGATCTTCAGGGCCCCTATATGACTGTGCGGGTGGTCGCATCCGCGGAGAACTACGGGAAGCTCCTCGATCTGAGGTCCTATCTCAGGGAGAACCTGGTCGCGTGGATCCGCGCAAACGCGCCCTGGGCAATCCCGCGTGAACGTGTCATCACAAGTTCTGAGGACGAACGAGGGCTTCAGTGGCCGACCGACGAGATCCGGGAACAGTACCTGGCTAACCCCACCTTCACAGGCCCGTTGGGCGGCGGTTTCATGAGGCAGGAGCAACAGAAGAAAATCCTCGAAGACACGGGCGTGGATGTGGAGGACCCCGCGGCCGTTAAGAAGGCCACTACGGAGAAGCAAGAAGTGCTCTCCGGTGGGAACGTCGACCAGTTGTTGCAGCGGCTCCCGGGAACGGAAGACCCCTATGACCATCCGGTTCCCAAGAGTCTCCAACAACTAGAGCCGGGGCACATGCTCTTCTCGGGGACCCCTGAGAACGAGGAACGAGCGAAAATGTACAAGGGTCCCGGCGACGACGTTTTGGCGGACCGGGAGGCGCGGAGCGAGGCACGCCGCAAAGTCGAGCAGGACAAACTCCCGCCGGAGCTTGAAGCAAAGCGGCCCTCCAAGGCTCAGCCGGCGCCAACACAAACGCCGCAACCGACGGAATCAACGAAGCCAACAGATCCAACAGAATCAACGAAGCCAACGGAACCAACAGAGCCAACAGAGCCAGCGGAACCAACAGAAGCCTAGGAGAAGCCATGTCCTACAAACTGAGCGACGAAGAGTGGAAAACAAAACTCACACCCTTTGAGTTCCAGGTTCTTCGCCAAGCAGCAACCGAGCGTCCGGGAACGGGCGAACTTTTAGGTGAGTCTCGCCCCGGCACCTACTTCTGCAAAGGCTGCGGCGCGGAGCTCTTCAGCGCAGATACGAAGTTTGAGTCGGGTTGCGGCTGGCCCTCGTTCTTCGAAGCGAAAGAAGGGGCGGTGACAGAGGATACCGACTACTTGCTTGGGTATCCTCGTACCGAAATCCGCTGTGCCAACTGCGACTCGCACCTAGGGCACGTGTTCCCCGACGCTCCGCAAACCCCTACGGGCATGCGGTACTGCATGAACTCGGTCGCTCTCGACTTTGAGCCCGGTGCAACTGGATCCGACCGGGCTTAGGAAGATGACCAGGCTTGGGAAGATGACCAGGCTTAGGGACACTAGGCGTAGCAAAGTGTCGGAGCTGGCGGGTAACCTCGTCGAATGACAAGTGGCCGCATAAATCGGGGGAGTGGGCTGCCAGTGCCGCTCCTTTTCGTCGGCTCGGGAATCTTCCAGTACATCGGGGCTGCCGTTGCTGTCGGACTTTTCACCCTGATGAGTCCGCTAGGCGTGGTGTGGTGGCGGGTGGCTCTGGGGGCAGTAGTTCTCGCGCTGTTGTGGCGACCGTGGCGGCTGGAATGGACCCCTCGGGCGTTGGCTCTCGCAGCCATCTTCGGGGTTTCTTTGGCGGTCATGAACGGGTTGTTTTATGAGGCCATTGCGCGTTTGCCCCTCGGAACAGTTGTTGCGATCGAGTTCCTGGGGCCTGTCGTCGTGGCAGTAATCCGGGGCAAGGGCATGCTCCCACGGATCGCGGCGGCCTTGGCGCTTGCGGGCATCATTTTGATCGGCGGGTGGGGAACCGACTTGGGTGCCCCGCAGGCCACTGCAGGGTTTTTGTTCGCCTTGGGTGCGGCGGGTTCATGGGCGGCATACATTCTGCTGGGCTCGTATATATCGGGACGAGGGGCCCCGCGCAGACGTGTCGGATCAAGCAGAGCGGAATCTGACAGGGCCGAATCGCATGGGGCCGAGTCGAGTGGGGCCGAGTCTCATGGGCCCGAGTCGAGTGGGGCCGGGTCAAGCAGAGCGGGTGGAAAAGGATCGGGGAGAAAAGGAGCGCTGCCACCTACGATGACTGGGCCGTCACTGGCCATGGGGGCGCTGTTCGCTGCAGTCGTGTCTTTGCCGTTTTTATATGGCGAGGCGCTCCGCGTTGACTTCACTTGGACTCTGGTTGTGATGCTGGCTGCCGTAGGAGTGTTCTCCACGGCTATCCCGTATTCGATTGAGGCCATCGCTTTCGGACGCATCCCCGCAGATACTTTCGCATTGCTTACAGCGTTGCTGCCGGCCACCTCTACCTTCGTGGGGGCCATCATGCTGCGGCAGATCCCGAATGGATTTGAGCTTTTGGGGTTGCTCCTTGTCTCGGTTGCAGTTTGGATGGCAACTAGGGCTCCCCAACACGCGTTGGAAGAAGCTGCTCGGACCGGCCGCGACGCCGATCCTGAGGACGTGGGGCCAGATGCGGGGCAGAGTCTGGGACGAGATGCGGGGCAGAGTCTGGGACCAGACGTGAGAGGAAAGAGGCAACAATGGACTTTCTCTGGATGACCATCGTTGGAGGTTTGACGGGGCTGCTGGCAAGCATCTTCGTCAAAGGCTCGGACGCGGTGGGGTTTGTGTGGATCATTATTCTGGGTGCGTTCGGATATGGCCTCGGAGGAGGCCTTGTTTACGCCTTAGGCGGGTCGGTTGTTCTCCAGTGGATTGTCGGAATCGTGGTGACGGCACTTTTTCTGGGCGGCTATATCTGGTTCGCCAACAACCGCTCGGGGCTGAGTGAAGACTAGGTCTGGGTAGCGAGCTGGGGCCCTCAACAGAGAGGGCGCGGCAGCGCAGGAACAGCGCGGCAGCGGGGCTTTCGCGAGGCCACGTAAGAAGCCGCGTGAGTAAGAAGCCGCGTGAGTAAGAAACCGCGTAAGTAAAAACAGGAGGACAAACATGTGTCGTTGGATGGCATACACGGGAGCGCCGATCACGGTGGATGCCTTGATCTCCAAGCCGGACCATTCCCTCATCCACCAAAGTCTCAACGCCCGACAGCTGGCTCTGCCTGGGGTGTCCTTCGCACGCCAGTTTCCCGGCCATGACTTCCCGACACAGGGGGAGGGATATGGGGTTGCGTGGGTGGGTCGTGATGGAAACCTCGGACATATCCGCGACACGGTTCCCGCTTGGGACTCCCAGAATCTGGTGCACCTCGTCTCCCAGATTGAGAGCCCCTGCTTCCTGGCGCATGTCCGCGCGGCTCCGGGAGGCTCGCTCAGCACGGACAACAACCACCCCTTCGTGCACGATGGTTGGATGTTCCAACACAATGGCGGGGTGGGGGACTTCCTGAAGCTGAAGCGCGACCTGGTCATGGACGTGGATCCGAGCCTTTACCCGTTTATCGATGGGAACACGGACAGTGAGACCTTGTTCTATCTGAGTCTTACCTACGGCCTTGCGAATGATCCTGCGGGGGCGCTTCGTAGAATGCACGACCGGGTCCAGCAGGCCCGGCTGGACCACGGTGTGACAGCGGCGTTCACGGGGACTTTCGCGGCGTCCGATGGAGAGCAGATCTTCACGATGCGGGTGGTGAGCGAGGAAGGCTTGGCCAAAGGCGACCAGGCCGAAGCCCCGACGCTCTACTACGCAACAGGTCCGTTTGAAATCACGGCAGGTGACGGGCCGAAGATCCAGATCCCACAGCACGCTCACGTAATTGCGTCGGAGCCGGCGGAACTCCACTATTCCCCTCGTACTTGGCGCGAAATTGAAAACTTGACGATCGGTCAGTTCCGCGTTGGCGAGGAGCCTCTGTTCACCACTCTGTGATCCCGCGCCTCCCACCGCCGTGAGACGGAACCCGGAGCGTGGGAGACAGTGGTAAGAATTGTTGTCATGGCCCAAGATCCTCTGCTTTTGACTCACAACCACGGCTGTTTGGTTGTCCACGGCCCCGACAGTGAGGGCATTGTTTCTGCTGTGACAACGATGTTGGCCTCCAACGGTGCGAACATCCTGTCGCTGGATCAGTACGCAGACAATGAGCAGGGAGGCAGCTTCTACCAGCGGATTGTGTTCTACAAGCCGAACTTTGTTGGCGTGCTCCCGGAGTTCAAGGAGGAGATCGCCAAGACTCTGAAACCTTTCGGGCTGAACTGGTCGTTGCGGGACATGGGGGTCCCGAAGCGGATGGCCATTCTGGCTTCCAAACAAGACCACTGCCTTCTGGATCTTCTGTGGCGTCACCGCCGCGGCGAGCTGCCCGTCACCATCCCCATGGTCATCTCCAACCACACGGACTCCGCCGAGGATGTCCGGTCTTTCTCCATCCCGTTCTTCCACGTTCCCTCTCAGTCTGGGCCGGACAAGTCGGCAGCGGAGGCGGAGATTCTCAGCCTCCTCAAGGGCAACGTCGACTTTGTTGTGCTCGCCCGCTACATGCAGATTCTGTCCAGCGACTTCCTGAAAGAGGTGGGGGTCCCGGTTATCAACATCCACCACTCTTTCCTGCCCGCTTTCATCGGCGCTAACCCGTACAAGAAGGCGAAGGAACGCGGTGTCAAACTTATCGGTGCCACCTCCCACTACGTGACGGAGGATTTGGACGAGGGGCCCATTATCGACCAAGACACCATTCGCGTCAGCCACAAGGAGTCGGTGGCGGAACTGGCTCGAAGGGGCGCCGACGTTGAGAGGCAGGTTCTGTCACGGGCGGTGCTGTGGCACGCTCAAGACAGGGTGATTCGGGACGGGAATCAGACGATCGTCTTCTGATTTTTGTACGAGGCCACCGTCATTTTCTGCGCGCATCTGCGTCAATGAATCGCCAGGGCTCGTCCCTGGTTGTTGCTTTCGGAATGCCGATACGAGGGGTAGCGCGGATGTCGACCGCCTCGGTGGCCTCCGTAATGAAGAGTGCGTTCTCGCCGGTATCGACGGTTAGGTCGGCGCCGTACTCCTCGCCCGTGATGTTGAACGCCTGACAGAGTTTCCCCGGACCGTCGGCCAGGGCTTTGGCGCCGCCGCGAAGTTCCCGCATCACCTCGGCCCCCTGGATTGGTTGGATGCTGCGGATGAGGACCGCCTCACCCACCCCCTCGGGACCCGCGACGGCGTTCATGCACCAGTACATGCCGTAGATGAAGTAGACGTATGCGTGACCGGGTGGGCCGAACATGGCGCGGGTGCGGCGTGTTTTCCCGCGGAAGGCGTGGGCGGCGTCGTCGATGTGACCGAGGTAGCCTTCGGTCTCGGTAATCCTGCCGATCAGCTCCACCTGCTCCCCATTGAAGGTGAGGCGGCGGTGAAGGTGGGCTCCGACGAGCCCTCGGGCAACCTCCAGTGTTTCGCGATCATAGAAGTCGCGCGGCAGGATCAGGCCGGTGTGGTCCCCTAGCGCGGGAAAAATGCCCGGTTTCTGGCTGGCTCGATGTGGTCGCGAGGTTTTCGTCATCTCTGGCAATGGTAGTGAATGAGTGTGATGGTTGTGCCCGGGCCCGGCCGGTGTTCCAGAGCGTCGTGGGCGTTAGGGGCGCCGATTCGGTGGTGTTGACCACGAAGTCGCCCGAGGCTTTTCACCTGGCAACACCCCTACGCGTTCTGTCGGAGGGCGTTGTTATCCTTGGTCATCCTGGTAGGCCTGTAGGTAAATGAGGCTGCAGGTAAATGAGGCTGCAGGTAAATGGGACTGTAGGCGAATGGAGGCTGCGGTGGTACGTGTAGTTGTCAACGGGGTTGGGAAACTCGGTAAGGCCATCGTCGGTGCCGCCTCGGAGGTTGGGCCTGAGGCGTCGGGTGTCACTGTTGTGGCGGGCGTGGATGGAAACCCGGGGGCGACGGCGGATGTCCCGGTTTATGCGGCGCTTGAGGACGTAGAACAAGACTTTGATTTGATCATTGATGCTTCCCGGGCGGAGGCCTTGGAGACTGTTGCCGACTTCGCGGTGGCGAACCAGAAGGCGCTGGTCGTTGCTGCCACTGGTCACTCGGAAGAGCAACTACAGAGGTTGGAAGAAGCGGCAGAGTCCATCCCGGTTTTCCGAGCCTCAAACCTTTCTCTGGGAGTCAACGTCCTGCGCCGCCTGACGGAACAGGCGGGCAAGATGCTGGGCCCGGTGGATGCAGAAATAGTGGAGACGCATCATCGGTTGAAGGTGGATGCTCCCTCGGGAACTGCCCTCACGTTGGCTGAAGCGCTCCGTGATGCCACAGACCCGGACCGGAAGTTCGTGTACGGCCGGTCTCCGGAAGACATCGGTGCAAGGGGGGACGAGATCGGAATTCATGCGGTGCGTGGCGGAACAGTCGTGGGAGAACACACTGTGACGTTCCTGCTGGACGACGAAATCGTTGAGTTGCGCCATGTCGCTCAGTCCCGGCAAGTGTTCGGTTTTGGCGCCCTTCGTGCAGCTGCTTTCACTGCGGGTAAGAAGCCGGGGTTTTACACAATGGCGGATTTGCTCGGTTAGGGCCTGGCATCGATGCAACCCGGCCTTGAAGCCTCCCGGCAGAGCCCTTCGATACAGCCTTCCTGCACAGCCCTTCTATGGAGTTTTTCTACAAGGAGTTTGACCAATGCTGAATGAGAACTTTCAGAAGATTCCGGCCTCGTACTTGTTTAGTGAGGTAGCCTCGCGCGTTGCCGCATACCAGGACGCACACCCGGACCAGACGTTGCTACGCATGGGGATTGGGGACGTAACTCGACCTCTCCCCAAGGTAGTGATTGAGGCGCTCAACGCGGCGACGGCCGAACAGGCAAGCGCTGATGGCTTCCGCGGTTACGGCCCGGAGCAGGGATACGACTTCTTGCGCGACGCCATTTCTGAAGGCGAGTACAAGTTCGTTGGCGTAGACATTCCTGCCGACTCCATCTTCATCGGTGACGGGGCGAAGTCGGACTCCGCCAACATCCAGGAACTCTTCTCTCCCACCGCCACGGTCGCCGTGACGGATCCGGTGTACCCGGTATACATCGACTCAAATGCCATGTCGGGACGGTTGGGGGAATTCGTTGACGGGCGTTGGACAAACCTCGTATATCTCCCGTGCAACGACCAGAACAACTACATCCCTGCACTCCCGGAAGAGCCGGTGGATCTCATTTACTTGTGCTTCCCAAACAACCCGACGGGGGCAACTCTGACTCGGGACCAGTTGAAGGAATGGGTTGATTACGCCCGCGAAAACGGTTCCGTGATCCTCTTTGACGCCGCTTACCGGGCGTTCATCACCGACAAAGATGTACCTCACTCGATTTACGAGATTGAAGGGGCCAAAGAAGTCGCCATCGAATTCGGGTCGTATTCCAAGACAGCAGGCTTTACAGGGCTTCGCGCGTCGTGGACCGTGGTGCCTGAAGAGCTGGTTATTGATGGAAAGTCCCTGCGTGCGATGTGGAACCGGCGCCAGGCAACCAAGTTCAATGGGACGCCTTACATTGTGCAGCGGGCTGCCGCGGCAATCTACACGCCGGAAGGCCGCGTGGAAGCCCAAGAGAACATTGACTATTACAAGCGCAATGCTGGAATTCTCCGCGATGCGCTCCTGGCCGCCGACGTTGATGTTGTCGGCGGAAAGAACTCCCCCTACGTGTGGTTCCGGGCCCCCGGTGGCATGGACTCTTGGGAGTTCTTCGACTACCTGTTGGAGAACGCGCAGATCGTCGGGACCCCCGGTGTCGGCTTCGGCCCGTCCGGTGCGGGGCACTTCCGACTCTCCGCATTCAGCACCTACGAAGTCACGCTGGAGGCAGCAACCCGTCTTCAAGAGGCCGTCGCTGACCTCAACGCTCAAGCTCACTGAAACGGTACTTCCCCCTGAGTTGTCACTCCGATTCGACGCTCTGATTCTTACTCTGAAAGGACTTTTGATGCCCAGGCCAACACCCTCGCTGGAGAAACTGCAAGAGATCACCGCGCAGATCCCGACGCCCTACCACCTCTATGATGCGAAGGGCATCCGGGACAACGTGCATGAGCTGCAGTCGGCCTTCGCGTGGAACCCCGGCTTCAAGGAGTACTTCGCTGTCAAGGCGACCCCGAACCCGGCGATTCTGAAGTTGCTGAAGGACGAGGGGTGCGGCGTCGACTGCTCCTCCTACACCGAACTCCTCCTGGCTGACGCTATGGGGTTCAAGGGGGAGGAGATTATGTTCTCCTCGAACGTGACCTCGGCGGCCGAATACCAGTTGGCGCGGAAACTTGGCGCGATCATCAACCTGGACGACATCAGCCACATCGATTTCCTGGCAGAAAACGGCGGCATCCCAGAGCGCATCCTGCTGCGTTATAACCCGGGTGGCGACTTCCGGTTGGGCACCAAGGTCATGGGCGACCCAGGCGAAGCGAAGTATGGGCTGACGCCGGAGCAGATTCCCGTGGCACTCACACGCCTGAAGGAGTTGGGTGCGAAGGAGTTCGGATTCCATACTTTCCTCGCCTCCAACACCACGGACAGCGGGTACTACCCGGCGATCGCGCGGATGCTGTTCGAACTAGCCGTCCGGATGCATGAAGAAGTGGGGGCCGACTTCTTCCTCATCAACCTGTCGGGTGGGATTGGGATCCCTTACGAGCCGAACCAGGAACGGGCTAACCTCGCCAAAATCGGCGCAAACGTGCAGAAGGCGTACGAGGAAACCATTGTCTCCGCCGGCATGGACCCCGTTGCGGTGGTAGCTGAACTTGGCCGCTTCATCACCGGGCCGAACGCTTGGCTGGTGACGACAGCCCTGCACCACAAGGACATTCACAAGAACTACGTGGGTTTGGATGCGTCCTCGTCCAACCTAATGCGACCTGCAATGTACGGCGCGTACCACCACATCACGGTGGCGGGGAAGGAAGATGCGCCCCTCGACCATGTTTACGACGTGACTGGCTCACTGTGCGAAAACAACGACAAGTTTGCGATCGATAGAAAATTGCCGGAGATTGAAATCGGCGACACCGTCGTCATCCACGACACCGGCGCGCACGGGCACTCCATGGGTCACAACTACAACGGGAAGCTCCGTTCGGCCGAGGTGCTCCTGGAAGAAGACGGTTCCTTCCGCATGATTCGTCGCGCGGAAACCGCCAAGGACTACTTCGCGACAGTGGCTGGGTTCGAGGTCTCTGAGGATCTGGGCGATCCATCCCAGGACCCCCTACTCGATCGATAGCCGAAACAGATACGCTCTGGGGAGAGCATTTGGAGGGCATGTGGAAACAGTAAAGGTGGCGCTGCTGGGCGCGGGCACCGTCGGATCTCAGGTTTACCGCCTGTTGCAGGAACAGGCTGCTGACTTGGCTGCAAGAGCCGGAGCGACCATTGAAGTGGCGGCCGTTGCCGTTCGGGACGTTGACGCAGAGCGGGACGTTGAAATCCCACGCGACCTGCTCACGACCGATGCCGAAGGCGCGATTGATGATGCTGACATTGTCATTGAGTTGATCGGTGGCATTGAGCCGCCCCGCACCTACGTGATGCGTGCATTGCGCGAGGGCAAAACCGTGGTGACCGGCAACAAAGCGCTGATTGCAGCGCACGGCCCGGAGTTGTACGAGGCTGCTGCGAAGTCTGGCGCCGACCTCTACTACGAAGCTGCGGTAGCAGGTGCGATCCCAGTTGTTTACGGTCTGCGGGAATCGCTTGCGGGTGACAGGATCTCCTCCATCATGGGGATCGTCAACGGGACCACCAACTTTATTTTGGATGCGATGGCGACAACGGGGGCCTCGTACGAGGAGGCCCTGGCAGAAGCGCAACGCCTCGGCTTCGCAGAAGCTGACCCAACCGCGGATGTTGAAGGGTTTGATGCGGCGGCGAAGGCGGCGATTTTGGCCTCGTTGGCGTTCCACACGCGGGTGTCGATTGACGATGTGACACGCGAGGGGATCACCAAGGTCACCGCGGCCGACATGGCAGAAGCGAAGAAGTCGGGACACGTCGTGAAGTTGCTGGCGCTCGCGGATCGGGTTCCCCAGCCGGACGGGTCGGAGGGGATCTCTGTGCGGGTTCATCCAGCCCTCGTTCCTGTGGACCACCCCCTCGCAACCGTAGATGGTGTGTACAACGCCGTGGTTGTTGAGGGCGAAGCCGCAGGAAGACTCATGTTCTACGGTCAGGGCGCGGGCGGGGCACCAACAGCGTCTGCCGTTCTTTCGGATGTGGTTGCCGCAGCCTGGCACATCGCAAATGGGGGAGACGCGCCGCGCGAACTCATTTACGCGAACCTGCCGATCTTGCCTGCGCGCGATGCGGTCACCCACTACCAGATCCACCTGTTGGTTGAGGATCGGGTTGGGGTGCTTGCGGAGGTTGCGGGGATATTCGCGGAGAAGGGCGTCTCCATCAAGTCCGTCACGCAGAGCACGGATCCGGTGGATGGCAGCGAAGAGGCCCGGGATCGGGAGGCAGTTGCGCAGGCTCAAGGTTTGAGGCGACCTCCAACGACGCTACTGATCGCCACGCACAGTGCGTTGGAAGGTGCACTCCAGGACGTGGTTGAAGCACTGGCACTTGCCCCGGCGGTGCTGGAAGTGCTGTCGACTCTACGGATCGAGGGCTGATGGTCCACGGAACGCGCACTGTTAGCCCACTGAATGCGCGCTGACCGTGCGCCGACCGTGGATTGGCGGTGCGACTATCGGGGTTGCCGTGCCTTGAGCGCTCAACGTATTTCAAACTTATTTCACACGTGCCTGTGTAGGTCTGAGGCAACAAGACCTCTACAATGGTGTGTGGGCCTATAGCTCAAGTGGTAGAGCAACAGACTTTTAATCTGTGGGTTCCGGGTTCGAGTCCCGGTGGGCCTACTATTTTCCGCAGCATCATGCGGTTTCGTGCTGACGCAGATGTGTCTAGGCGGACATTGCGTGACTCTGGTCGGCGCGGCGGACAGCATCTCCTCGATTGCTTGCGCCAGCATGTTCTCCTGGTTGGCTTACTTTTGCGCCCACTTGGAGGAGCCCTTTCGGCCTTTGCGCAAACGTCGATCTGTATCTAAAGAATCTGTATCTAAAGGTTTGCATCCAACAGAGCCACTACACAACTAGCGAGGCACCCTTCCGGATGCAATCTAGCCAACTAGAAACGGGTTGACGATCGTCACGCCGCGCAGTGTTGACCCGTTTGCCAGGTCTTCGGTCAATAGTTCGGCGCAACCCGCAGCCACGGCAGCCTCAAGAATCAGTGCGTCCCACATCGATATTTGGTGTTCCGTGGCGGTGTGAGCGGCGGCGAGCACCAGGCTGCGGTCGGCGCGGACTGTTTCAATGTCAAGCGCCATCAACACATCTTCTGCGTTCTCTTTTGTGACGCCGAGCTTCCGGGTGAGAACCGCATGAAGTTCGATCATGACTTGAGTGCTGATTACTGCAACCGGGGCGACTTCAAGGAACACCGCGCGCGCCCGACGTTGTTACGACGGCTGCGAATTGTCGAACTGGTAGGCCAAGACGTTGGTATCGAGAAATACGCGACGCACGCTCATGGGAGGGACTCCTCCCACAGCTGCTCGCGGGTCCAGCCGTCACCATGACTTGAGCCGGCGAGTCTTTCAGACAGCGCGACGAATCGATCAGTAATTTCCCGCTGTCCGTCGACTTCGCGGTCGCCGCGGGCGTACTTCTCGAGCTGGCGGGCAAGAAAGCGGTTTACGGACTCGCCTTCCTCAATCGCACGGATCCGTGCGCGCTTGAGTGTTTGCTCGTCAACGGTGATAGTCAAATTGGCCATGATGCAAGTTTACACGGGTTCCTTGTAGCACGGGAATGTGCATCGCTAGGGTGCGGACGCGCTCCAGCACGTAGGCGGGTTGCTTCCACACGAACCATCGTGGATCTGATGGCCGCGACCTTGAGCTTGCAACTTGGAGGCGTAGCGCGGTCATGACTTGATGTCGTGGCGGCCTCTGAGTTCTTCGCCAAGGGCCTGAAATATCGGTGCCACGTGCTTCACTGCTTAGAAGCGTGATCGAGGATTTCTCCTCGGTGACGAGGCTCACCGGAGAAAAGGGGAACCGGGCCATGAGCATTGAGAGCCGCAGCAAGAATCTACCTGATCGATTCGTCGAAGACCTTGCACAAGTCGTTTACGACCCTGGCGTTTGTTTCGCGGCTTTCTATGATTTCGTCACCTACCTGGCTGACCTACGAAACAAGGAGTTCTATTACGTTTACGAACGTGTCCCGACTGGTCAAGAACGGAGGGTCCGGGTGCAGCAGTTGAGACCTGAAGACATCGACACGATCCGGGAAAACCTTGGTGGTGGCAGGATGGCTGACCGACTGGAGGAGCTAAGGGCCTATGAAAGACGGACAGAAGGGGCCCACCTCTTCGCGTGTGATTACAGGCCTGAGGAGCTGCACCTGCGCTTTGAGGACGGTGGCAAGTTTTCCGTCAAGATTGATCAGGCTGGTGAAAGACTCCCGGAACAGCTGGAAGTTGTCGCAAACCCATTTGGCAGCCTTCCCCCAGAATTCTTTCCAAGTCGAGAAGAGATGTACCCGAGGGTTACCCGGTTTTGAAGGAGAGAGACGGAGGCAGCCGGGTGCCTGTAGTTGGCTGACGATTTTTCGGAAGGGGTACGAGGGGTTCTGGGGTCATTAGTCTGGGGTCATAAACAGGCAGCAGCTACAGTTTTGGGCAGATGATGCAGCCCAGGACAGGGACAAAAGTGCGCCTCGAGAGTCACCTGTAGATCTCCCGAGGCGCACAGGTTCGTGCGGGCTAGCCCCTAGAAGCCGCAGTTACGTGCAACTGCTCCAAGCCATGCAAGGCTGGGCTTGGGGGTGCGAGCAAACGTTTCGGCGTCGAATGCGACAAGGCCGAACGTGGGTTTGTATGAGCCCCACTCGTAGTTGTCCAGCAGAGACCAGTGCAGGTAGCCGAGTAGCGGCACGCCGCCGTCCATCACCTTGCGGAGGGCGCGCAACGCTTCAGCGGTGTACTCCACTCGCCGAAGATCGTCGGAGGTGGCGATGCCGTTTTCGGTCACGAAGACGGGGATAGAGCAGACGTCCCACGCTTGCTGTACCGCTTCCGCGATGGCGGGCGGGTAGTATTCCCAGCCGGTCAGGGTCTTCTCTGCATCCACTGGGGCGGGAACGGGGCCATCTTTGGTAATCCGGGTGCGGGTGTACGCCTGAATACCAATGAAGTCATCCCCGCATGATGCTTCGAGGAATTGGACTTCGCGCGGGTATGCGTACTCCTTGAGAACGTCTTCCGCTCCCGGATCTGCGAAGAACTGCTGCGGGGCAACAGACCATCCAGCTTTGATTCCGGCAGACCGAAGAACGGGCACCGCACGTTTGTGTGCGGCGTTAAGTCCCTCCGCTACGGCAGGGACAGGTTTCGGCAGGGCTCCGGCGACCAGATCCTCGTCCCCTCCCTCGTCCCTCGCCGCCATCATGGCGGTAATGTTCGGCTCGTTGATGGTCACCACGTATTCGACTCGACCCTCAAGGATTGGCAACACACGACGGGTGAACCTCTCGAACAGTTCAGGTGCCTTGGGGTTCTTCCACCCGCCCGAGGCGGAGAACCAAAGCGGCACGGTGAAATGGTTGAGCGTCACGACTGGCTGAACGCCTATTTCTAGCCCCGGCGAGCTGACCTCGAAGGTGTACGAATCAGGAATATAGTCCTCTCTGTCGAGAATCTCATTCATCTGCCTTGCAACCACTTCAC
>ERZ1032924.7-NODE-7-length-60992-cov-8.210184_pt1 | contig 60992 bp, 54 predicted proteins | sample MGYA00516956_ERZ1032924 | MGnify/ENA primary metagenome ERZ1032924 (study PRJEB33719, sample SAMN04262513) | wastewater metagenome | biome: rural village; feature: composting latrine chamber; material: composting feces with ash | place: El Salvador | collected... | reverse complement strand
AGTGAGTGAGTGAGTGAGTGTTAATTACTATTAAGTAAGTGGAACAGTGGAACACTAGCAATTAGTTAAGGGTCCTCGTTGCAATCTCAAGCAAAAACCTGTTCCACTAGGTGTGCCACTTGGCCTTTTTGGGGTGGAACACAGCAGAGCAAACCACCTCCAACCAGGCATTTTAGGTGTTCCCCCTCCAAAAAACGGCCCCCGGAACAGCCTCCAGCGTTCTCCGCAGGACCGGTTCGGAAGCGACTGTAAACCACCACCAGTCACCAGTCACCGGCCCCTACAAGGCTCTCTGACAGGTTGAACCCGCCCTATCGGTCCCCGAGCACCCAACCGCCCCACTCGCGCGTTCTACGGCCCATAGCGTGACGATTTCGGGTATCTGGTGACCAGACTTGGGCGCCGAAAGTGCGCACCTGGCGCTGGCAGACTTAGCACCCCGAGCCGGTTCAGCACGCCAAAAACGCGTACTTTCACCCGCCTTTCCCCGAGATAACGCCATTTACCAACCATCCATGTTCGCTCAAAATGCCGGGCGGACACATGGTTGGCATGGATGAAAAAACAACCCTCGGCTTGATGCAGCTGCCACACCTGGCCGACCACCTGGAGGCAGCAGGTTTTCAGGTGGTCGGTGGCGGCGACTTCCGCACCGCCGGAGCCGAGATTTCCCAAAACCTCAAGGCCGGAGAAACACACCCGGTGATCGTCGGCGCTGGCGGGGTCACTCCCCCGGGAGCAATCTCGTTTGTGCGTCGCCTGGCTTTAGGCGCGCCGGTCGCCATTGTCAATCTTGCAGAATCCCCTGGCGCTTTCGACGAACTTGGCGCTTCAACTTTTGTCGCGCCGGTGCTTTTGAGTTCTGTCTTAGAATCTCTTGGCCTGGACGCAGGTGGTGCGGATGGAAATATCCTCCCAGATGGGACATTTGCCACCTCAACAATGGATGCGTTCGACATTTCGGATACGCCTTTACCAAATGAGGTTGCGACACCAGAAGTTCCCGCAGTTGTGGAATATACACAAGAAGAAAACGCGCTGGCAAAACCGGAACCATTCACAGACCTAAAAGTCCCCGCATGGGCGGTGCCCGAAAGCCAGGCGACACAGCAGCAGGCATCGTCTATCTCGGGGCCGACCCCGAAAGTTCCCTCATGGGCCATACCTAAGCAAGAACTGGTGTCCCCAGAATCCCCAGTGCGCGAAGTTTCTACACCAGCAGAGCCGCCTCGTCCCTCTTTTGGCGAAGCTACCAAAATCCCATCATGGGCAGTGCAGCCTGAAACCCCAACCCCTGCCTTGGTAGAACCTCCTGCGCCCACCACGAGCGCACAGGAGGACACCCCCGAACCATCCCCAAAACTTCCCTCCTGGATGCAGCCGACCCACAACCCACAAGAGGTTGAAAACGGTGAGCAGTCCGCGCCCGCGCGAGAGTCCGCCAGCGAAGATGCCCCATTCTCGGAAAGTTTGGCGCACCAATCCCCGGGCGCACAGCTTGCCACATGGGAGCCGCCCCAAGAGGTGGAGACTATTGCCGACCCTTACGAGGTTGAGCGCGCAATGTGGCTCGCGTCTTTAGAAGAGGGCCACACGGTTTTAGTCAACACTGAGGTCGGTGTTGTTGAAGCTAGCTTTGTGGCGTTCGAGCCGGGCGTAGTTCATCTGTACTATTTTGACGCCGAGCATTCTTCGTGGTTCCCGTGGACGGTCGAAGCTATGCACGTCTTTAGCGCCCCCGAACCAGAACCAGAACCAGAACCACTACCTGCACAAGCACCGCAGGTGGCCGAAGTTGACCAGGTACAGGCGCCAACACAGCCACGCGAGCGCGACAAGGTCAAAGACTGGAACTGGAAGCCAGTCCACGTTGACGAAATCGCGCGGCCTGACACTGTGGACCACGCATCCGCATTGGTGCCAACCTCGCACACACCCAAGCCGGGGACAAAAATCATTTTCGTCTTTTCCGGTAAAGGCGGGGTCGGTAAAACAACGACAGCGCGCACTCTAGCCCAGCGTGCCGCCACCGGCTGGGGTAAACATGTAACTTTGGTGGACGCGAACTCTGGACAAGGTGACCAGCGTACTTTCCTGCGCCTGTCAGACACAGACCTCCCTGATGCCTATTCAGTAGCACTGGGGTCCCCCGCCGAAGACGTCCTAATTTCTCCCGCGCAAGTCAACTCTCATCGTGGCTCACTCCTAGCCCCGGTAGGTTTCGCTCTCGCTCTTGCCCCCCAACCCCACCTGGCAAACCACGAGCTTGTCACTGGCGAGATTTACACGCAGATCGTTGACGCGGCAGCGCAGATTTCAGATTTGGTGGTCGTAGACCTGCAAATGATCGACGCAGGCCATGTCGAGTCAAAAACATCTTTTGCCGCCACCCTCGTCCTCCCCCAGCTCCAAACAGGAGCTTTTGGCCTGGGGCTAACCGAAGGGTCGAAAGAATCCATGCGTAACCTCCGCTACGTTCTCGAACAACTACGCGACCGCGCCCCTGGCGCGGACCTGCTCTCGGCGGTCACGCTACACGACCCCAGCAACGGCTTCGACGTCGACGAAGCTAAACGAAGATTGGAAGAGACCACCAGTTTCGTTGGCGTCACCACCAGCTCCCCACACCTGAAAGGTTCGTTGGCTGCCGGGGTGATTGACCCTACCGACCCTTCAATAGTGGGTGTGCTGGACGAAACCCTCACCCGCATGTTTGGGCCGCCCCCACCGCAGGCGCTGGCGGCCAAAAGTCCAAAACGCCGCCGCCGACTGTTTGGGAGGGGCCGCTGATGCTGGTGAAACACACTGACGAAAAAGCCGCGTCCGACCAAGGCAGGCTACGCACGCTCGCTCGCGCTCTCGAAAAACTGATTCATGCGCGTACCGCCAGACAGCTAGACCCCGAACTAGAAGTGGTGTCCCTGCCGTTGTGGTGGCACACCACCAGTCCCGCCGGGCATAAGTCTTCGCTCGGAGTGGACTGGTTTGGCCCCCCGGTGCGCGCCGTGAAAGACGGGGACACTCTCAACTGGAGTGTCTTTTCTGGCACGACCACCTACACGGGGGTAACGAAAGTGGGTGACCAGACCATTCCTCAAGTCCCAGTCGCCACCGTTTGGGACTCGCGCCCACACCTGCAACTCGCATCCGAAATCGCCGCTCTCGAAGATGAGGCGTTTTGGGAGTTTTTTCGCGCCGTGGAACCTTACGCGCGCCAAGAGGTAGCTAGAGCCAAAGGGAAAGTAACAACCGAAATCGCCGACTTTTTAGAACAGGCTACTTTTGGTGCCGCGAGCATGGTCCCGTTTTTCACTCTCCCCGACGCTGCCGCCGAAGAAATCATTCTTGACCTGGTCATGTTGGAGCCTGGCCCTCAGACGGGCAAGACGGTCATCGAAAAGCTGGCTGAAGACTTCACTAAAGACGGTTCGGTGTCCACCCGCCGGGGCGTGCGTCATATTAGGCGCACAGTGTTTAACCGCGCCGTTTCAGCATTCAGAACCCAAATCGGCGACCCACAAGACGGGCCAGAGATTCGCGCCCTCGCCCTGGCGTTAGAAACTTTCGACCCCGAGCCGATTTTGGCGAAGTACAACGACCGCCATAAAGGAACCCGAGGACTTTCACCCTCTGGTGTTGCGCGGGCGCTCAACCCCATTCAAGTCACGCGTCTGCGGGGTGTCTGAGGTTCATGGGGATCAACTCTAAAGAGGCGAACGCCGCGAAACTGGCCTGGCGACAGGCGCAGGCACCATACTTGCACAAACTTTCGGACGGACAACTTGGCGTCTTTGACTTGATAGAACTGGCGGCCACAAACACGCAAGTTGGGGAAGCGTTGCGGCGTCTACACCTCAAGGCGGTTTTGGAGGTCGCCTACCCTAAAGGTGCCTCTGCCGCCCGCAAGATGGAGCGCCTACAAACCACCTTGGGTCGCAAGGTTCCTCGCTATGCGCGCTTGTCTTGGCTGCTCGACCCCAAGGCTGAAGGCACCCGGTTTTTGGCGCTAGTAGATGTTCTTACCCGCAACAACCAGGCGGTTCCTTGGCCTGGCTTTCCCTACCCGAGCGTGGGTGGTGGCCAGTGAGCGAAAAGCTGTGCGCCAAAGATGTTTACAACACGCCCGTAATGTTTCGCCCCCAAGTTTTGGGCGCGTTCTTGGTCGAAAATGAGCGGCGCTTGTGGGCGTTTTTGCACCGACGCCACACTCCCCCACACTTGCTGGAAGATCAGATGGGGAACCTGCACCTGTTTTTGGTTGAACTGTTCAACCAGAGTGCGCCAAACCAAAGTGAAGACGAAGACCAGTGGTGGCCCTGGATGTTCGCCAAAGCCAACACGCGCCTGCGCACTTTAGAGCAGTCGGGAGCCTACACGGGGGTTTCTGGGGCGTCGGGCGCTAGGCGGCGCAACCAGTTCCTGAACCGGCTGCGAATCCATATGGATGCCGAGGGCACTTCCGTCAGTGACGCGGAGCTGGTCGAAAACGCGAACCGTATTTGTGCTGGCACGAGGGTTGACGCTTCCAAACAAGGGATGCGTTTTGATATTTCTGACCTAACCTCAACCACACCTGTCGGTTTTGGCGAGCGTCAGCTAGGCACAGACGAACTAGAGCAGGAAGCGGGACTGCGGCTGAGCTTAGAGGGGATTCTTGCCGGTGCCCGAAAAGTGAACCCGTGGGCATTTCACGTTATCGAAGCTGCCGTCGACCCTACAGCTTTAGACGTTGACCTTCCGAGCGCCTGCCAGAGACTTTCCCTCCCCACCAAAGCGCGCGACGGAGCTGCCGCGCTGCTGGCACACCTAGCTAAAAATGCCGGACTGGGCGCGGGACGCTAACAACCGCCACCACCAAACCCGCCAGCGCCGCCGCCCCCACTAAAGACAACAACCTAGTGAAAGGCAAAGGTAGATGGTTCGGTATTTGGGCGGGAAAACGCGCCTTGCGAAACAGATCGCGCAGGCCATTCTTGAGGACACGTCAGAGCGTGGCACTTACATTGAGCCAATGATCGGGGGGGTCTGTGTTCGCGGCCTGAGCCCCACATTTTGAGACGGCGCTCGGCGCAGACATCCACGAAGATTTGATTCTCATGTACCAGGCGCTGGCGGACGGTTGGGTGCCGCCAACGTCGTTGTCCGAGGAAGAGTACCGAGAGCTGAAGGTTGCCGAGCCAAGCGCGCTACGCGGTTTCGCCGGTTTTGGTTGTAGTTTCGGCGGCAAATGGTTTGACGAGTTTGCGCGCGGTGGCGGGCGAGACCATGCTAACGAATCCTACAAAGCACTTGTGCGCCAAGCACCCACACTGAGGGGGCGTCAGTTCATGCACCAGTCTTACGACCAGTTCCCGCCCGGCCCCGGCGACGTGGTCTATCTTGACCCCCTTATATGGGCACAACCGGTTACAAAGGCACCCCATGTTTTGACCATGACCTACTTTGGAACACCGCCCGGCGTTGGCGGGACCGAGGCACACGTATTTATGTCTCAGAGTTCAACGCCCCGGAAGGTTTCGAGTGCATTTGGGAAAAAGAACGCAAAGCCGGGGCGACCGTGCGCAAGGGCGGCGCTACCAAGATATGCCTGCGAACAGAGCGACTCTATAGGTAGCGCCTGTCCGCCAGCGGTATCAGCTAACCACCGCCACCACCAAACCCGCCAGCGCCGCCGCCCCCACTAAAAGTAACAACAACTAGGTGGAAGGCAAAAGACAATGGCGATCAGTAAAAAGGCAGAGCAAGCCCGCGAAGCGGCCCGCGTGAAAGGCAAGTTTGGGCACCAGACCCACGCGGAAGCTGACGTGGATTTGGTGGCGGTGCCTGACAGTTTGGGCGAAAAGATTGACGCGGCTAGAAACCGGTCCACCTCCCCGGGGGTTTTGTTTTCTCTAGCCCAAGACGAAGATGCTCATGTGTGTGCGTGTGTCGCCTGGAACCGAAAAACGCCCCCAGACGCTTTAGGGGTGTTGTCCGAAAGTGGGGACGCGGATGTTCGCCGTGGCGTGGCCCAAAACCCCAGCACTGATGCCGTGACCTTGGACTTGCTGCGTGGTGACCAGCTCGCAAGCGTGCGAACAAAGGTGGCAGAGCATCTGAACACTCCCGCGCATACGCTCACCGACCTGGCCAATGATGAAGATTGGCAGGTGCGGTCGAATGTGGCCGAAAACCCCAACACCCCGGAACAAACGTTGAACGCCTTAGCTGAGGACATAAAAGAAGTGCGCCTCAGTGTGGCTAAAAACCAGAGCGCACCCGCGCAGGCTTTAGAACGACTTGCCATGGACCCGGACGAGTACACGCGCCAGTTGGTTGCCGAAAACCTGAACACCCTCGCTAGCACTTTGACCCAACTATCCACAGACGAAAGTGGACATGTGCGCTGGAGGGTAGCTAAACATCCGGGCACCCCTGAAGATACGCTTTCCCAGCTAGCTGAAGATGAAGACATGTACGTGCGACTCAATGTGGCGGGCCGACAAGGCATCCCCACCGAAGTTGCAGCACTTTTGGCTGGTGACAAAATACCCGGCGTGCGCCACGGTGTGGCCAAAAACCCGAGCACACCGACGGAAACGCTTACGGCGTTGACGCAAGACGAGAACACGGTAGTCCGTCAAACCGCGCAAAAAACTCTCGCCAAGCTTGCCGAAAACCAGGATGTGAACGACCATGCCTGACAACGTTGTTTCACTCGGTGACTACCGCAGGTCCCTCGCGGGACGCACACCACTCCGATGTGCTTGCGGCAGCTGGTGGTTCCATTTGGACGGCACCGACGCTTGGCCTGAAGTGGCACCCCACGGGGCGGTCACTTTAGATTCTTCCGGGTCCATCACCGGACGGATGGGTACACCAACCTGTGTCGAATGTGGACTAGAGCAACAAGTTTAGGGGCCGCCAGCGACGCGTCAGCGTCCCAAGCTTTCTAGCCGAGCGGCGACTGAGCGGCCTAGCGGCAGCGTCAGACTTTTTGGTTTTTTAGGTGGGGTGGGTTTGGCCCCCGGCTCGTCTGGCTTTTTGTGTTGGTTTGTTGGTCTGGTTTTGTGTTTACTAGCCGGTCGGCGTTTGAGACGGCCCAACCATCGTCAGCCGGCCGGCGTTTGAGACGGCCCAACCATCGTCAGCCGGTCGGCGTTTGAGACGGCCCAACCATCGTCAGCCGGTCGGCGTTTGAGACACGTTGGCTTTTTTCGCCTGGCGGCCAGTGCCGCATTGGAACCAAAAAGTCTTCCGCAGCGCTCCCCACACACCCCAACCATCCGACCAACCCCACCTAAAGCCCCGGCGGCGACTGAGCCGAAGCCCTGGCGGCGACTGAGCCAAAACATCCACCGCGCCGACGAACACACTTGCCCCAAGTGATGAGACGACGCCCGCCCCCGACGGGAACGAAGCCTTGGGGCGACCACCTGGTGGAAAGGTAAAGCTGGCCGGAAAAGTGGCCGCGCAGACGGTGGCCCAAAGAGAGCAACAACGCGAACACCCACGCCACCGTCAAGCACCACACCCACCCGGCCAGCGCCACCAAACCCACCAAGGTAAGCCACAAGACAAGGACCACAGGGGGCCTGGATGTTTTTCGAGAGAGACGGCCTGGTTTTTCACCTGGGTTTTTCGACCGTTCGATAAACCTTTTTTCGGTGTGTCGCCAGAAACACCCTCTGTTTAGCGCTTGCGGGGTATTGCTTACCCGTTTTTGTAGGTCCGAAAAGTCTCTAAAGGTGGTTGCATGTCTAAACAGTTGCAGGCGTTCACGTTCACGCGTGCTGGCGAGATCGAGTTTTCTGGTTCCACTTGGCAGTCTTTGTGCGCCACTTTTGCCGGGACGTTCACTGGGTGCGCCACACTGTTAGCTTTGAAAGTAGCAGGGAGACTACAAACGTTTTTGTTGTCTTCTGATCCGCGCGCCGATGTTGCCGCCGAACATTTGGCGAAGGCGATTAGTGCTACCGCCCACAAGGTGGAGGTCCCCATCGAGCTGTTTGAGGGCACCAAAAGTTTGGGTATGTTGCGAGCTAAGCGTGACCAGCCTTCTTTGCGCGCTTCGGTTGTTGACTTGGATGTTTCCACGGTTGCTTCATCGTTGGCGGCGGCTTTACCGGAGTCGTGTTTCATTGCGGTTTCTTTTCGGGAGCCGAGGTCGCGCGAGCTTCGCAGGCAGTGGGATTGGGTGCTTGACCGCACGGACGCGTCTTCGACCACCCATATTTCTACGCAGGTTGGCGCGCAGGTGGTCCGCATTTTTGTTGGTGGCCCAACCCGCTCTGAGGTGAAAGCCACTTTGCGTTCAGCTCCGAAGCTTTTTGGTGGCTTCGACTATTTGACCAGCCCTCAGGTGCCTTCTGTTTTCCCTGCTGTGGCGGCGCTGGCGGTCGCGGCTTTAGGTTTTGGGGCTTTTTTGTATAGGCAAGGGACCCACTTAGCGCTCATCATTCTTGCCGCGCTAGCCATTTTTGGTCTGGGGTTTTACCTTGCGTACACATTTTCGTCTCGCGCCCTCACCCCTAAGCGGGTTCTTGCCCGGTTGACTTCTAAACCGAAAGCGGCGCCACTTTGGGGGTCTAGGAAACCCAAGCCGGACCCGGAGGGTAGGCCGGTTCGGAAGATGTCTTATCCGCTCCATCCGACAAGTTTCATGCTTGCACCCCACCAGTTTGTGCCCCTCGTCGCCCCTGGTGGTGGCGCCACGTCTGGGGAGACTGTTACGCGAGATCGGCCTATGCCCCAAGTGTTTGGTACCGATATTGGTCCGGTGATTGGCACCTCCACTTCCAGTGGTGAGGACGTTCATTTGAGCGCTGCGGACGCTTTTTCTGGGCTGCTGGTGGTAGGCGAGGCAGGCAGTGGCAAGACAGTTTTGTTGCGCAATCTGTTCGCATGGTCGCTGCTGGATGCTACTAAACCGAAAGGGTTTCCAGGTTTTCCCGGGGCGGCGAACACCATTTTGGCGTTTGAAAACAAGGACGAAACTTCGGTTGCCGAGTATGTCGCTTGGGGCGCTTCTTTAGGTAAGCAAGTGTTTGTCTGTGATCTGCTTGACCCGAGCACTCTGGCTGTTGATTTGACGCCGCGCACACTCGGCTCTGTGGCACTGAGCGCCAAAGAGCGCGCGTCATTCTTTGTTGAAGCGATGGGGTACGCGTTCCCTGAAGGCGCTATCGGCCACCGGTCCCGATCCACACTCACGTCCCTCATTTGTGCGGGCTTGGTTGTGGAGGCAGACCCCACTTTGGCTGCCCTTGCGTCTTTGGAGGGGGGCCACAGTTTCTTGTATTACGCGCATGTTTTGTGTGGTCGCCTTGACGACGAGGTGGCTAGCACGTTGGCGAAAGTCATTATGGCTCAGGCGGTGCGTACCCCAGACCCCAGCACTGATCTTCTGCTAGCTTCCGACGCCCTGCTTCCTATTTTCGGTGAGGGTGTCACTAAAAGTCAGCGGGTGAGTTTACAGGATGCACCCAAGTCGAAGCTAGATGAGCTGCTCAAAGCCGAAGCGTGGTTTACGCCTGGTCGCCCCCGCGCAACTTGGGAGCAGATGCTCACCTCTTGTGACGCGTTTGTTTTCAACCTTGGCAAGTCGGCCACGGGCGAGCTGGTGGTGGGTGAGCTGGCACAAATCATGTCTTCAATGTTGGCGTTCACTTTGCGGCAAAGCGTTGCCACTACTTGTGCGGGCTGGCAGGACCAGGGCCGCAGCGTTTCGATTTTTTCAGACGAGCTGTCTTTACTCTCTGGTTCTAACCCCGACGTTTTTCGTTGGCTGCGAGACCAGGGCCGCTCTTATGGCGTGCGCCTGTTTTTTGGCACCCAGTATCTTGAACAGTTAGACCCCGGCTTACAAAACACGATCCTAGGTTTTGGCACCCTCATTTCTTTAGGGCAGGGGAACCCCGAAATCGCGGAACGTCTGGCAAAAGTTTTTGCCTCTGACGGTCAGCCGTGGAGCGCGTCAGACATCATCAACCTGCCCCAATATGTGGCGGTGGTACGTGCCAGTGTCGGCCAGTCCCGTCAAAGCGCGTTCAATGCGTCGCTGGGTTTTTGGGAAGATCAGCGCCACGCTTTCCCCGTCGTGCAAGGGTATTCTTCGGGCACCCAAGTCCTTTTTGGGGAGCGGTTGTGAAAAAGACACGCCGGTTTGAAGATTTCGCGGCCCGACTTGACCCGTTCCATTCGGGAGTGTGGCGCACCGCGAGCGCGCAGGCGTCTTGGTTTACTTTCGCCCAAATGCGCGCTCAAGCCGACTCGGGGCTGATTGCCGAAAAGTTGCAGTGGTCGCTGAGCAAAGAGGAAGCGTGGGAGACGCTTTTTTCACGCTACTATCGCGCGGAAATGGTCGCAGTTTTGGGGGCGCTCCTACAGTGGCGCACTCTCACTGGTCAACAACTGTCTGCCTTTGTTGGTAACGACAAGTACGCGGCCCGTTTCACCTCCCCTAGTTCTTCTCGACTGATGCGCGCCTTGTGGCGTCTGGGTTTCGTCGAGGTGGGGCTGATGCCAACCTTTGGTATGAAAAACAACAAGGATGCCCCCACCTTGTGGCGGCCACGCAACACGGGGAACATGAAGCGGCTGTGGAAAGACTTGTCTTTCGCTCAGCGTATCGCCATAAGTGGTGGCCGCGAACCTTTAGTGCAACATTTGTTTGACCGCCACAACACTCTTACCACCGAACTGGCTCTGCGTTTTTGTCAGCTCGCGGAAGCTGGCGGCGTCCTTGGCGAGTCTCTCGCGTCTTTCGACGATCTGTCGGGTGGCCGCTGGTCGAGTCTTCCGGGGGTCCACAAGGCGTCAAACCCGATGGCTGATGGGGCTTTGGTGCGCCCTGACGGGGTGAGAATCGCCCTGGAGCTGACGGTGACTACCGGTTCTTTTTTCAAGAAGGCAATGCGGTGGGCGAAGCTGTTGGAGGCTACTCCCTACGATGAGTCGGGACTGGTGGTCTGTTTTGTCTCTGCCCCTCCTGCGGAGGCTCCGCGCCATTTGCGCAAAGAGGTGCGGAAGACTTTGCGCAAGGCACTGGCCCATGTTCAGTTTCAACATCCGGGGGTTCGCGGCGACCTGACGGCCTCGCGTATTTGTGTGGCCCAGTGGGAGGATTGGTTTCCTGCGCGCGGGGAAGTTTCCCCGTCGTTCCCCCTTCTTGGCGCGAAGCGTCCTACCGGCGGACCAGACAACCTGTTTGAAGACGTGTCTTTGATGGATGTGTTCGACCTACCATCCCCCGCCGCCCCCGGTTTGGACGCTTTAGGGCCACAGACTCTCAAACTGGCGGGGACCCCCGCATTTTTTGCCCGCCGTTTTGACGACGACTGTTCGCTGGATTTGCTGCGTTTCGAGTTGGCCCAGTTGGGTTTGTCAAAGCCGCTGGTACGTGAAGGCGAGCTAGTCAAAAGCGACACTTTTGCTGGTGCCCGCACTCCTATCGCGTTGGCATTCAAGTCGGGCATGGTAAGCGCTCCGCCGGTATCCCATATCTGAACTGTAAGGGTCTTTAGATCAGTTGGGAGCAGAGCATGTCTGAAAACAAGAAGCAGAAGAAAGGTTGGGCGCGCGTCTTTAGCGCCGAAGAGGGAGAAATCCAGGAGTCGAAACGCCAGTGGGAACACTGGCTCTCATCCGACGCAGGGCGAATCACAATCCCAGTAATGCTTGTGGTTGCCCTCATTTGCGCGATCATCGTGTGGGTGATTTGAGTGGGCCGGGTTTATGGGCGCGCCGGTGGCAGCGCCAGTGTTGGCGGTTCATTTGAGTCTTTTTCGGGCGCTGGCAAGGTGGGCGCTCGCGGAGAGCGTCGCACTGGTGAAGTGCTGAATGCTTTAGCCTCTCGGCCTGACGGGCCTACCGTTTTTCACGACCTGGTGATTCCGGGGGTGCCTGGCCCTAACGTCGACCATGCGGTGGTGGCAGGCAAAAAAGTGCTGTTGTTGGACTCGAAGTTTTACGCGCCCGGTTTCTACTGGACTTTTGGCGGTGTGACTCGCAGGAAGTTTGAGGCGGTACCTTTTGCTGACAAGGCGACACTACCGATGGCTTTCGACCGGTTCGCTCCACTGTTGGGGCGGGCCAAAATGTTGCGTCCGGTGATGGTGGTTTGGCCTAGCCGCGCGGACGAAAAAATGTCGCTGTCTTTGTTTCGCCCTCAAGGTGCGCGTGCCCTCGCTGGTGAGCGTTTAGAGTCGTTTATTTCTCGGCGCATGTTCTCCCCCGCGTCCAGTGAGGTTGTCGCACTTTTGCAAGAGTTCGTGAGGTAGAAGATGGCTGTGGCCCGTAAAGTTCCAAGTCTGGCACCGGCCTTTTGGTGTCTGGTTTTGGGTGTCGCCCTTTCGATTGTGACCGCCGTTTTTGCCACCCCTTTGTGGGCGGTCCCCCTTCTTGTTTCTTTCGCCTTGTGCGCTCATGTGGGTGCGGGCGTAGAGCTGACGGGACCTAAAGATAGGGCCACAGGCGCACGCACCCCCGAAGGTGGAGCACAAGCTTCCAAGTTAGCGCGACTACGCCTGTTTCAGGCGCTCTCGTCGAACACTTTGAAACTTGGGGGCGCCAGTTTTCTGCCCGGACGCGACATGCGTTTGAGTTTTATTGCGGCCCTGTTTTTGTCTGTCGCCAGTGCCTTCGCACCCAGCGAGTTTGTGGACTTGCCTTGGTGGGCGCGCCTGGTGGGCGGGGCGGCAACTTTGGTGTGTGTGTTGGCTTTAGATGCGACTTTGCGGACCAGGTTTGCCCCAGACGTTTTCGTCGGCACCCGCATTTCAGACTTGAAGGTTAGTATTTTGGGCATCGTCACGTCTGCTCTGGTGGTCGCCCTAGCTGTGACGGCAGGCGTTTTATGGGGGTTTTGGCTGTTCGATTTTTGCTTGGCGCTGTCTCTAGTGGTCTTCACACTGTCTTGGGTGAGCCGAAAGGAACGAGTACGCGCCTGGAAGGACGTGCGCCAAGCGCGCCGCATATGGGAGGGAAGGTGGGAGGCCCTGAAAGTCTCTCCCCCGCCCACGTTTTTGGCCAGAGACCATCATGGCAGTATCACTGTTGACTCTTTTCAAGTCCCGCCCTCCACTTCTGCGGACTCGTTCACGATGGGGGTTGGTGCGGAACGTATTTTGCGCACCCTCGACGGCACAGCCCTTTCGGGCGTGTGTCCGGCAGGTTTTGAGGAAGACCCCGAACGTCTGGATAGGAACCTTTTTCGGGTGGTGACCTGTTTGGAGCCGCCCCAGATTGTGCCGGGGGAAACGAGCTGCGAGCAGGTTGCATTGTGGTTGCAGGTGGCGCTCAGTGACGCCAGTTTAGAGTTGAAAGCCCCGGCCCCGCTGGTTGCAGAGGTGGAGATGATCGACGGGGCATATTTGGCTTTTTTCGCCCAAGGCACCGACTTTCATTCTTTGCGGTTCACGCTTGCCGACGCAGTTCGCTCCGCTCTTGGCACGGACGTTTTGGTAGACCACCGTAACGCCGTTTTCATTCTTGGAGACTTGGAGAATGTCTCTGACGGAGTACCTTTACCTCGCTCTTTTAGTGACACCGCGCAGTATTTTGAGTCTTTGGCGTTGGAAGACCAGTGGCGGGAGCGGTGGGGGAACATTCTTGCTACGCCCGAACACGCGCCAACCCTACAGTTTTTGGCGCGCTCTGAGGCGCACTTGGATTCCACGACAACAATCACTTCCCTACCCTTCGCCCTGCGCCAAGGGATGACCCCTGCCGAGTTTGTCGGACTGGATGCGAAACTGGCTACCGCCTTGTCTTCAGCGCCTTTCGTGGCGATCACGTCATACCCGCAGGATCGGCGTCGGGGGTTGCGCCACCCGGGGGCTATCAACATCCTTTATTCCCATTCGCCTGTCCCCTCCAGCCCGGACACGGTTGTTCCTAACAGGGATAATCTGCGGGCTTGTGACTGGTTACTTTCGTCGATGGTGGAAAAGGCGTTCCTGTCTGCCAAGTTGGCGCGCCCGATGGTTACGGAGGTGAAGCCGCTAACTTCGCAGGACTCGCACAGTCACATTTGGCAGGTGAAGGTGCGCCTGTTTGACACGTCACTAGAGCAGGTGCGCGCCAAGCGTTCTGTCCTCATTTCGGCGTTACAGTCCCCCTGGTTCCGGCTGCGCCCAGCTGACGACGAAGGTCAGATTTACCTTTATGTGGGGGCAAAACCTCAAGATGTGGTGTTAGGTAGGCGCGACTTTGAGAAGTTAGTTTGTGACCTTGACTGGGAGGAAGCGTGGGCTAGTGCGGGGGTGGTGAACCCGTCGGGGAAGGTCCCCACCCTGGCGGCGACAGACCATTTTCCAGCCAACGAGCAGGTGCAGATTCTTGATTTCGACCTGCCACCGTCCTTATCTCTACCGCAAATCAAGGCGGTTACCGGCAAGTTGAAGGTGGCGACCGGCAACGCCTTTTTGGAAGTGTTCGAGGGGGTTTCCGGTCCGGCCAGCATCCGCGCTTTCGCTTCTGTCCACGACCCGATGCCGTCTTTAGCGAACCATGACGTGGACTTGGTTCACCAGTTGGCCGCCAGCGACCCGCTGAAGTTGCCTTTAGGTACGTCCGTTTCGGGTGAGCCGATTTTGTGGGACCGCAGCGTTGACCCGCACTTGAAGGTGATTGGCACTACTGGGGCTGGTAAGTCGGTGGGCATCCAGAACGCCCTGTTTTCTTCGATCCTGTCCGGCTTCGACGTGGTTGTGGTCGATTCGGTGAAGGAGGCAACTGACTTTGAGTTTGCCCGCCCGTATGCTTTGGCGTTTGCGACTGATATTTTTGCGGCGGCTGGGGTTATGGAGCGCGCCTATGAGGAGGTGCGTGCCCGGGTGGCGCTCAACGCCCAATACAAGGTGGGGTCGTATTTGGATTTGCCGCCCGAGGTGCGCCCTAAAGAGATGCTGGTGGTGATTGACGAGTTCACGTCCGCGATCAGTCTTGACACTGTCCCACCCCAGTCTGATTCGCCGGTTGTGGAGGCGGAGCGGGCAAAAATCGCGGCCCGCAACAATGCGAAGCTGAAGCTGGGGACGATTGCAGGCAAGTTGGGTCGTGAGGCGCGCAGCGCGGGAGTGGCGCTGCTGTTGGGTGGCCAGAAGCTGGCGGTTGAAGATTTGAAAAAGGTTGGGGCTGGGGAGCTGAAAGGCATGATGGCCACCTTGTTTGTGGGTAAACCTAAATCCCAAGGTGACCTGATGAGTGCGCTCTCTTCGTGGGAGCTGGCTCCCGACTTGGGGGCGAGCGTACCTAAAGGGCGCGGAATGTTTGAGTCGATGGTTTCTGCCCCTGAAATGATCCAAGTCTGGTTCGACCCGGACAAGCAAGATTTTTTCACCCGACATCTTCAATCTTTGGGTGCCTCCCCGGTTGCCGAGCCGTGGGATTTGAGTGCTTTCACGGCCCCGGAGGATGGCCCACCTATTGTTCAGGATGTTTTCATTGGGGATGAAAACGTGGTGGAAGATTTAGGCACACAGATCGTGGATTGGGGAGATGAAACACTTCCAGAAGACGTGGTTGAGCCGGATTTTCTTCTAGTTTCCACCCACGAGTGGGGACAAATGTCGCGCGAACGTAAAGTAGAGTTTGCTGCATCCGCACTCCCGGTAGCAGTTTGGGGTGATTTGGATATAGCCAGGCAGGTTTTTGCGCAAACCTTGCGTGAAGATTTGGAGTTTTTCCCGAACCTGGATCAGGTATCCTCTTGGTGCGCTCGCAGCGGGTTTGACCTGGTGGGCCAGTTTTTACCCAACGAACTTCAGGTGGTTCCTTCTGACACTTTGGGTTAGCAAAAAGCCGCCGGAAGTAAGTTCAGCAGGAAAAACTTACACCCGGCGGCTTTTGTTGCAACTACATTGCCGTGCCAACCACAAGCACTATTATTCTAACCGACTTTCACCTTTCGCGTCCACTCCACAACCGTATAGACTTCGGTTTCCAAGTTGCGAAAATGGATTTGCACAAAGCCTTGAGAGGGGACCTGCCACTGGTGGTTTTGGTGTCGTGAACCCTCTTTGATGTGTCGCGTATAGCCTTCCCAGTTTCTTGGCTTTGATAGGGTTTCTTGGGCACTAAAGTCGAGGGGCATAAGCCAAAGGCATCCGCGTTTGGGCGCCAGAGAGTTGGCGAACCAAGTGCCGTCCACGCCTTTGATGTGGACAACTTTCCCGAGCGCGTCCGCTGCCGTTTTCATCGGTTGCACACCTCTTGGAAAATCTCTGTGGCCTCTAAGACTATCCCGGAGGTGTCTATGAGCGCGTCAGAATCCTCGGGGTCGGTGTCGGCGGTGATCTGCCACGCGTCGATCATGCCCATTGCGGCTTCTTTCACCTCTGGGTTGTCGACACCGTCGAGCAGCTGGGGTGCCGCTGACTGGGGGGCTTCGCCAATTTCTTTTTCGTGCGCGTCAATGTTGTCTAAAAACGCTTCGCAGGAGGCTGCAACGTCACCGCTGCCGCTTTGAGACTGGCCGGACTGGGAAGTGTCTTTGGCGCAGGCGCCCAGGCCGAGTGCTAGTGTGAGCGCGGAAATGCTCAAGGTTATTTTGCTGAGGTTTCGCATGTTTTCTCTTTTCTAGTAGTTGAGGTTGGTTTCTTGCGGCTGGTTTCGCAGGAAGTCCCAAACTTCTTCGGGTGCCACTTTGAGGTCCCACGATCCGCGCAGTGATGCGATGGCGGCGAGTGCGCCTAGGGCGTTGGTTTCGTCCAGTGCTGCTTCGACTTCTTCACCAAAAGGGGGTATCAGTTGGATTCGTTCACCCAAATGGCTTGCTTTCCTGATTTGGGCGCGCATTTCGGGCGTGCCCCCTTCGAGGAACCCGTCGGTGCAGGCGATCATTTGGCCCCGAATGTCAACGACGATGGTGTAGTTAGTTTTAGTCACGGCTCTTGCCTCTTCCTTGCTCGTAGTTGGCCTTACACCCTGTTAGTAGGGCAAAACTTCCCTCTGCGCTGTTGCGGCTAGTTTCGCTAGTGCTGGAGCCACTTGGGCGGGCATGGCGGCGTTGCCGATGAGCCGCATCCGGTCTTTCCACGCGACGTCGTCTGGTGGGGCATCCAGCCCCATCATCCACGCGGCAAAAGGTGGGTTCATTTTGTGGTTGCCGGTGCGGGTTTTTAGTAGCGGCGCAGGCGGTGGACCAACAACGCTCCCCCAGTGCCGTATGGCCTGCTCAAATACCCCAAAGTGGCCGCTTTCGTGGTCGTACTGGTGGGCGAGATGGTCTACCAGGCGTATTTGGTGGCCTCTGCTCTTTCGGGCGTGTGGGTTTTGCGCTCCCCGGTCTAGGCTGTCGGAGGCTGTGGGGGTGGGCAGCATTTTGTGGGGGTTGGGGTCCCCGTCGGAGGCTGGCCGCCAGCGAGTGGGTGGTCCTGCGTCTTTGTCCCAGGCGAGCAGGAAGAGTCGGCGCCGGTTGTGGGGTGCGCCAATGTTTTTACTGCCGGTGACAGTCCACGCGGCGTCGTAGCCGTTTTCGGCGAGGGTGCCGATGACCCGCCCTGCGGCGCGCACGTTCGGGCCGCCAGAAGCGCTGAGCGCCCCGTAGACGTTTTCCCACACGACCAGGTGGGGTCGTAGTGCTTTTATGGCATCAAGCATGTGGAACCATAGTGCGGAGCGGTGCCCGTGCAGCCCTGTACCAGCCCCGCCGGTGGAGAGGTCTTGGCAGGGTGAGCCGCCACAAACGATGTCGACGGGGTCAACTTTCCCCCAGTCGATTTTGGTTATGTCACCGAGATTATGCTCTGGTGCGGCGTGGGGGTCGGTTTCGCTGGTCCAGGCGACTTGTCCGCCAAAAACTTGTCTTACACCTTCGTCCAGCCCGCCGATGCCGGTGAAAAGGCTCCCGATGGTGGGCTGCCTGCTCATTGGGTTTTTTCTGACGATGTCACCCAGGGTTCCAGGTACTGGTCTTGTAGGTAGTCTTCAGCGACGCTCGCGGGGTGGCCGGAGTCTAGGCGCAGGGTCGCGGCGGCAGGGACGAACACTTCCTCAGTCCCGGTGGTGGTGTTTTCTTCGCTGATTTCCAGCAGGATGCCGTCTCGTGCGTCGAGTGTGGTGACTCCCCCGGGATGGTCAAGGGACGCTACTTGTAGCGGGGAGACCCAGCGAGCTTTGACCTGCACACTGTCCCCCCAAGTGGCCGGTCCGGCCTCGACCAGCTCTGTGAGCGCTTCTCGGCCAGCATCGTTTAGGTCGGCTGCGCCGATTACGCCTTTATGGTCGAGGATTCGTGCGAGCGCGTCAACGCGGGCTGCGGTCACTTCTTCTTCGCTGGCTCCGCAGTTTTCGCCGTCAACGACAATTTCTCGCTGGCGGGGGTTGCTTTCGGCGGCGTACAGGTCGTAGACAGCGTTTCCCATTTCGGGAATGAGGGTTTGTTCCAACATCGACGCGGAGGCGTTATACGCCATCAGGTCAAGAACATCGGAGTCGTGGAAGTGGCGCTCCGCTTCCTCAAAAATCTCGGACTGTTCCCGGTCGCTCAGCTTCTCGAAGTCCAGGTCGAGCTTTTTGCAGGCGTCGCGTGCAGCTTCCTGGGTTGCTAGACCCTGATACTCGAAAATCAGGTCTTCGTATTCTTCTTCGAGCCGATCTCTGATTCCGAGCAGGTACAGGTTGGTGTCTTGGTCGTCGTCAAATGTCAGGTCATCCTCGATGTCAATGCGCGGCCCCCACGCGGGGTTCTGGTCGAAAAAGTCCCGCACCCGCTCGAATGGTGTCCCCAACTCCACTTCAGCCTCCGCGTGGATTTGGTGTCCGAACTGGCCGGTTTTTTGGCGCGCGGCTTCCCGTGCGGCTTTTGCTGTGCCGTTGATGGTCATTGGTTTCTCCCCCACTAGGTCGTTGTTGTCTCTAGTGGGGGCGGCAGCCTAGGCGCGTCTGGCAATGGTCTCTCGGGCGGCCTCGCGCACAGCCCCGGACTTGTCCTCGGCCAGTGTGGCCAAGGTTTCGGTGGGCGTGCTCGGGTTTTCGGCCACACCCCAGCGCACAACCCGGTCCTCGTCCTCGGCCAGCGCGGCCAAGGCGCCTACAGACGTGCTCGGGTTCCAGGCCGCTTCTATCTTTTCATCGAGGCTCATTGCCGACTGGCCTACCCCCAGTTCCACGTCCGCTTCCGCGTGGTTTTGGTGCCCGAACTTGCCTTTCACGCGCGCCGCTTCCCGAGCCTGTTCTGCTGCTTTACTGATCGCCATGATCTGTTACCTCCGCCTAGTTGTTGTTGTCTCTAGTGGGGGCGGCGGCTTAGGCGCGTCTGACAATGGCTTCCCTGGCGCTCTCGCGGATTTCTTGGTCTGGGTCTTTGGCCAGCACCGCCAGCGTGCTTGCGGGAGTGTTCGGGTTTTCGCCCACGCCCCAGCGCGTTTCCCGGTCTTGGTCTCCAGCCAGCTGGTCTAGAACTTCGACGGGCGCGTTCGGGTTTTCGGCCACGCATTCGCGCACTACTAGGTTCTTATCCTCGGCTAGCTGGTTTAGTGTCTGGGCGGGGGTGTTCGGGTTTGCGGCCACGCATTGGCGTGTGATCGCATCTTCATCATGCGCTAGAGCCGCCAGGGTTTGGGCGGGGGTGCTGGGGTTGTTAGCTGCGCCGGTGCGCACGTACTCGCGCTTGTCTTTGGCGAGGGCAGCTAGGGTTTGGGCGGGCGTGTTCGGGTTCCCGGCTACCCCCCAGCGGACCTGCCATTTTGTGTCGCGCGCCAGGGTGTTGAGGGTTTCGGTGGGCGTGCTTGGGTTTTTGGCGACCCCCCAGCGAACGAATACGTCTTCGTCTTGCGCTAGGGCCGCTAGGGCTTCCGCAGGCGTGTTCGGGTTTTTGGCGAGGGTTATTGTGCCGGTGGTTGTGTCGCTCATGGTTCTGTCCTTGGTCTCTAGCTCTATCTCTTGGAGGTCGGTCTCTCATTGCTGGGGTTTTTCGCTGGCCGCGTTCGCCGCTTTAGCGCCCCTCGCGCGCACCGGGCGACGTAAGGGTACGTGTCGTCGGTTAGGGCCTCAACTGTCTCGATGGGTGTGTTGGGGTTGCGGGCCACTGCGGCCCGTACTGAGGTTGCCGCGTCTTGGGCTAGCCAGGCGAGGGCGGGTGCGGGCGTTTTTGGGTTTTTTGATACGGCGCGACGCACTATGAAGGCGCTGTCAGGGGCTAGACTCTCTAGGGTTTCGGAGGGTGTGTTCGGGTTCCCGGCGACACCTTTGCGCACGTCTGGGAGCCGGTCTTTGGCCATTGCGGTCAGGATTTCGGGGGGCGTGTGGGTGTGGTGGGCGACCCCTTTGCGCACGTCCCACTGTTGGTCCCGAGCCAGTACGCTCAAAGTCTCGGCAGGGGTGTTGTCGTTTTGCGCGACCGCACGGCGTACCTCTGGGTCTTCGTCTTCGCAGAGCTTGGCAAGTACCTTGGGGCTGGTGTTCTGATTCATGGCTACGCGCCTGCGCACATTCCAGTCCTTGTCCTCGGCCAGCGCGGCCAAGGTTTCGGTGGGCGTGCTCGGGTTGCGGGCAGCGTCGAGTCGCAACGAAACGTCCGGCGGCGCGCCTGTGTCGCTGGCGGCCTCCAGGTGATTTGCGACCTCGTCGAGAGCTTCCTGTATTTGGGCGCTCTGCCAGAGTTCCCTCTGCGTGTTGTCGCTCATGCGGGACGTGCCCCTTCAATCAGTTCTCGCAGACGGTCTTGTTCGTGTGCGGTGATTGCTTCTTGATATTCGGGCGTGGTCACTAGGCGCAGTCCCGCAATCGCGGCGATGGCGTACTCGTAGTCTTCTTGTATGGGGGCTGTGTCTAGTCGGACTTCTCGTGCGAGCTTGTATGCCAGGTGGTGAGCATCCTTGTAGGACACCTTGTTTTGGGCGCAAAGCTCTCGGGTGCGGGCGTGGTCGAGTTTCCTCTGTAGGGTTCTTGTCGTCATATTTCCTATGTAGGGCAAAAGTTCGCGTGGTCACACGCCGACGAGTGTTGCCAGTGCTTCGGGGGCACCTTTAGGTCCTTTGTATTCGGGTTCGATGTAGTGGCGCTGGGCGACGACGATAGAGTTCCCTAGTTGTGAGGCTGCCGCTTCGACACCGAGGCTGCGGGCAACAAGGGTGCCGACGGTGCGTCGGATGGCGTGGGGCGCGATCTGGTCTGCTTCTGGTATTCCTGCCGCGTCTTGGACTCGCCGGAGGGTTCGACGTAGGTTCCAGGGGGACATAGCTCCGCCGCCACGGTTTTTGACTACGAACCCGGTTTTGTCGTTTTGTTCGTCTAGTAAGCGTGCGAGGTCGTCTCCGAAGTAGGAGATGCGTTTGGGGTCGTAGTTTTTCAGGTGCCCGCGCATCCCGAAGTGGCCTTCTTCGAGGATTACCGCGTCAACGAAGGTTAGTGCCCGGCCTTCAAGGTCTACGTCTTCCCATTTGAGGGCGCACACTTCGGAGATGCGCGCACCGGTGGCAACGATGATCTCGAATGCGAGGTGGGCGGCACCTGATCGGGGGCCGGGGCGTCTACTTTTGGCATCGGCTTGGAAAGCTTCGCGTGCGGCTTTGATCTGTTCAGGGGTAGCGCCAGGTAGCCTTTGGTGTCGTTTCTTGTAGGGGATGCTTTCGGCTGCGGGGGAGCGTTCGATGATTCCGCAGCGCACGGCCCAGGAGAAGATTTGGCGTAGCCTCATCCTTGCCGAGTTAGCTTTAGACAGTGATCCGGTCTCGGCTAGGTGGTCGAGGAAAGTTTGGACCACCACTGCGTCGACATCGGCTACTCTCATTTTGCCTAGGCTCGGTTTGATGTAGAGGCGAACGTGGCTTTCGTAGACCTGGTGGGTGGTGGGTGTGACTCGTATTTTGTGGCTTTCCAGCCAAGAGTCGCACAGCTGGCTGACAGTCTGTTTTCCGGTGTTACTGCTTTCGGTTTGGTTCTTGATTTTGAGCATGAGTGCGCGCCGGGCAAGTATTTTCGTTTTGCCGGTGGCCCGTACTCGGCGCATTTGACCGCCACTTGTGCGGTAGCGTGTTTCTGCGCAGATTTTGCCGCTAGGCGTGCTTGTGAAGTTGATTGCCCCCAGTTGACCGTTGTCTAGTTTTATACCCACTGCCTTGTCCCTTTCAAGTGGCTTGCTTTCACTTGCGTAGGCAGGACTACTGCATAGCGGCTTCTTCTAAGTAGGCTTCGAGCGCTCGTGCGGGGTAGATGACCCGGCGCCCTAGGTAGAGCCAGGGCGGCCCGCCGCCTTCAGCTCTGAGGGTTGTCAGGTATCGGTAGCTGACCCCAAGTTTTTGTGCGGCCTCTTTCGCGCTGAACATTAGAGGCTGGTCTGTGGTTTCTAAAGTTTCGTCCATACCCGTTTATGTAGGGCAAAACTTCACGCCAATTACGTCAACCTTTGGTCAACTCTGGATCAAAACCGCGCCAACTGCGGCGCCGTTTGGACACCATTTGGACACCATTTGGACACCAAGGTCCTTTTTGGCGCTTTTACCAAGACCTAAATCCGCACCGTTTCAACGAAAGAGTACCCCCACTGGGACTCGAACCCAGACTGTGTCGCCCTTGAGCATCTCCCCCTTTCGCCCACTGTTTGCCGCTTGTTTTTCTTGTCCTGCCAACACAAACCCCGTGTGTACGAGGCACCCAGAGGAACCGAGAGGAACTGAGAGGAACCTGCCGGATGTACCTTGGACACTAGCAGCTGTGAGCCGGTGTGCGCCAGAGGCTTTTATCGGCATGATCCTCCGCTCTCAGTGGCAAAAGACCATGATAGGTAGACGTTCCCTGTGGCGGACGCGGACGCAGAAACGGAGGCCCCAGCCCCCACCTGTACGGACACTGTAGCGCTTGTTGTGCCCGATGATGTTTTGCCGCCAGCGCTGACACTGGTGGAGCCTCCCCCGCTGGCGGTGAAGGTGACCGTGGCGGTGCCGGTACAAGAAACAGTCGCGCTGGTGGAGACCTTTTTAGGAGCCGGTGCTGGCGTGGGCGTGGGAGCTGGAGCGGGTGCTGGTGCTGGTGTGGGTGTCGGAGCAGGCGTGGGCGTGGGAGTCGGAGCAGGTGCCGGTGCGGGGGTCGGCACAGGCGCAGGCGTGGGAGTAGGCTCTAACGCCTTTTGTGCTTCGTCTGTCGCGCCGTTGAGGTATTTGGCGGCCAGGAGTACGGATTCTGCATCTAGTCCGTCTTTTGCTTCAAGGCTGGTTTCGATGATGGCTTCAAGTTGGCGCGCAGGCTCGGTTTTTCCCGCTTCGAGTAGTGCGTCTTGGATGTTGTTGGCTCGCTCTAGCGCGTTGTTTAGTTCGATCTGGGCTTGCACTCGGGCGAACGCGGGTGGCATGTAGCTTGACTGGCTTTGGGTCAGATGTTGGTCGTTTTGGAGTCCGTTTCCTACTTCGACCACTTTGAGTATGCCGAACGCTAGCACGCCCGCAGCAAGTAGGGTTGTCGCAGCCTTGATGGGGCCTTTCCGTAGTTGGTAGACGAACCTTTGTCGGGCGGTGGCAAAGAGTGGGCCTTCGGCCTTGGAAACTAGCCTTGGTCCCAGGTCGCCCTTGGTTTCGGGGGCTTCCTGGGACCAAAAGTCACTCACTTGCTATTTTCTCCTTTTCGGGTCGTCTTTAGAAGGGGGGTTCGTCTACATAGCCGCTGTTACCCCACGGATCATCGGAGAACCCGCCGCCCTGCTGGGGCTGGGCCTGCTGCTGGTTCTGCTGCTGCTTCTGCGGGGGCCGGGCCTGCTGCTGGCTCCGCTGCTGGGCCTGCCCCTGTCCGTTGTTGTCGCGCGGGACACGGGTCACCTGGGCGGTGGCGAACTTCAGCGACGGACCGATGTCATCGACCTCGATTTCCAGACTGGTTCGGGACTGTCTCTCTTTGTCTGTCCAGTTGTTGGAGACCAGGCGTCCCACGAGGACAACTCCGGCACCCTTTGAGAGCGTGGCTGCAATGTGCTCGGCCATTTCGCGCCAGGCACTGCAACGCATGAAGGTGGTCGTTCCGTCCTTCCAGCCGCCCGTCTGCTTGTCGAAGCTGCGCGGTGTGCTGGCAACACTGAAGTTCACTACCGGCAGCCCGCTTTGGGTAAAGCGCAGTTCGGGATCGGCAGTGAGGTTCCCGCAGAACGTGATGTTGGTGTCGTTGGCCATTTTGGCTTTCCTAACTCTATTCGCTTACGTATTAGAGGTGGGTTTTTCACCTCTGCATAGTTAGTAGGGCAAAACTTCAAAGCCTGACCCACTGGTCTTTGGGCAGATGGCGGGCCAGGATTTTACTTAGTAGACGGCGGTTTTCCTTGCCTTCAACGAGCGTGGCTTGCCCGTCGCTGGCGTGGAACCACCAGCCTTCCCCTTCGGGTGCTCCCTCAACTTCTCCTGGCTGGGCGCGCCGCACACTAGTTGGGATGTCGAGGGTTGTCAGTGCCAGCTGGGGTTGTTCTTGTAGTTCTAAGGGTGTGACCCGGTGGGCCACAATCTCGGTGGTTTGGACGCTCACAGTTTTGCTTTCGCCGTCTTCGCCTAGAGTTTCGACCTCGATGTTGCGCACCCGCAGTGTCCCCAAAACACATACGGGCATCCCCACGTCTGGGGTTTCGCCCATTTTCGCTATCGCGCTTTCCCACATGATGCCGCTAATTTCGTCGCGGGTGGACCCTTCCAGGCTGAGCAGGGCGTAGCGGCCATTCTTGCCGTCTTTGACGTCCCACCGGGTGAGAATGCCGACGACGTGGAGTCGGTGGCCGTCTACGGCTCGTTTGGCTGCCATTACCGAAGTGGTGGCCTTGAAGTCGATCAGTTTGAGCGCCCCCTCCACTTTGTCTTGTTGGCTTCGGAGCGGGTGTGTGCCGGTGGTAAATCCAAGCAGTTCGCGCTGGCGGCGGTCTTTTTCAAACGGCGCCCATTCGGCCTTGAAAACATGGTTGTTCGCCCCGGCGCGCGCGCCCATGTGGGTGCCAAGCCTTGGCCCGAACTTGTCGAACGCCCCCGCGCAGATCAGGGCCGTCACGTGAGCTGAAGTCAGTTTGGCGCCTTCGACCGCCTTCATGCGTGAAACCAAGTTGGCAACGCTAGTGAAAGGTCCGCCACGGTCCCTCTCGGCCACGATCAGGCCCGCGACTTTGCCGACGCCTTTGACTTCGCCAAGTCCGATAATGACGCCGCCGTTGTAGGGGGCTGAGAGGGCTTTAGAGTGGTTGATGTCGGGGGCGAAAACGGTGACCTGTTCGTCTTGGAGGCTAAGGATCGTGTCTCGGCGTTTGTCGTCTTTCTTTTCGCTAGCCAGTGTGGCTGCCGCGAAGGCTGCCGGGAAGTTAGCTTTCAGGTAGGCGGTGTGTAGCGCCAGCATCCCGTAGGCGGCGGAGTGGGACTTGTTGAACAAGTATTGGCTGGACCCCTCGAACGTTTTCCAGAGGGCTTGGACAGTGGAGGGTTGAAAGCGGGTGCCTGTGGGGTTGTTGCCTTCTAGGGCGCCTCGGCTGAATGCTTGATGTACTTCTTCCATGAGGGCCGCGTCTTTTTTGGAGAACGCTTTGCGTAGTTTGTTGGTCATGCCCGCGTCGAGTCCGCCCACCGCTTCGCCTAGCTGCATGAGCTGCTCCTGGTAGGTGATGGTGGCGTAGGTGGGGGCCAGGATCGCTTCTAAAACCGACTGTTCTACCTTGTCGGTGGTGAGGTAGTCGTAGGACACTTTTTCGCGCCCGTTTTTTCGGTCGGCAAAGTGGTGGTGCATGTTGGCGCTCATGGGGCCGGGCCGGTAGAGGGCACCGAGGGCTGTCAGGTCTTCGGCGTTGGTGGGGCGTAGTTCTTGGCACAGTTCGGCCATGCCGCGTGAAGAAAACTGGAACACCCCGGCGGTTTGGCCTTTCGAGAGCATGTCGAACGCTCGAACCAGGCTTGGGTCTTTGGCGACTTCGTGGGGGCCGGGGGTGGGCAGCTCGACTTCTTTCCCGCTTAGTTCTTCTGCGTATTCTTTAGCTAGGGACACCACGTCGAGGGTTTTTAGGCCCAGGACGTCCAGTTTGAGTAGCCCGTAGGCTTCAACGTCTTTGCCGTCCCAGCCAACCACCTGGGGCGCGCCTTCAATAGGCTTGCCGGTTTTATCGCGCTCAAAACGTAGCGGCACCAGGCCCGACAGGTCGGTACTGGCAACGAGGGTGGCGCACGGGTGGATGGACACGGACCGGCAAATGTTTTCGAGTCCTTGCGCGATTTGCACAATCGGGCCATACAGGTCCTTGTCGGACTCAATCAGGGATCGCAGCACGTGTCCGGCCTCAAAGTCTTCGTTCAGCGCGGTTTTGATGGGCGCTGGAGTCGCGCCAACAAGTGGGATCGCGTCAGCAAGTTTGCGCCCTGCGCCGCTTTGTCCGAGGACGCGGCCCGCATCCAAGAGTGCGCTTTTAGACTTGTTCATCCCGAAAGAGCCGATGCGCGCTACCTTTTGGGGGCCGTAGCGTGCCCGCAGGTAGGCGAACACTTCTTTGTGGCGTCCTTGCTCGAAGTCGGTGTCAATGTCGGGCATCCCAACGCGGGTGGGGTTGAGGAAGCGCTCAAAAAGTAGTCCGTTGGAGATTGGTTCGACCCCGGCGATCCCCAGGCAGTATGAGAGGGCGGACCCGGCTGCGGACCCGCGCCCCATGCCCACTCGGATTGGTTTCTTTTCACCTTCGCCCCCGTGGGGGTGTTCTGTTGTTGGCAGTCCCCTACTGGAGCGCGCCCAAGAGATTAGGTCCCAAAGGATCAGGAAGTAGTCGGCAACTTTCGCGCCTGCGACCACCTGGAACTCGTAGTTGAGGCGCCGGTTTACTTCTGCGGGCAGGCGCCCCATCTGATCCACCCCGTATTTTTCTTGTGCGCCAGCGCGAACCAGGTCTTTCAGGTACTGTTCGGCGCTGGTCACCCCTTTGGGTAGCGGAAACTTGGGGAGCGCGTCTTCGAGGTGGTGTAGGTGGTCTTCCCCTATGCTGTCGGCCAGTTTTTGGGTGTTGTCGCAAGCTTCTTGCCACCAGTCTTCGGTGCGGGTGCTGCGCATTTCATTTTCGGTTTTCAGGTGGTATCCGCTGCCGGAAAACTTGAACGCCCGGCCCGGATCGTTCACTGTGTCTGAAGTTTGTACGGCCAGCCACGCGTCGTGGGCGGGGGCGTCGCCCTCGTGGGTGTAGTGGCAGTCGTTAGTGGCCACCAGTGGTAGGTCATATTCCCCCGCGAGTGCCACCAGAGCTTCGAGGGCGCGGCGTTCGGCCCCAATGCCATGATCCATCACTTCGACATAGGTGTTTTCTTTGCCGACCGCGTCGATGATTGCTTCCAGGTGGCGGCGCGCTTCAACTTCGTCGCCTCGGCTAAGCGCCCCGGCGACGGGTCCGCCCACACACCCGGTGAGGACTATCAAACCTTCCCCGTACTGTTTTAGTAACGGATAGTCGATGCGTGGGTGATACCAGTAGGAGTCTTCGGCGGCGTTGTGGAGGCGAATCAGGTTGGTGAACCCGGTTCGGGTCCTGGCCAGCACTGTCAGGTGGTGGTAGGTTTTGCGCTTTTGCGCGCCTTCTTCGCCTGCGGTTTCGTCTTCTTGGTCGAGGTAGATCGCGTCGCGGGTGAAACGGTCGGTGAGCGCCAAGTACATTTCTTCGCCGTAGACGGGGATGATGCCTGCTTTTTGGGCTTCTTGGTGGAGCTTGAACCAGCCGTTGATGGAGCCGTGATCGGTGATGGCTACGGCCTTTTGCCCCATTCGCTTGGCCGCCCACGCCAGGTCTGTGGCGCGGGTAAGCCCATCTAGCGGGGAATGATCGGTGTGATTGTGCAGGTGTACGAAGCTCATGCCCTTTTAGTAGGGCAAAGAATCTTCCTGTCCTTTCTCGGCCAAGTAGCGCGCTTCCATCTGTTCGTCCATCATCTCTGCGAACGCTTCGGCTTCGTCGTCGTATTCGCGCGCTATGGCTTCGGCGGCGCTGTCGAGGCGCTCCAACACTCGGGGGAGGTCTGCGGGGTCGACAGTACCCGCCTTAGCGTCTTCGACGTAATTTTTGATGCGCCCCATTTCTTCGTCGAAGTCGGCGCCGAGGGCACCGGTGAATCCGGCTTGAGCCATGGCGATTGCGAGCGTCACCAACTCTTCTTCACGCGCGACTGTGAATGGCTCGATGGTCATGAACTCTTCGAGTTGTGAAATCCAGTAGAGGAACTGGTTGGCGCACTCCGAGTAGGCCATAGCGCTTAGGCCTCGGGCGCTGGCGGCCAGCTCGTCTTCGGTCATTTCGTTTTCGCCGGTGAGAAGTTCTTCAAGGTCGATAGCGTCGAGTGTTTCGTCTGTCCCGCCTGCGAGCCAGTCTTCAATCCGCGCTATGTCCACAGGGTTTTCCACATCTATCCCTGATAGTGCCATGATGTCGACCCAAGTCCCGCTGGCGTAATCGTAGAGACCGGCGGCGACCAGTTCTAGGCCCACTTTTGTCATCCACCGTTCGATGCTTTGCCCTGGGGCTGGTTTTTGCAGGCGCGGCGGCAGCCAGAAGTAAGGGTGCCAAAGCATTGCAGGGTTGAGACTCGGCCACGCCCTGGTGCCCCCTTGCCTTGCGGTCCCATAGTTGGGCAGCGGTAGCTTACTGACTGGGTGGCGCAACAAGTCTGACACGGACAGTCCGGTGTCGTGCGAAAACTGAGCGAAACGCTCCGGGGCGCTTTCAAGGTCTTCTGTTCTCAGCAGTCCTTCGCCAGGGGTGAGCAGATAGTAGCGACGATCAAACATGGGGGTCTCCTAAATCCGTTTTTGGCTTTGCACGGAGTAAGTAATACCTACCTCACCCTTGTTTGGGGTAAAAAATACTTTCGGCGAAGTCGAGACTTTGTCCCGCGACAGAGACAACCTGCCAGCCGTCACCCACTTTTGTCATACATACTTCGTCGGCAATGCCTTCACCCTCATAGGCCCACCCTTGGTAGTCGAAGTACGATTCGGGCGGGGATTCTACTGGCATTTCTGTGCCCACACAGTAGAAGGTCGGGGTGGTTTTGTCGACGTATGGGTAAACGTTTCTGAAGGCGACGGTGGCGTGGGCAAGCTGCTCAGGCATACCAGGGTCGCGGTATTTGAAGAAGTCGGACTTAGGTACTTCTGGGTAGCGCACTGGGACCCGCTCGCGGGCGTTGAGCCTTTTTAGTTCGGCCACTTGTGGACCACTCACGTCCGGGCCGAACTTTTCGAGCGCGCGAATGATCGAATCATAAGGTGATTCGTCGGTTGGTTCTCGGTCCCACAAGTACGCCTCGAACTCCATAGCAGTGTCGGTGGCGTCCACCGCGTCAGAGTTGGAGATTATTTGCGTGTCAATCTTGTACCACCCGGCGGCGCCGGAGCGCTGCGCCACTTGCGCTGTGCGTGTGTCAAAGCCATTTTCGTCAAAAATCAGAGTCCAAATACGCGATTCGGCCAGTTCTAGCTCCGCGTCGGTTTCGACCTCGGGTGGGGTGGTGTTTAGAGTCGCGCTCGCCTCATTCGACATGGGCGTTTCGCTTTGTGCGACCTCCAGGCTTTGCGGCGCGGCGTGGGGAGCGTTCTTGGAGTTGAGCATCAGGACCGCCAGCACCGCGCACGCAACGATGACGACACCCGCCAGGGTGATCCCGATTCTGGTAAGCGTCTGTGTGTTCATCTTTAGACCTTCCTGCTTGTGGGCAGAATATCACTGGGACCCACCGCATTGTCCGGCCTCCGAACCAAAGACGCGGAACACTTTCAGGCCCCCCGACGCGGAGTCGTACCGCCTGAGGCTAGCCAAGTCGATGTACCTGCCTGGCTCGCCGCTTGAATAGAACTCAGCCCACTTTCCGTCTCCTACGTAGAGGGCGGTGTGCCCCTGACCGCCCCCGCGTGAAACAGAGATGTCACCGTATTGGTAGTTGCCGTCGGTGACTTCCTGATAGATGCTGGGGAATGTTGACCACATGGTCGCGGTTCCAGCAGTACCTCCGGCAAGCGGGTGCCCCATAGCTATATAGGCTCCGGTGACGAAGCCGCTACAGTCGTACCTGGTTGGTCCGGTGCGCGGCTCGCCGCCACTGGGGTAGAGGACAGCGGGGTTTTCGATTTTTTCTTCCACGAAAGCTTGCATGGCCGCCACGTCACCTGAGCAGCTGAGTGTCAGGTCTTTACACCCTTCAGACAGTTCTCCTTCTTGCCCGCCGAAAGCTTCCAGCAAAATGTGGGCGCGCGCGATCCTGCGCTCTCGTTCGGCAAAGCCACTAGCGGTGGAGCCGGAAGGGTGTTCCCATTGGGCGAGAAACACGGTGGTCGCCAAGTCGACGTCGGTGGTGGTTTTGAAGTCTTCTAAGCTTTCAAACCAGACGGCGTCTGCGGGCTGTGCTGGGTCAAAGTAGTAGTTGTAGGACTGTTTTGCCCCTTTTCCTTTAGGACCGTAGAACCACTCTTCCCCTTCGACCACGGAGCCAACCTCTGTGAAGAAATCCAGTTGGTTGGCGAGGTTGTTCCATCCGCCGTCTTTTTCGTTCAGCAGTTGCTTGTCTTCCGCGTTGCACCACTGCCAGAGGCCAATACAGCCGGGCATTTCGCCCTGGTTGTAATAGGTGGCGCTGGTGTCTCTTGTGCCGAAGTTAAAGGTTGATTCTTTCCAGGCGTTAGCCAGTACGGCTGCGGTCGCTTCTTCGGACCATCCGGCTTGGCGCAGGTATGTCCAGGCGGTGGCGGCGGTCTCGACGCCGCTGGCGGGTACGACACCTTGGGCGTCGCCAGAATCGAGCTGGGGTAGATTATCCATGTCTAGCCCGCTGAACTCTGCCACACAGGTTCCTCCGTCACCGTCTTGTTGTGCCGCAACCTGTGCGGCGATGTAGACGGCAGTGATGGCTTGCAGGAGCAGCATGAGCAGGACGACGATGGCGATGACGAGCAGTACCGGCCAAATGTAGGGCCATGCCGCGTTGGCGGCATTTTTTAGGCCCTCTTTGGCCACCTTCTTGGCGCCCTCTTTTGCGGCTTCTTTGGCGGCACCCTCCACACCTTCTTCATTTACCTTTTGGGCGATCTCCACCCCTTTTTTAGCGTCCATGTTCACCCCGCCTAGGTGTGTCGACGTCTAGTGTTTTTTGTTCCTCAAAGTTCAGTCGCGGCTGGTACTCGCGCCCGGCATTCCATTTGGGAGGTTCGGGCCGTGTCCGCGAATCCACTTCGAGAGGGGTCTGGTACTCAAACAAGGGCGGCTGTGCGGGGGCAGCCTGTGGCCGACGTCGCGGTTGTGGTTGTGGTTCCAGTGGAGGTTCAACCTGCGCGGGCGGAGGCTGGACTCCCCCGTGCGTGCGCTCGGCGGTGTTTTTGGCAAAGCGAACGTACCCATCCCAAGTGTCTTTGGCGACCTTAGCGCTCTTGTCCCGCACGTAGCGTCCAGCGCTAACAACAGAGGCAGCCACGACCGTACCTGCTGGGGAAACCTTGTTCCATGTGTAGCTTCCAGCATCGCGCGCCAACTCTTTTGCTCCCCCGGGTGCGAGGGGTTTGACGAAGTTTTGGCGAAGCAGGTGCCTTGTTTCTTTAGACGCGGCCCGGTCGGCCCGGCCACGCTTTGTCGCCAGGGTGGATGTCAGTGTTCCACCGCCGACCGCTGCCGAGACGAGCGCAACGGCTCCGGCGCTAAACACCGGTGCCGCCGCAAGCGCGGTGGTGGCGATTGCGCCACGCCCCAGTGCGGTAGCAAGACCTTTAGTGATCTGTTTGGCTTTCCCGCGCTTGTTCGCCTCTTTCCACGCGTTCCTTGTGTCGGCGTTGAGAACGTTGATGCCGGTAGCGGCGCGCAGTAGGGCCGCCCCTGTGAGAGAAAATGCGCCTTTGGCTCCCCCGGGTGCGACCGGCTTACGCTCAGAAGCCTCGGTGCTCTCTACGCCTTCGCTCTGGTCGGTGTTTTCCCCTCGGCTAGTGCCGCCCACCGGCACGACCACAACTGGTTCTTTGTCGCCTTGGTTGTCTTGGCGGGGGTCCATCCGGTCTTTGGTGGGTTCGCCCACCTCGCGTTTGCGTTTGGGGGCTTGCTTGCCTTTGTTGAGCGCGCCAGCCATGCCATCGTCGGCGTTGGGTGATTCGTGCGCACTCCCGCCTCTAGTCCCGCCTTTGCCGGAGCCACCTTTACCTTTATCTTTGTCGCCTTTACCCATGTTTTTGAGTTTGGAGAAGCCGCTGGCAGCCCCTCCCACCGCAGCCCCGGCGGCGCCAAGCCCCATCATGCCTTTGAAAGACAGCGGGTTGGGGGCCTTGAGAACTTTCTTGAACATGAAGGACAGACTCAAGAAGGCCACAAGGGGAGCTATAGCGCTCATAAGTAGGTACGGAATGGAGCCGAAACCACCCATCAGGTATTTGGCGGCATCCTGGATGACGTTAGTGACCAAAATCAGCAGCCCGAGGACGGTCGAGTACCCGAACGCGATAATCGTGTACCCCAGAAAAGATTTCACATACCTGTTGAGAACACTTTTTCCGAGATTTCCGGGTACAAGAGACAGTGCGAAAGCTGCAACGGCCAGGAGCGCGTAGACCGCCACCGCGACTTTGGCGAGGACGACGATGGCCGCGACAATGCCAAAGATCGCCATGATGACGAGGGCAGACGCAAGGTTGATCCAGGGCACGACCATAGAGCTGGCGCGTGAAGCGCCGTTAAGGTGTCCGGTGAAGTTCTGCCCTTCGGCGTAGCCGGGGATGAACTGATTGTGTGACTTGAGGCTCTGTCCCACGGTGAGAGCGTTGCCGTGACTCCAGTCGGGGGGGCTGCCACCTTCGACGGGGATGGACCACCATTCAGAACAGTTGACTTTGTCGGCGTCCCCGCCTTTGTCCTGTGTGCCCAGCTCGCGCGCGCTCCACCATGTGGAGTCCCAAACCCAGTTGGAGCCTTGACGGTTTTCGGTAGATGTTGGTTCGGTGCCGTCTGAGACGCGACAGGCTGCCCAACCGACCATTGAGGTGGTGATGGAGCGGCTGTAGTCGTCTCCATTTCGACGGTTGAACGCGACAGCATTCAAGTCTGGGTCGGCCAGGTTCGGGTATTTAGCTAGCGTGGAGTCTTGAGGGTTGCGCATGTTGAGGAAAATCCACGCCTCCACTTTTGGCTCCGTGTTCACCCTCTCTTCGAGCATGTGACAGTACGCACGGTTAGCCATTTCCTCGTCGATGCCGAACTGGCTGCGCTTCCAGGCACTAAGCGCGGTTTGTTCCCACATTTGGTTTAGCGCCAGCGGCACGGAGGCAGCTGAAGACGCTGTGAAGGGCGTTAGTGCGTCCGGTTCGGGGAAAGCATCATTGAGAAGCAGGGTTTGCCCCCCGTCCTCGGTGGCCGGGTTTCCAGCCGACGGCTGCCCGCCAGCGGTAGGTGGGCTGACATAGCCTGACGAGTTGGTGGTGCGCTCCATGTAGTAGCTCTTGAGCAGCGCCGTGTAGCTGCCGCAGTCGCCGCCTTTTTGGGCGTCCTGGTAACCCCTGGCATCCTGTTCGCTTTGGGTGACGAAGATTGCGGAGGCCAACATGGATGAGGTGGAGCCGATGATGTCTGAAACCATGGTTGCCATGTATGCCGGAGAGAGGAAACCGAACTTGGTTGAGGTTGTTGCTGTCGCCCCGGCGACGGTCGCTGCAAGCAGAGCTATGACCAGTGTGGACCGCAAGACTGGCATCCATACGCCTTTAGACGTGTTGCCGCCCCGGTAGGCTCGCCAGAGTGCAGCAAAAACCAAAATCCCCATGAGGGCTGCGAGGATGGGTGAGCTTATGATGGCGTTGCCGAGCGTGGCTGCGCCTTTGTCTACGGCAACCCCGGCGCTTTTGAGGATGTCGAGGTTGGACGCCCATTCGCTAATGGAGATGGTGACAGACCAGATTGCCCCCGACATGGCGTACAGCATTGATTGGATTGCCGAGTCAGGCCCATAGACGATGGCGGAGACAATGCCGCTTTCAAGGTCGGAGTGGAACCCGGATGTGGCTTCTTTCCACCGCCACAGTGGAAGGCACCCCTTAGCTTGGGTGATGCGCGAGTTGCCGTCCGCTTGGCATAGTTCCCCCCAGGTGGGGTTAGTCAGAGTGTGGATGGGTGTGGCGGCGACGGTGTCAGCGTGCGCGACCATCCCCGGCCCGATGGTGCCGGTGGCGAAAATGATACCGAACGCGAGGATGAGCACCCCGAAGGCTTTCACTACCTTGTTCACCTGGAGGCTCCTCCTTTAGGTTTGTGCAGCTTGTCTAGTTGCTGGTCGATTTTTACGACTACCGGACGGATTTTTTCGTCTGGCTTACCCACTGGGGTTGTTGCGGAAAAGACGATCCCCGATTCGGTGTGGAATGGGTCGACCCTGTTGGAGCCGACAAAAAAGCTCCCTTCTTCTTCGCGGGCGTTTTTGGCGTCCAGCAGCGCCCGGTAACGGGGAATGTCGCGCGCGTCGGTGGTGCGGGAGACGATCAGCCACACCAAGAGCGGTTCGACAACCAGGGCGACAAAGATGGCGTAAACGCCGACGAACGCCCACACGATGCCCATGAGTGCCAGTGAGGGAATCAGGCATACAAGCGCGGTCCAAAACAGTTTCGGCTTGATGGAGAAAGACGAAACTGTCATGGTACGGTGTTCGTCGGCTTTCGCGCCAGTTAGGCCCGTCAGGTTGTAGAGCCGCATGTTTTACGGGGTGGACCCAAGTCCCAGGACACCGATAATGCCGTTGATGACAAAATCCAGCAGACCTAAAATGATCCCGATGATCGCGGGAGCAGCCAAAATACCACCAATAATCATGGCCCACACAAGCGCACTGGTTTTATTGCCTTGCGCTATGCCGCCTGAGCGTTTGCGCTCAAACAGCCAGGCAATTACTGCGCCCACTACGATTAGCGCGCCCGCGATCTGCATGAGGACGAGCACACCGCCAAGAGAGGCGTTGACTGTCGCCCAAAACTGGTCCCACCCAGATTTGAGGTCGACGGTAGTTCCGGTCGTGCCCCCAGCCGGGGGCGCCGCCAGGATGATTGCTGTAAACATTGAGAATCCTCTTTTCGATGGTTCTTACTTAGGGTTGCGAGTATCGGAGCGTGCCTTATCTAGTACTGTTTTCTGGTTGAACACAGGTGCGCGGCTGAATCCCATAAGGCTTGGGAGAGTGTGCCTTTAGAGGCGAGAGTTTGGGCTACTTGTGCTTTTTCTTGCCTGTTTACGTCCCCCCAGGGGGCAAAAAGGGCTTCCACCACTTCGTTGCGGTGCCCGTTAGCCCAATCGCGGGCCAGTTGAGAGATTTCACGCGGCTGCTCTTTGAGTGTTCGTGCTGCCGCCTTGATGCGCTCAGGGTGGACTTCCCCCAGGCGCACCGCCGGAACGTCCGGTGAGGTTTCGGCCAGAACGTTCCACGCGATCTTTCGACGCACGCTCGGGATTCGGGTTTGCTCCAGGATTCTTGTCCACGAGGGGGTGTGGAGGTTACAAAAAGAGTTGCGGCGCAGGTAGAAGTCACGCTCAGGGCGTGGCCCGTTTTCTTCCAACCAGTTGTCGAGGATGTATTCTGCGAGGTCCTCTTCTTCTGCTTCGGTTAGTTTTCTGCCCGCAGCGTCTTCGGCCTGTTCCCGGTGAAGCTCAAAAAGACGTCCTGCCTCGCGGTTGGCGCATTCAAGTTCGGCACAGTTTTGTTCCAGCGCAACACTCACTTTGTAAAGCGATTTGACTTGGTCGGTGTCGATCAGGAGGGTGCCATCATCGTCGGCTCCGTCCCGCGTTTTGTAGATGCTGGAGGTGCGGGCCTGGTGGTAGCTCGAATCCACGTGCTCAACGAACCCGCGTCGCGGCTTGCGACCCGCCTTGCTGCCTTCTTGACGGTACTGATCCCAGTTGTCGCGTATGTCAGCTTCAAGTTCACGCTTTTGGGTGCTGGTCATGGGTGCCCCGTCGACCTGTTGGCGCTCTTGAACTAGCCGCTTGAAGGTTGCGTACGCCTGGCGGTCGACAGTGTCTACGTCTTTAGCCTTTTGCGAGTCCGCAACCCGGTTTTCGCAGGTGCGGCGCATGTAGGCGTAACCTCTGGCGGTCGTGGGGTCGATTCCGGCCATGACGCACGCTTCTAAAGCCACTTGCGCCAGGTCATCTTCATCCCCAATGCCGCTGACGTTATAGCCGCTGTTAGTGCGTATCTGACCTGCGAGCGCTTCACTGGCCAGGCTTTGTGCCGCGCTTATGGCGCTCCCTTGCGGCATGGCCCCTAGGAACAGGTCTGATTCGGCGTGCGTTTGCACCCCGAACTCGCCACTTTTTTGGCGAGCGCTTTCTCTCGCGGCCACCGCCCGTTTACTGATTGCCACGGCGTATTTCCTCCCACTAGGCGTTGTTTGCTTCTAGTGGGGGCGGCGTCGGCGGCGGGTTTGGCAGTGGTGGTTATTCGTCGGGCAGGAACTCTCCGAGGGCTTCGTCAAAGCTGATCTGTTCGGACGCTTTGCCCGCGTTTTGTTTAGACATCCCCGGGGGCGGGGAGCCTAAATCTTGTTCGTCGTAGACTGAGGGGGCGAAGCGGGTAACCGCTTGGGCGCTGGGGCGAATGTTGCGGGTCTGTTTGGGGATTCCGCGCGCCTCCAGGCTTTCAAGTAGCTGTTGAACCGTTGAAAAATACGATTTACAGACAACCGCTTTCTGGCCTTCGATTTCGGCCACAGAAATGCCGCGCGAAACTTGACCTTGCGCCAAGTATTCGGGAGGTGTGGGCGCGGCTTTCGGGTCGGTGAGTATTTGCCCTCGCGCGGCGTCACTGGCGCGGGTGCCCTGGAGGATTTTGCCGCCAAACTTGGTCCGCAGCGTGGGCGGGACACCGGTGGCCGCGTTAGTGACTTGGGTTGACAGCAAGATGCGGTTGCCGTGGGAGCGTTGTTCGGCCAAGATTTTGGTCACATAGGACGCGATCTGGGTTTTGTAAGTGTTGGCTTCTTCCACCTCGATACGCAGCGGATGCTCTTTGGGCAGCGCGGTGGGAACCTTATCGGTCACCGATAGTGCGGAGTATTCGTCGATAAAAATAGTGATCGGCTTGAATCGTTCGCTTTCGGGTAGGTCAAGCCATTTTGCGACACCGGCGTTGCGGACAATTTCGGCTCGCCTGCGTCCCTCTTCATAAGCTAGCGCGAGGGCTGCGACGCTTTCACGCAGGTTTTCGCACCCCCAGCCGCCGGGGCGTACGAAATCTCGCGCCCACATGAAGTCGACGGACTTGTCGAGAGTGTCAATAATGACGATTTCGGCGCCTGAGGCTATCTGGTCGTAAAGAATGTTGTTGATGGTCACGGTGTTGTGGGTGGGGACAAAACCTGCGGTCAAATAGGTGCTGGTCGGGTCTTCAACCTGGATACATTTGCCGGGTGTCTCCCCCAGGTACATTCCTCCGGTGACGATGTTGTAGAGGGTTCCGCGCACGGCTGGTCCGGCGCCGTCGCTGCGGGTGAAGTCATGGGGTCCAACCACCCCGACTCTGGGTGTGCCGGGTGGGTCGAGGAACGCGAAAAACCCTAGGGAGCGCGCCAGCTCTAGGCACTGTTTGGCCGCGTCCATGCTCGTTAGAGTGACGAACCGTTCGCCGAGGGACCCTTCTTCGGCTCCCTCCATGATGCCGCGCAGGATTTTTAGTCGTCCTTTAGGCCCGCTGCGCAGCAGCTCGGGGGAAAGCGTGGCGTTGTGGGTTTTTAGGTTTCGTCCGGCTTCGAGGTTCGCGCCTGGATGTTCTGCGCCTTGGGTGGGTGCGCACAGTGGGAACGCCCAATGTAGGTGCAAGCTGGCGGCAATAGTGCCCGCTTCGACGATGCGAAAGGTTTTGTCCCGGACAAAAAGTGGGGAGATCAGTTCAGCCACGTCGCGTAGGCGGACTTGCTTATCAAAAAAGCTCCCTTCGACAAAACTTAGTGGAAGGCCAAACAGTTCCGCCGCGTCTGGCGCCTCCACTTTCACCTCTGAATCGCGGTAAGTTTCGAGCGCCTGCGCGGTCGGAGAAACCCCCGAGGTGCGGTCTTGGTGGGTGCTGGCCAAACAGAAATGTTGGTCGTCAAAGTCGAGTGCTTGGCCGTCGTTGAGGAAGAAGCGGTAGGTGGGGCGGGTTATGGTCTCGCTTTCACCCTTGATGCGGGCGATATTGCCGTTGATCGTGTAAACGTGGTCGCCAGGGGCGAGGTCTTTCATGCGCGCCCAGCCGGTGGGGAACTTAGCAGATGCGGGTACGGGGATTGGCGCATACATAGGCTGGCGTTTGCCGCCGCCGGGCAGACCGCCGACGATAAGTCCGTGGGTGGCGGTCCAGTCGATGAACGCTTCTGTGTGTTCTTGTTGGCCTGGCTCTGGCAGTTTCAGTCCAAAATATGACCTGTTGACGTCTGCCCCCATGCTTCCGAGTGGGGCTGGGATTGTTTCGGGGAAGGTGGGTAGCTCGGCTGGGATGATTTGCGCGGTCAAATCTTGAGGGTCGGTTTTTACAAACCAGCCGGGCTTCCCGCCAGGTACTTTTGTTTGTGCCGCTTCCAATAGTTTGTCGTCGTGTTTGCTGGGCACGTAGCTGGCGGGCATGTTGGATATGAGGAAGCCGCCGCCGTCGCGGTGACGAACCACCACATCCCACGGTTTGACACCTAGCGCGGTTGCGACCGCAGCGCGCGTGGCAATGATCTGTTCATCCATTTTTACGATCAGGGCGCGCGAAAGGTGCGGCTCGAAGCGGTACATGGTGTATCCGGGGAAGTCTTCAGCTATTTTGGCTGCGGCCCGCTCCCCCGTGCCTTGACAGTCTTTGGCGGACAGGGCGATGAGCTTGCCTTCGATGCCGCTTTGGATGGTGGTGTTGGCCCCGTATTCTTTGACGAATACGCCTAGGTTTTTGGCCGAGTCGACGCTTTGGAGAACGAAGGTTCCTCCGAAACGTTCGGAAACTTTCGCCTCAACCATGGGGCGCATTTTGTCGGTGAACCCTGCGGGTAGGTTTACGCGCACGCGCTGAGAGTTCGGGTTTTGTTCAGTCATGGATGGTCCTTTGTTTTTACCGGTGCTGGTAGTCACAGCAGCGTTGCGGCCAGGTGTGCGAGCAGAAACAGCCCCAGCAGGGTTGAGGCGATACCGGCACCGACACGTACCGCGCGGGAAAAAATCTTGGACAAAAATGTGACCGCCAGCGCGAGCGCGATTATGGGGATGATCCAGGTGGCTGCGGAGCCGGAGGAGAGCATCTCCCACACGGACATTGCGGCATCCTTGATTGGGTTTAGTTCTTCCACTTACCTGGCTCCTTGGACGCATTCGGTGAGCGTGTTGGTGGTGAAGGTTTTTTCTTCGGGGGTCATACTCAGGTTCCAGTCGTCTTTGATGGTGACGAAGCGGCTGACGTATTCGCAGGTGAACGCCTCGTTTGGGGGCATCCATTCTGAGGGTGGGAAGTCGCGTTTGGCGGAGTTCGCGGCCCCTTCGACCGCGAGAAGGTTGGCGGCATCGTTGGCGAACAAGACACGATCTTCCCGGCTCCACTTGTTCGCTCCAGAGCGCCAGGCGTTAGCTAGTGGCACGATGTGGTCTATCTGGACGGCTTGGGGGTTTTCGGACGTGAAAGTGAGGGTTTGGCCGGTGTAGGGGTCTTCGAGGATTCCGCCCTCGACCAGGCAGGAGACAGAATCCCGGTAGGTCACTGAAGTCATGTCGCGTGCGAGGATACGGTTGCGGGTGTTACATCCGTCTTTTTGGGTCCAAGTGCCGAAAACTTTTTGGCGGTCGTACCCATCCAGGCTCCCTTTAGGTGCCACTTGAATGTTGTCGGCGGCAGCTAAAGCTAGCGCCCACGCTTCTTCGTCCCCGAGTGGCTGTGCGGCGGTGGGGGGATTGGTGGGGCGACCCATTGACTCTCTGATGGCGTTTATGCTCTGGTCGATGATGGCTTGAAGGTCGGTGGGTTTGCCCTCGAAAGATGGGAGGGTGGGGGCTTCAACTACCGCGTCAGGGTTGCCGATGCCGAAGCCGCCGGAAAGGGTGCGCCAAACGTCGTTGTGGGTTGCCCAAATGGCGACGATCAGTAGGATTAGTGCGGCTGGTCCGAGGCGTGTGAAAAGGTTGCGTGGCAAGGTTTTATCCCTCTACTTTGCTTGTTAGTGGCTCTAGGCGTGCCCCGCGTGCGCGTAGCAGTTTCCCCTCACAGCCTTTTGTTTGCGTGCATTTTTTGAGGGTCCCGACCCCGATTTGTCCCAAGTGGCATTGGGGGCACCAGTGGAGGGCACTTCCTGGGCGGATGCCCGCCAAATAGTAGGCGTGGGTGCCAAAAAGTCGCCAGTGCTCGGCGGTGATCCCCACTTTCGCGGCCTGGTCGCTGCCGGGGTCAACGGTGTCGAGTAGTTCTCGCAGGCTAGTGGCGCCAGAGCGTTTCAACGCGGTTTGCAGTACCCCAGCTGCGGCGAGCAGCTGTGTTGGGGCTTGGGGTGTTTCAATGTTTCTGACTCTTCGCACAATCGTTTCCTCTCCTACCTGTTGAGGTAGGGCAAAAGGATTGCTTTCAAGATTTCGGCAGTTTGGGCGCTCTCGAAGTCTTCGTGGGTGGCGTGGGTTTCCATGCGGGTGCCGGTGGTTCGCCCCACGATCCCTTCGATTTGTTCGAGGCGCCCGTGGATGCGCGCATCTAGGGTGCCAGGGGCAACTAGCGTGGTTATGTGGACGGGGCGGGCTTGACCGATGCGGTTCACGCGGTCTTGGGCTTGCTGGATCAGGGCGGGGGTCCAGTCGGTTTCCAAAAACAGCACGTCGGCGCTGGCGGTCAAGGTGATTCCAACCCCGGCGGCGGTAATAGAGGCGATCAGGACAGGGATGTGGCCCGCTTGAAAGTCCGCGACCGTTTTAGCAATAGCCGTGGCGCTCATGCCGCCGACGAGGGTCGCGGGCTTGATTCCGCGCTTAGCTAGTGCGGCCACCAGGCGGGCGTTCACTTCTTTGTGGTGGGTCCACACGATCAGGGGGCGGTCGTAAAAGCCGGGTCGGGTTTCTGTCAGGTTTTCTTCCACCCAGTCTGCGCCCGCCTCCACTTTGGATAAGCCTGCACCTAGGCGCAGGTGGGAGATGAGGTCGAAACGGCCCGCGCAAAAGTTTTCGATGTCTTCGTCGGTGGCGTCAGGGTTTTCGTTAGCCCACGCCGCGACTTTTTCTTCCACTAGGTCGTGGGCGGCTTTGAACTCTTCCAAGTCCACGTCAACAATCGCGGTGTCGCGGCGCACGGCTGGCAGGTCGAGGACGTCGTTTTTGGCTCGGCGCACCCAACAGTAAGTGTTGAGTGCCTCTTTCAGGTCGGCGCTGGCAGCCTTGTTTTCTACCCACTTGTTTTGGGTTTTAGACCATTTGCAGTATCTACTTACGAAAGCGCTGGCACCGCCAAAGACTGGCTCTAAGGCACCTGCCAGGTCGAGGGGGCCAATCAGGTCTGCGGGGCTGGAGATTATGGGGGTTCCGGTGAGGATGGTTTTGGGGCCGCCGATAGTGCTGGCGAGGGAACTTACCGCCAGGGACCGTCTGGAGGTGGGGTTTTTGTACCGGTGCGCTTCGTCGCAGATCAGCCCTTGCGGCTGCCATTCTTTGATGGTTTCGACCAGTTGCGGGCGTGAAGCTAGAAGCGAGTCAGCCACCACGAGGGCGCCAGGGCCTTCCAATTTTGGCACCTTTCGTCCCGGGCGGACCATCATCGTCTCGAATCCGCTATCTTGCAGTTCTGCCTCCCAAGAAGACAAGACGACGGCGGGACAGACGACAACCAGGCGGGTCGTGCCGCAGGTTTTGTGCGCGCCGATAGCTTGGATGGTTTTACCAAGGCCCGGCTCGTCTGCGAGTAGTCCACGCCCGCGCGTGAGTGCCTTGATGCCAGAGTGTTGAAAATTGAACAGCGTTTTAGTACCAACGTTTTGGGGCGCACCCTCGGTAAAAAGGTCAGTTTTGGTGGACGCTAACGCACAGTCGCGCACTTGTGCCACTTGGGTTATGTCGAACCCGTAGGCGCTTTCGTTGGCGATTTTTGCGGCCTTTTCGAGTAGGTTTTTGTCCGGCTGGAGGTGGGGTGTTTCCAACAGGTCGCTGGTGTGAATGAGGTACGCGCCTTTGGTGGGGTGCCAGGTGTGAAATGCGGGCAGGAGACGTTCTGCCTTGTCTGGTTCCATAAAGCGGGGGTAGACCCAAGTGCGGCGAGGGTTGTTTTCGTCTAGTTGCAGCCGCATTTGATAAAGGTCATCCAAAAGGGTTCCGCAGCTATGAGTAAAGCCGAGACTCTCTAAAACCTGTCCGATTTGGGGTCCGGGGGACGAAACGACCCAAGTGCGGGTTTTGGGGTCAAAACGACGGGTGGGCAGGGATTTCACCCAATCTAGGAGGGTGCGAATCTGCCCTGGCGGTCGATATTTGGGGCCACGAAAGGTCTGTTTGGTGGCTCTGGCGGTGTACTTGGGGAGCTTTACTTGTACCCGTTCACCTGGTGGGAAAGTTAGCCGCAGTCGGGGTTTTAGTTCGTCACCTTCAAGTGTCGCCAGTTTTTCGCTCATACGCAGTTGGTAGGGCAAAAGTTTAAAGGGGGCGGCTGGCGAAGGAAGGGACGGTCCTTCGCCAGCCTTTAGGGAACACCTCCGGGGCAGGAACCCGGCGGTGGAGGGTGTCGCGGTGAAAGGAAGTAAGCCCGCGCAACCTCTTACGTTTAGTTATATCTCACACGTGAAGCGGATCGAAGTTTTTGGGGTCAGATTATTTTCCCGTAAAAGTGTTCGTCGCGCCCGTACGCCCAGGCGGGCATTTGTATGTGCTTGGCTTTGTTTGGGTATCCAGGCCACGAGTCGTTCTTGAACGCTGCGGCGAGCTTGGCTAGCGCATGGTCGTTCATCATTTCTCCCAGTTCTACGTCGCGTCCTGAAATGCGGTAGACGGCGGTGAGGTTGGGGGCGTGTTTTTCTTGGACGATAAAAAAGAAGTCCACATCTTCGATAGTTTCAACCAGCCCTAGTTCGACGGCGGCGCGCGCGTACCAGGCGTGCTGTTGGTGGTATCCGAATGTGGCGATGGCTTTAGAGAACCCGTCTTCGCTGGCGTCCTGGGTGGTTTTGTAGTCGATGATTACGAGTCGGTCCCCGTCAAATGCGGCCTTATCGGGGCGGGCGCGGCAGAGCATCCCCGTTTGTGTGTCAGTCCAAAACCAGCTGGATTCGCAAACGCCCTCCAGATCGAGCAGCCTTGCGGCCTCAGTGTTGTTTCGTACGCTGCTGGCCATTTGCTGGAGCGCAGGGAGGTCTTGGGCGAGAATAGGGATCAAGCCTTGGGCGCGGGCTGTTTCTCGGGCTTCTTTAGCGGCGTTGGTGCGCCAAGAGGTGGCGTCCACGGTTACGACGGGGCTGGGGGTTCCCAAGACTAGAGAATGGACGATAGTACCAACCTCCATAGCGTCTGTGGGGGTGGTGGGCTGTTTTCGCTTGTAGTCGAAGGCCGCTAAAGGTTGGCGTAGTGCGTCACGCAGCATGGATGAAGAAATGCTGGGGGCCTGTCCGGGCGTGAACGTATCGCCGTGGTATTCGGCGTCGGAAAGGCCCAGGAAGATGCCGGTGGTTATGCCCTCTTCGATGGGGCGCACCAGGTCTTCTAACGTCACGCTGCCACCTTCGGTGGTGACGGTCAGGCGGTTTTGCCAGGCGTCGTGGCGGCGCTTGTGGACGCGGGTAAAGCCAAGACTTCTGCCGTCTTTAGTTTCGCAAGGTTCACCTTCAATCGCTTCGCAGGTGGGGCAGGGGCACTGGATCGCTTCATCTATCTTCTTCATACCTAGTTGGTAGGGCAAAAGCTGCGCCCGCCCCGTCAGCCTTTTTTGGGGTTTCAGGAGCGGGCGCATCTGGCGCTAATGGTCGCTGCGGGCCACGCGGGCGGCGTTTATTAGCGCGCCTGCGATTCTCTCGGCCTGCTGGGGTGTTAGACACCCGAGCTGGTCAGTGAGAATAGCGCCGTTGAAAATGTCGCAAGTGAAGGCTTCTGGTAGGTCGTCTCCGCAGTGTTCTCGCCCGTCTACGGAAGTTTGGTCGCAGTTGGTCACCGAACATTCCAGGCTGCGTTCCCAAATGGCGTTGATGGCGCGGGCGGTGAACTCTTTTAGTTCCCCGGCGCTCTTGGCGGGAAGTGGGATATGGGTGTCGGGCACCTCCAGCTCATAGTCGGGGTCTCCTTTGACGCGCAGGAGGCGCTGCCAGGTGGTTTTGCCGTCAACTCCGGCGACGTAGAGCGTGTCGTCGGCGGCACTGATTACCGGGCAGGTGGAAAACTCTCGCAGGGCGGTTAGGGCGTTGGCGGTGTTGAGGGTGGGTTGTTCCACGGTGTTTCCTCTCAAAGTGGTTTGGGTCCTACATACTGAGGGCTTCTGCGGGGGGCCAAATATAACCCCTCACTGTTAAGACCTGGGGAGGGCAGAAAGTTAACCCCCTACCTGTACGTCCTTGGCATGTACCTAAACCGGACGGGTGTTATTTGTTTCTGGAGGTGGCGAGCAGGCCGATGATGAAGTCTCGATATTCGTCGTCGGTTGCCGCCCCGACGAAACGTCCCCGGGCGGTGAACAGCTCTTCCATCCCCATGGAGACGATTTCGGAGTAGCTGCCGGAGTATTCTTTTCCCATGTATTTGTTGGAGAAAGAGTCGCGGACACCTTTTTCGTCGCGCCTGTAACCCTCACCAAGCCAGGTGGCTTGTTCGCCTTTGGCCCGGCGTGCCAAGAAGGCACGGCCCAGCTCCCCAACGCGCGGTACAGATACTTCGCTGCGGTGACAAAACTCGTGTAGCGCGGTGCTTGTTGCGTTTGGTGACCATACTGGCGGGATGGTGATTTCGCTGCGTTGGACCGTCTCGGATGAGTACTCCCCTTTTTTGGGGCGCACCCAAAAGTCGTGCCCCTCAACCGTCCTGTGTGTGTATCCGCGTCGGGGTTCGTATGAAATATCCAAGGCGGTGTACCACCACTCGTTTGGCCCCAACTCCCGCCCCTCGTGACCTTTAAGTCCAGCGGGCCGCTCTTTGGAGTAGCGGAGTTTATCTCCCAACGACATTGACTCGTAGTCATCGTCTCGTTGGGCCACCCATGCGTCGGTGGTCATTTCTTTTTTGCGCACGCGGCGGGCATCGACGTAGTGGGCGCGGCGTTTCGATTCCCAGATGCGCAAGGGAAGTAGTTTGGTGCGCTCGTTGGACCCTTCCACCCATTCGACTGGCACGTACTGTAGCGCCGTTTCCATATGCTTCTTGACGGCTTTAGCGGTGTTTTCGACCTGTAGTGCGGGGCCGGTCTCTGGGGTCCAAAGTTTCACACCGAGGCTTTCTAGGGCGCCTTTGAGTGCTTGGGTGCGCTGGTCTAGTAGTGGTTCTTTGACTTCTTGTAGGCGGCGCGCCCATTCGTTGTTCTTGTCGACATGAAGATCGCGTGCCCTGACGTATTCTGCATACGCCTCCTTACGTTCTTCAAGTGTGGCTCCGGGCCTATGCGTGATGTCATCGTACTTGTCATATGATTCTCTTCGGTCGCGTTCCAGCGCCTCGACGTCGGCCTGGAACTCGTCGGTCACCTTTTCGATGGCGGCGTTGATTTCTTCGGTGGTGGGCGCCCCAAAATCTTGCACCGCCTTGGCGTAAACACTGGTGCCGATTTCGACCACAATCCCGGCGCGCTCATAGTAGTTGGCGGCTGCTTCCAGGCGCGCGAAAGCGTCCTCAAGGTCACTTTCGGGGCCAGAAACCGGCTCGCCCCGCTCGTTTGTTTCCGTTCCTCCTGCGCCTTCCATGGCTTTCAGGCTGGCTCTTTTGGCGCGCCGGGCGGCAGGCGTGTGTGTGGGACAACGTCTGCCGCCTTGGGACAGTGCGCGGCACATCAGATGCCCTCCACTTCGATATAGCCGTCCGCGACGTAGAAGCTCGCACCTTCCATGCTGTGTCCGGTCTCGCTGTCGAGGCGTTTAGCTACTTGCGGGTCAATATAGTCGCGGTCTTGAAAACCGACCCCGCTCCCTGAAGCGCTCATGTAAAGGTCTCCCCCGGTCATGGGGCCGATTGCAGACAGTGGGCCTTCATGTTCGGCGTAGAATGTTGCGGCGTATTTTTCCAGCTGTTCTTTCGCGTGGGGGCTGAAATCCAGGTCGGTGTGGTCATACGGGTTTCCATCCGCGAAAGCTTCGTCGTCCAGTTTCATGTGCGCGTCTTGGAGGGCGACGGAGGTGAACTCACCGGCGAACTGGTGCTGCTTTTGAGTGTCTTTAGCTCGGGGCCAGTCTTTTTGTTTATCAACCCCGATGGATGCGCGTAGTTTTTTGGCTCGGTCACGAAAGAAGCTCTCGTCGTGTTCGAGGATGTTCAAAAAACTGCGGGGTGTGAGGTGTTCTTGCCTGGCAAAATCGGGGTTCCACACCTGGTTGAACTCGTTGTCGACGTCGAAGTTGTCCATGCGCTCAACCAGTGCTTCTTTGAGGCTCCGCGTGTCAGTGATGCCGCGCGAGTAGATGGTGAGCTTGCTCCCAGCCGGACCCGCGACACGGAGCGTTCCGGCCCCTGAAGGGTCTTCGATGCCGGTTCCGGGGTTGTCGAGGTTGAACTGAGAGACTGTGCCCCAAAACGTTTCTTCCATGTTGAAAGTGGGGGCGGTCAGGTCGATCTGTGCTTCGGCGTGGGCTTGGTGGCCGAACTGTCCGGTCTTTTGGCGTGCGCCTTCGCGGGCCGCTTCTGCCTTTTTGCTGATCGCCATTGGTCTGTCTCCTTGGTTAGTTGTTGTCGCTGGCGGCGACTGTTCGTTGGCGCCTGGCTAACGCTCGTTTGGCGGTGTCGCGGACGCTCTCTTCCTTGTCGGCTGTCAGTGCCAGGAGCGTTTTGTTGGGCGTACTTGGGTTTCTGGCTACGTCTTGGCGTATATGTTCGTACTTGTCTGCCGCTAGTACGTCTAAAGATGCGGGGGGCGCCGATGGGTTGGCGGCCACTTGTTCGCGCACCCACCTGTCTTGCTCAGTGCCTAGGCGCTCTAGTACCGGCGCGGGAGTGTTTGGGTTTGCGGCAACATTGGCGCGTACGCCCTGATGTTCGTCCGTGCTGAGGCGAGACAGGAGGTGCGGGGAGGCGCTTTCGTTTCGGGCCACGGTCTTTCGCACGCGGAACCTTTCATCTCGGGCTAAAGATTCCAGGACGTGGGCGGGGGCATCCTTGTTTAAGGCAACAGACTGGCGTACGAATCCTTCCGGGTCTTTCGACAGCTTCTCTAGTGCCTGTTCGGAAGTGTTGGGGTTCGCCCCGGTGTAGATGCGCACGGAAATGCCGGTGTCCCCCGCGAGGGCGTCCAAGGCATCTTTGGGGGTGTTTGGGTTTCCGGCAGCGCCCGCGCGCACCCGCCAGTCGTTGTCGACAGCTAGGTTGCCCAAAGTTTGGGGACGGCTGACCCGGTTTATAGCAACTGCGCGGCGCACAACATTACTGTCACTGGAGAGAGCGTCCAGAATCTCAGGGGGCGTGTTCGTGTTAGCCGCAACATTCCACCGCACGTCCAGCTTTTCGTCCTCGGATAGCAAGGCCAGGCTTCCGGTGGGGGTACCCGGATTCCCAGCCACGCCACTGCGCACGTCGTCGTCGCTGTTGTGGGCGAGGGTCGCCAGCACTTCTGCCGGTGTTGCTCTACTGTGGGCGGCGTCGCGCGGGTCCGCCCCCAGCTCTACGTCCGACTCGTTGTGGTTCTGGTGGCCAAACTTGCCTCTCACCCGGGCCGCTTCCCGAGCTTGCTCCGCCTTTTTGCTGATCGCCATTGGTCTAGTGCCTTCCATTGGTTTGTTGTTGTCTTTAGTGGGGGCGGCGGTGCTGGCAGGTTTGGCGGTGGACGCCCAAAGGCGGGAGAGACCAAGAACGGTTCTCGGTCTCCCCCGCCTTTAGTTGTGGGTGTTACGCCTTGCGACGCAGCGCCAGGAGGGCGCCGCCGCCGATTAGCACTGTCGCAATGAGGGCGACCAGACCGACTTTAGCGCCGGTTTGGGCTAGTCCGCCGCCACCGCCGCCAGCTGCGGGTGCGAGAGCGTTGAAGATTGAATCGTCTTCCACGTCTTTCTTGCTCCACTCGCCGGTTCCGGTGACTTTAGCTTCGTTCGTGTGCTTTTCGCCGGGCTTTACTCCGGTGAGAGTGCCGGTGCAAAGGATCGTGTCTTCAACGTCAAGCCACTTCATTTCTTCTTCCGGGCAGGTGAGGTTTTCAACCTTGGCGCCACCGAGCGTGGTTTCGTCGGTGAGCTTCAGGTCTACTAGCGGTTCGGTTCCCGTGTTGGTAATGAGGAACCCGATTTCGGTGTCGCCCACAAACTTGTACGGGTCGGACATCTCAAAATAGGTGCCTGACTCGACGCCTTCACTGAGGACGTACTTGACGAGGCTGACCTCTGGTACGCCCGGAGTGGTGGTGACAACCTCTTCAGGTTCGCGCGGGGTGTCGTTGTAGTACTCAACAAACTTGTTGTAGACAACACCGGGGGCGATACGTTCCATCTGAACGTAAGCGGTCCAGCCTGCCTCAACGTCCTTGCGGGTGTTGAGCATGTCCAGGTAGGTGTCCGTGGCGGAGATGGTGAACGTGCCATCATCTTCAGTGAAAGTAAACAGGCCGGTGGATTCTACCGACTCGTCTACGACGCTCACCTGGTCGATCACGTCACCGGCGGCAGCAACAAGTGTGTCGCCGTCGTAGAGGTCAACCTGGGTTTGGACCAGCCACGAACCGGTGAGACGGTCGTGGGTTTCCTGGTAGTCGTCGACAATGCTCCACGACTTCGAGTTCAGTGCCCGGTCTGCCGGGAGACGCGAAGAGGTGAGCTTGTAGTTGAACAGGGAACCGTTCTCCACGAGGCCGTGGTTGATGGATTCGCCGTCAACGTCAACGGTCACGTCCTTTTCAGGGTTGATTTCTTTGAGGGGGTTAGACACGACCTTCGTCTGGGTCATGTTGTTCTCAAAGTTTTGGTACGCCTGATTTTCGATCACGTAGCCATCAGTTTCTTTGATGACTTTCATGCGCAGATACACATGGTACGTGTTTCCCAGCAGGTCTTGGTTGATTGCCGGGTCTTTCAGAGGATCAATCTGGGCGGACCAGTAGGCTGCCAAGTCGCTTGGCTGCGGGTCGCCAGGAATGATTTCTTCGGGGGTGGAGTTGCCAGGCAGGCGGGTGTCCACGGTTTTCGCCATGACGTAGAGGGTGCCCTCGTCATCTTGAATGTTGAACTGGTCGGTGACCTTGGCGCCCACCGGATACGCTGCCGCATTGTCGGAACCGGACGTGGCCACGGTGACCGTGACGTCTTGCAGTTCCAAGTATTCGGAGTCGTATTCGTCCATCATTCCCAGCTTGTGAACCAGGTAGGCCATTTGCGAGGCTGATGGGCGGGCGTCCATGGTCAGGCGGTAGTCGATGATGTCACCGAGGACCACGGTTTTGCCGTCGATGTCGAAACAATCAACGTAGGTGCCGCCCGCATCCAGGTCACAGGAAAGGTCTTCCTTGTCTGGGGTGATGGGCGGAATCTTTACCGTGGGGATGGGGGTGGGCGTCTTCGACTCGTTGATAAGCTGCCACGCCTGGTTTTCCAGTGTGGAACCCAGGGCCGCGTCGGGGTCAACCTGGCCGCTGAAGCGTACCAGGAGGAATCCGGGCTTGTCGGTGCCGACGTTAGCCTTGACCCACTCGGGGTTCATAAGCAGGTCGAAGCTGCGGTTTTCGTCGTCCCAGTTCACCTGGTAGTCGCTGGCGGCAACAAACTTGAGTGTGCGCGCATCAAGGACGGTGATTGAAGACTTGTTGGGAATGAACTTTTCGTCATACTTGTCTTCGATACCGAACTTGTCGATGTCGTAAGCCATACCTTCAGGTACACGCAGGTCTACCGAAATCGTGTAGGCGATGGTTTGGCCGGGGATGACGTTCATGCCGTCGATGCTGGTGCCGTCGGCGCCCATGTCAAAGTCGCCAATGACGTCTTTGCCCGGGTCGGGGGTCCAGGTGAAAATCGGCGGAATGTTGGTGTTTTTGGCGTCGTTGTTCCAGACCACGCCAGCCTTGTTCACCATGGCAACGTTTTCGCCATGAGTGTTGTATTCGGGCAGGAACGAGCCTTCCAGGATTAGCTTTACCAGCACGTCAGAGGTGGTGAGAGCAAAAAACTCGGGGCTGTTAGCTACCGCAGTGGTTTTGCCGTCGGCGCTGGTGATGTCGAACCAGGCGGTGCGGTCAACCCAAGTGGAGCCGTCTACAGAGACATAGACGGACGCGCCGGGGTCGGTTAGTTGCAGGTAGTCGATGCCGTCCGACCAGTCATCCCAGATTTGGTAGGTGGCTAGCGGCAGGTCCAGGTCGTGAATGTAGTCGTTGGCTACAGCCACAACCGCGTCGCCGGGCAAAAACACCTGATTGTCAGCTCCGACGCTGTTAGACCAGTCTTTGTCGGAGGTGACGAGGGCGCCGTCCTTGTCGAGAACCCACGCCTTGTCAGGGGTGGGGGTGACCTTGTTCGGCGGCTTTTCTTCGGTGTCGATGCAGGTGGAGGTGACACAGAAGCTGCCGGTGTCGGCGAACGTGTAGTCGGTGGCGGTCGGCCACGGGGTTGTGGGTACGACCAGAGTGTAGGTGCCGGACATGGGGGTGGTGGAAGTGACCACTGCGGTTACAACCTTGCCGTCGCCCACGCTTTCAATGGTGACGGTAGCTGTTGCAGGGTTTCCGCTGGGGTCGAGAACCTTGATGCCGCTGGGATCATCGGCGGTGGCGGAGCCGAGCCAGACGCGCCCATCAGCCAAGGTGTCTTTGACCGTGAAGGTGGTCGCCCCGGAAGGTTGGACTTTGATGTGGGCGTCGATGGTGGTGCCGGACGCAACCGAGGGGTCATCGCCCAAGTCGTTGCCGGTGGCCGGGTCAATCAGCGCCTTTGTGGGGGGCGGTGCCACGGTGGTCCAAAGTTCGCGGGCGGTGGCGCGGTCGCCGTGTGTGACGGCTGCGGCCATGTTGCCCTGTTTGGGGATGGTTACCTGAAACCAGAAACGCCCACCGGGCCAAACATCCCAACCGAAGTCTGCGGGTGTGAAGCCGGGGCTGTTTTGGTTTTGGGCGTTGTTGGAAACGGTGAAGCTCTTGGTGCGTGCCATTACCGGGTCGCCGGACGATACCGAGCCGGGGCCGTATCCGTCCCACGCCAGTTTGACGGTGGCGTTGAGGGTGGCGTTTTCGCCGCCGGTGCGGGTGGTGTGGACCCGGTCGTAGACGGTTTCGGTGCCGCCAGGGGTAGTGAAACCTACCGCGTCGGTGGTGACGTTCAGCGTGTAGCTCATGGGCGGTTCACCCGAGTTGAAGGCGACACAGACTGCGGAGAGGAACGTGGAGGGGTCGACTCCGTTGCCGTTGCCGATTTCGTCGCGTGCGAGCTTTGCGGCGAACGCGTATCCGGTTTGGGTGGTGCCACCATAAGAGGCAGGAACCCTTGCTTGGTTATAGAAGCCAGGATAAGAAGCGCCCGCCCAGTTGTCGAGTGCGGAACGGAAACGCTGGGGACCAACCGCCGCGTCATAACCCGAATAGGGGTTGTCGCCGCTAAAAGCCCACATGATTCCCACCACGCGAGAGTTCGCGGCCCCGGTCCCGGTGTAGCGGGAGTTTGCTTCAGCCAGCGCGATATTGCACGCCTGGGTGACTTTTCCGGCCATCACGCTCCCGGTGGGGATACCGGCAGCGTTGATGAAGTAGTTGGTCGAGGCTGTCCCGGTCCCTTGCGGATAGCTCGGGCCAGGCTGGGGATTGTCATACCACCGCTGTTCGACGCCGAGACCGGATGCACCCGGGAGTCCCCCGCCGCCAACCGACCCCGCGCCGCCGTCATCGGCTGCGGCAGGCAGGGCACTAAAAAGTGTCCCAAAAATTAGTAGTAGCACCGAGGCGAAAGCGACGATCAGGCCACTTTTGCCGCGTGCTTTAGCGTGTGCTTGCACTTTTGCTCCAAACGTTTCGAGGTGTCGAAGACGCCAGCAGGCGCCCCCAACCTTGTTTGTAGGGCAAAACCTTTCCCTACACCCACAGGTAGGCAATACCCCCGAAACGCTTACGGACACGAACTTTTACAGCAGAGCAAAACCGGCTAAAACAAGGGAAAGCCCCCACCCACCTTTAGAGGTGGGTGAGGGCTAAAAGCAGGGACGGAAAGTGTCAGCCGCCGCAGTAGTATTCGCCGTTCGGACCCCAACAGTCGCCGGTGCCTGGCGCCTGGCCGCCGTCGCCAGTCGGCCCCATAGAGCCACCCCATCCAAAATCGGGTTTGTAGCCACCGGTGCTGGGCTTAGAACTACCAGACCCGGAAGGCCGGGAACTAGAACCGGTGCCGGAACCTGAAGGTCGAGAACTGGAACCGGACCCGGAAGGCCGCGAGCCGGTCCAAGTGTTGTTGTTGGAACCAGAGATTTTGCCCCGACCAGAGGTTGAACTGCTGCCCCGGCCTGAGCTTTGGCGCGCGGCAGCCTCGGCTGCGGCCCGGTCAGCAGCAGCTTTGGCTGCCACAGATTCGGTGACTTTAGTGCTGGGGCCACTAAGGCCGTTCGTGGCGGCCACAATAGCTGCGGTAGATTCTTCCACGCCAGAAATCAAAGCCTCGTCAAAGTCTGCGTCGCGCGCGGCCTTAGCCGAAGCGATAGCCCCGGCCAGTGCGTCACGGGTAGCGTTGTCGGCCACCTTCCCTTCCGAGGATGCCAACAAGTCTTCGGCGGTCGCCAAGGCAGAATCGAGCGCGCTCACAGCTTCGGTGCGCGCTGCCAGAGCTTCATCTAGCGCCTCTTGGTAGCGTGCCTGCAACAAAGCCACCACCTGCGCATCAACGTCTACGCGCGCTTGGTCTAGCTGCGCAACCGTGTCAAGCAGCGCGTCAACGTCTTCGCGGGTGACAACCTCGGGCGGATCAAAAGCCACCAGCTCCACCGCGCCAGACTGGGCCTGGCCGGACTGGGCCACTTCCCCCGACTGGCCGGACTGGGCATCCCCGGACTGGGCCGCTTCTGCGGGCAACAAGCCAAGCTCGCCCGCAGCCTGGACCAAGCTCACCGCGCTACCGGCACTAAAACTGGCCGGAGCCACACCACCCGACTGCGAACCAGACTGGCCGGACTGGGATTCAGACGGGGCGAACACAGCGTCAAGGCCCGCCAAGTAATCCTCGTCAAGAAAACTGCCACCAAAAGCGACACCCTCAACCTGGACGGCACCATTTAGAGTTTCCATACCCGAGACAAACACTTCGTCCTGGTCATCGAGCACGGCCAACTCATCGAGCGACACCGCTAACGCCTGCGCGCTCACAGTCACCTGGCCCGCAGCCTGCGCGTACTCATTATCTAAAGCCGCCTGGCGCGACCTCGCACCGGCAGCCACAAGAAACCAGACCAACAAACCAACCACCAGCAGCGCCACAACGCCACCGCCGATAGTCCAAGCCTTACTTTTAGTACTCATTTCCTTTCCTGCTTTCCCCTTATGGGTTCAACGAGTGAACCTTATGTCCACCCTATACCCCTTTAGTAGGGCAGAACACACTAACGTAGTTCAGAAAACGGGTCCCAAACCCCCTGCGGGCCATGAAGGGCGCATACCCACACGAGCCGCACCCCCATGCCGGGGGCGCCGTCAGCCTCGGGAACACAATCAGCCCCACACTGTCCACAAGTCCGGTACGACTCGTCCGGGCTTTCACTGATCCCATCTTCACGGAAAGAAATACGCCCCATTAGTTAGCTTCCTTTTCGATAGCAAGTTTGTACCCGAGGGCACCAGCTATTTTCTCCAGTGTCCCGGTGGAAACATTCTCGCCACCTTCAACGCGGGCTATTGTGGGGCGAGACACGCTCGCCGCTGCGGCAAGCTCATGTTGGGACCACCCCCGCCCCTCACGGGCCTGGCGGACGTCCTTGCCAATACCCTTGGCGGGGTTGGGGCTACGGCTCATTAGTCTCTGCCGTTAGGGTTTCGCTCAGAATGTCTAGGTTGGACCTCGCCTGTTGGAGCAGGACGCTCATGGTTTCTTCCATAAGGTTCCAATCTGGTGCGCCTTCATCGTCAAGGGGAAGCTTGATTTCCGCGTTTTCCATGTCTTCTTTTTTCCACTTGTCGATGTAGACGAAGTTTCTCCCAACAGCTTCAATCGTGGGCGCGATGAAAAGCCCTGACTCCGGCGTCAAAGAGAACTTTGGGTAAAGCACGTTGACGTCGTCGGTCGCCCAGAACGGTTTGGGTTGGTAGAAGGTGGTCCCCACTGGCCCGTTGTAGCAGACCGTCAACACGTTTCCTGGGTGAACGTGTTCGTCGTTGCCGATGTACTGCGTAATACCGTTGTTGAACTGGGATGCGCCAACGTAGGGAGTCTCCCCACCAACACGGTCAGTCATCTTCAATCTCGCCCCCTTCACAATGTCGAAAAGGTCTCCGATACGGAACTCGCCCCAGTCGCTCGTATCTACTAGCGTCCCAGGTGATGCCGCTAGCGCTATCAACTCATCGAGCTTGTGCTCCTGCTGCGCAAAGACCTCGCGCATTGTCTGTTCCATGTAGTCCCAGTCAGGATTACCGGCAGGGGTGACGGGGAGCATTACAGAATCGTCCTTGATGCGCTTCATCGAGATAGAGTCGCCCCATGAATAGCTCTGCTCTAGCGACGCGCGCAGGGCGGATATCAAGAACAGCTGGCAGTTCTCAGATTTCGATGACGCATCTCGGGAGTACAACGCAATGTTGTGGCTGTCGTTCGAGCAAAAGTCCTGCTTCTGGTACGAGAACGTGAGCGTCTTCCCACCGATCATGATGCACCCGCCCTCGTCGAGCCACTCTTCGGGGCAGTCGACGTACATTTGTACGCCGTTGTCGCCCTCCTGGGAAGTCACGTAAGGAGTCGTGCCGCTGTCCGGCACCAAAGAGGCCGCCGTGATGCTTTTGGTGTTTTTCATCTCGAAGACTTCAGTCATCGGAAAGCGTTTCCAATGCTGAGTGTCAATCTTCCTCACTTCGGCACCTCCAGAACTACAGAGTCAGCCATCTCGGTGGCGCTTGCCGAGTACGTTGCGAGCCTGCCGAGCTTCTCGCGCATGGTCCTGGCATCGACCCCGCGCTGGAACATGACATAGTCCATAGCGGTTTTTGCCAGGTCCTCTTCGGTCAGTACGAACGGCTTTACTGGGGCTTGCCAGCTCAGGCTCTCGGTCGTGTCGATCCACTGTCCAGTTCCGTGTTCACTATCGTCGCCACGTTCAATCGCGTCGATCCAGTAATTCTCTATCGCGGGCCAGCGGCCATAGATGTCGTGTCGGCCCTTGTTTTTGATAGTTACCAGCCCGTCTTCTTCGATGTTGACGGCGAAAAACTTCTTCCCATCCTGTGGGCGCCCCGCCTCGAACACAAAGATGCTAGTAGTTACTCCGACACCGAAAAACAGGTTTTCGGGTAGCTTCACCACCTTGTGGAGCCGGTGGTGGCGAAGGATACGCGCTATTTGGCTTTTGCTGGTTTTTTCTAACTTCTTGTCAGGAAGGATGAAGCCGCACATGGTTCCGCGCTCGACACTGTTCAGCACGTTTTCAACGATTTTCATGCAGCCGAACTTGTTTTCATAGGGTGGGTTCATCAAAACCTTGGTTGCCCTGGTGGCTTTCATCCAGTCGCTTGCAGAGTCGGTGCGGGCATCCATGTGGGCAAGGTTAGTTTTGCCGTCCTTATGGATCAGCATGTTCGCACATGCGAGCGCGTAAATCTCTCGATCAAACTCGATCCCGTAAAGCTGCTTCGCTTTGATTTGTTTGGCTTTGATAGTGCCTGGCCCACCGGCTTCGCGGATCATGTTGCTCATTGCTTTGACGAGAAAAGACCCGGACCCGGCGCAAGCGTCGAGGACGCGATCATCCTTGTTTACGTCGAGTAGACGGTACATGAAGCCGGTTATGTGGTCGGGGGTGAAAACTTGGCCGGACTCACTTTTCTTCTTGTAGCGGTTGAACTCGTTGAAGAAAATCGCCATGACGTCTTCTCCGCGCCATGCCGAAGAGTTGATTAGCCCTGAGATTTCGGTGATCCAGTCGATGAAGTCTCCGATAAGGTCGGTCAGACGCGCGACAGCCTTGGGGTCGTCTTCGTCGGTGGAGACGTTCATCTTGATCTCCGAGTAAACATCTGCGAGAAGTTGCAGCTTGGCGTTTTGCTTCAAGTCCCCTTTGATCGCCTTATTGAGGGCACTGAGGATGCCGTTATGGAAGTCGGAGTAGCCCATGCCGCGCACCAGGATCGCGTCATACCGGCGTGCAACCAGAGCGCAAGCGGTGAAAATCATCCGGTGGTAGAGGTTTTTGATACCGAAGTCGCCATGCAGCGAGTTGTTGATCCGCATCGTCAGTTCGTAGATGCGGTCTTTGTTGATGGGGCGTTCGGTTATTTTCTCAAAGTAGAATTCTTTCGGCTGAAGCTCGTCAGGAACCTCTAGTGGCTCCCCGTCGAGGTAGGCGCGTGTGCGCTCACCGTCGAAGACAATACCCACCACATGGTCGTATCGGGAACGTGCGGTTTTGCAGTATTTTTCGACCTGAGCCTTTAGCGCCGGGGATTCGATAGGCACCAGGTCTTGTGCTTTGGTTTCCAGCAGTAGTGCCACAGCCCCACGGTCGTTGGGCAGATACCAGCCGTCAGGCTTGTTCGCGGAACCTTCCCCGGTAAAGCCAAGCTGTCGCATGGTAGTAATCTGGCCGACGCCGCTGGTCGCCTCAGAGGCAGGGACGTCGGCCAGGCCGAGTATTTTTTCGGCCAGACTTCTAACCTGGTCTTCTGTCATACCTTCAACGCCCATAACCCCTTACCCTTTCAACTGACAGCCGCCTGCCGACCTACCTCCATTGTATCAGATATGTTGCATTGCGTCAGTCGTGGTGGCGTCCCCAAAGACTGCGCTGGGCGGCCCGCGCGAGGTCCGGGTTTTTGGATTGCGCAAGCCTTTTGAGGGTTGCGGTGGGGGTGCGCGGGTGTCCGGCCACCAACCGGCGCACGCCCGTATCCTTGGCTCGGCTCAGGCGTTCGAGAGCTTCGGGTGTCGCCTGGCTGCTTTTGACCAGGTCGCGGGCGTAGCCGGTGTTAGGGGAGGCCGCGACCCGCTCGGCCAGACGCGTGAACGCTTCGCCTCGGAAGTTGGCATTTTTCGCTAAAAAGGCGGTGGGTGGGTATTCGGTTTCTGAGATTTCCCGCAAGGTCCCTGCGGAGGTGTTCGGGTTGACGGCTAGGGAGTCACGAAGTTTTCGGGGTTCGTCTTCGAGGAAGGATTCTTGCGCATACCGCCCTTTCGTGTCTGCCCACAGTCGGTCGAGGGCGGCGGCGGGCACGACGTCACTTTGGGCGAGGTCCGCGCGGACTTGGAAAGACTTGTCCGTGGCCAAAGCACTAAAGGTGGCGGTGGGCGTGTTCGGGTTCCACGCGAGGTCGGCTCTGACCCACTCGCTGGTGTCTTTGCCTAGTTCGGCCAGAGTCTCGGCAGGGGTGGCTGGGTTGCGGGCCACATACTCGCGAACTTGAAAGTCTTCGTCAGATGCTAGTTTGCTCAGAAACTCAGCGGGGGTGGCGTGGTTTCGCGCGACGCACCAGCGTACCGCCGAGTCGGGGTCGACCGCGAGCGTCTCTAGCGCTTCGGGCGGAGTGGCTTTATTTGCTGCAACCTCCTGACGGGTCGCAGTACTTGCGTCATACGCCAGCGAGGCCAGAGTGGCGCCCGGAGTCGCTTCGTCCTGTGCTAGAGCCTGTCTCTCGAACCAGCCCTGCGGAAGCGGCGCCAAGTCCACATCTGCTTCGGCATGGGTTTGGTGGCCGAACTGGCCTGTTTTTTGGCGTGCGCTTTCCCTAGCTGCTGCTGCTTTTTTGCTGATCGCCATTATCTACGTCTCCCTCTAGTCGTTGTCTGCGGTGGGGGCGGTGCCCGCGCCAGCTTTGGCGAGAGCTTTGATGGCCTCCCATTTCACGTCGTACACCGGGTCTTCCCGCAGCTGTTCGAGCATTGGTGTCGTGACTGCGGGGTTGGCTACTGTGGCCAAGCGGGTGTACTGGTCTTCGCTTTTTGTCAGACGCTCTAAAGTCTCGGCAGGCGTCGCGGGGTTTCGAGCCACGAATCCGCGCACTTGCTGGTCTTTGTCTTTGGCGAGGCGTGCAAGGACTTGTCCGGGGGCGCTGGTGTTTCCCGCGACCCCTGATCGCGTGAACTGGTCTTCACTTTTTGCCAGGTGCTCTAAAGTGCTGGCAGGAGTGTTCGGGTTTCGTCCCACACATCCGCTCACCAGGTCTTCTTCCTGGATTTTCAGGTGTTTTTTCTCGTCTTTAGCCATCTGTGCGAGAGTCTCGGGGCGGGTGTGGGGGTTGCGGGCCACGGGGCCGCGCACTGTCGAGTTTTCGTCTGAGGATAGGGCGTGTAGGGTTTCAGGGCGGGCGCTGAGGTTTGCGGCCACGTAGCGGCGCACTTGTGGGGCTTCGTCTTTAGCGAGGACCGCGAGAGTCTCTGGCGGCGCAGCCTCGTCTTGCGCCAGTCTGAGCCTTTCAGTCCAGTCTTGCGGCACTGCCGCCAAATCCACATCTGCTTCGGCGTGGTTTTGGTGTCCGAACTGGCCGGTTTTTTGGCGTGCGGCTTCTCGTGCGGCTTTTGCTTTGCCGTTGATGGTCACTGGTTTCTCCCCCACTAGGTTGTTGTTGTCTCTAGTGGGGGCGGCGGCTGGTGAAGCATTGGCGGGTACAACAATGGGGGCCAGGATTATCCCGACCCCCATTGCATCGCTCCACGGCGCACCGCTAAGCGACTACGTATGTGCTAACCATACCATTGACTTCCTCCCAGCCGTGAACGGCTGGGATTCCTACTGCGGTTTGTTCCGCTTCGGTGGGTTCCTGTTTCATGAGGGTTTGCTCTCCTGCTAGGCAGTGAGTCTTACGGCCCCTTCGCAGGCGTTTAACCACTCCGCAAGCCCTGCGGTAAGCCTAGTTTCCCAATCTTGGTGTCGATCTGATGGAATGTCGCATCTAGGGGGTGGTCGAGGATTCGGATTGGGGCCGCAGCGGTGTACAGTGGGTTTTACAGTCCCCCCACCGCCTCTCCTAGAAGCGCACTGTGGGGGTCCTATTTTGGATAAAACCACCCCCACCTGACCAATTGGCCGGGTGGGGGTATTTTTTGTTTCTAGCAGTGAACGGGCGTCTAGCCGTGCTGAAGTTGGGATACCGGCAAGAATTGGTGTCTAAACTCGGGCTCTCGGCGTGTCGTTAGGGTTGCCAGCGTCCGCCCCATCCTTTTCGGTTCCAGAGTCCTTCGTCGGCGCTGAGTCCTGTGTCGTAGGTGGCGGGCCCGAGGGGACGTGTGGTGCGGGGTTTCTTGGGGACGAGGCTACGCACGGGCCTGTCAGTGACGTTCCAGTCCTTCAGGATCTGTCTGGGGGTGTGTGGGGTCTCGGTGTAGGAGTGCAGAACCCATTCGATCGCGCAGGCTTGGTGGTCTTCGGACAGTCCTGGGTGAGCCTTGATGACCCGTTTGACCTGGTGGTTTATCGACTCGACGGGGTTGGTGGTCCGTTCCAAGGTGGTGTCAGTGGTTAGGAAAGCGAAGAGCTCGCCTGCTTGGTAGAGCCGGTTCAGGCGGTAGTAGACGCGGCGGTCTCTCTCATGGGTGTACCACCAGCCGCTAGCCTTTTTGCCTCTGACCTGGGCGCCTTCGGGGTCGTCTTTGGCGTAGGTTCGCTCCTTAAGGTAGTCCCGGTATTGGGAGTGGAAGGCGGCTAGGAGGGCGGCCCATTGGGCGGCTTCTTCCTTGGTTCCCACTTTCAGGAGTCTCTGGGACAGTGCTAGGAGGGCACGTCCGGCGGGCGTCTTCGGGTTTCGGGTCAGGTCCTGGGTGTTGTTGCGATGGACGTGCAGCAGGCACCGTTGGATGCGGGTTTCGGGCCAGCATTCCTTGATCGCTTTGAGGGCTCCGCCGGCCCCGTCGGTGGTGACCACGGTCGGGGCGACGATTGTGGAGAGCATCTGAGCGTAAGAGGCCGCGTTCTCGCTGTGGCACCACTGCCACCCGACGACCGCGCCGTTGCCGCTGCGGGCTACTAGGAGGCACCAGTGGTAGGCCAGGTGGGTTCCGTCGATGAAGACTTGGTCGTGGATTTCCCCGGTGACCGGCGGCTTTGGGGTGGGAACCTTCCAACACCAGGCGGTGTCGTGACGGAACGAGCGGCCCGTGAGGGTTCCGTCCAGGTCGGCTTGGCTGCGCGGGCCCCGCACCCAGGCCAGGAAACGTTCGAACTGGGCCAACTCCTTTTGATCGGTGCGGGTCTGGCTGGTGCTGGCACCGCACTTGGTGCACCTCCACCGGACCCGCCCATCGCGGGTTCCGTTGCGTTTGAGGCCTGCCAAGCCACAGGCGGGACACTTCTTTGTTGATGCGGGTCTTCCCATGTTTGAAGGGAACAAGGACGGCCGCTAGCACACAAACTGTGAAAACCGGGGACCTCAAGCGCAGGACCCGAACTTATGCTCCAAAGGCATACGTAACCCAAGTTACCCGCACGACCGCGCCAAACACCCCAGGATTTAGACACCAATTCTTGCCGCATTCCCCTGAAGTTCCCGCTCGGCAGCGTACTGCGAATCACGACGCTGTTGCTCTTGGCTAGCTTGGCCAAAAGTTTTTGCGAAGTGTTCGGGTCCGTGGCAGCCAAAAGATCGGGGCTGCCGCCAGTGCGCAAACGCCTTTTGGGTCGCTTCTGGCACCACTTTGGACACCTCTTAGCTATTTCGGGGCCGCTTGGACAGTGCCAGACCCGCTCCCCCAGCCAGCAGGGCTAGTGCCCCGCCAAGCAGCCAAACACCATTGGCGCCGGTTTGTGCCAAGCCACCGGCGGGCGGTTTGGTCACTTCGGGCGACTGCGGCTCGGGAGATTGTGGCTCGGGCGACTGCGGCTGCACCGGCGGCTCGGGCGATTGCGGGACCTCACACTCCTCAGCAGG
>ERZ1032924.6-NODE-6-length-65134-cov-7.729129_pt1 | contig 65134 bp, 54 predicted proteins | sample MGYA00516956_ERZ1032924 | MGnify/ENA primary metagenome ERZ1032924 (study PRJEB33719, sample SAMN04262513) | wastewater metagenome | biome: rural village; feature: composting latrine chamber; material: composting feces with ash | place: El Salvador | collected... | reverse complement strand
CGGTGACGCCGCCACCTTCGCCCACCTGCTGCAGTTCGACTCGGTGCACGGCCAGTGGACCGGCGGCGGCGATGATATCACGGCGGACGACAGCGCCCTGACGGTGGCCGGACGGCGCATCGCCTTCACGGCAAACCGCGAGATCGAGGCCACCGACTGGTCCGGCTGTGACGTGGTGATCGAGGCCTCCGGCAAGATGAAGACCACCGACAGGCTCCAGGCCTACCTCGACCAGGGGGTCAAGCGCGTGGTAGTGAGCGCCCCGGTGAAGAACGAGGGCGTGCTCAATCTGGTGATGGGGGTCAACGACCACCTCTTCGACCCGGCCCGGCACCGTATCGTCACGGCGGCAAGCTGCACCACCAACTGCCTGGCCCCGGTGGTCAAGGTGATCCACGAGAACCTCGGCATCCGCCACGGCTCCATGACCACCATCCACGACATCAGCAATACCCAGGTGATCCTCGACGCCCCCCACAAGGATCTGCGCCGTGCCCGGGCCTGCGGAATGAGCCTGATACCGACGACCACCGGCTCCGCCAAGGCGATCACCGCCATCTTCCCGGAGCTGACCGGCAAGCTGAACGGCCACGCCGTGCGGGTGCCGCTCGCCAACGCCTCGCTCACCGACATGGTCTTCGAGGTGGCGCGCGAGACCACCGAGGAGGAGGTCAACGCCCTGCTGAAGGAGGCCGCCGAGGTTTTCTCTTGCTCTGCCTCCAAAGCGCAGAGTCGATCCCATACGCCCCGTTCCTTTAGGAGGTTGACGGACAAGTCGTAGAGGTTTATCTCCCGAACGCTGATGCCTGCCTTCGAAAGGTAGTTGATGGTGCGCCGCTTCCCCTTCTCCACTGCCACGGCATCTCCAGGTTCATACGGGTAGATAAAAAAGGGGACCTCGTTCGCAAGTCCCTCCATTCGAAGGAAACGACCGCTAGCCAGAACGTTGCGAACATGCTCCTCTTGGCGTGCGAGTTCAGCTGAGTTCATTGGTAACCTCCATTGGCACCCGGGCGGGCAGAAAGCGAATGTCGCTTGGGTCCTGCGCATTGAAAAGGCCAAGCGTCCTGTCGGACAGAACCGCCTGTTGAATTTGTCCATCAGATAAAAGATCTGCCTCCGTCAGCATGCGGAAAACATTTGCGCGGAGCTTCTTCAAGGTGGAGTCCTTCAACTCAGTGAGTTCAGGTCGCCAGAGCGACTTGGAACTGACGAAACGATCAAACTCTTTGTGGCTAAGTCCTGGAGTGAGCAGAAGAAAACGCTCCCGAACGACGTCCTCGGCGAAATCTCCGATGAACACATATCGCCGGCAAGCCGCCACCCACATTAGGTAGCCGCGTTCACTAGGACTCAGTTCGTCGAACGTTTCCAGCTCCGCATCCTTGAGCACGGCAAGTCTTTGAACTGTCTCCCGGGCAAGCCGAGCACTGGAAGTAGAGGTCCGCGCCTGAAGCAGGTTGTCATCTTCGATAACCCTTCTGACCTTCTTCCAGTCACGCAGTTGCAGGTACAGCGGAACCGCAACTTGCGCTTCTCTTAGCAGGAGCGTCCCCGAAGTGAAGGAGAGTGCGTAACGCTCGTGATCACCTGATCGCAAAGGGACCCCCTTCCGTTTTCGGACAGTAGGCAACCGTACTTCGACCTACCGACAAACTCTGCACTCCAACCACTGATGGTTCGTGGTCGCCAGCAAGGCACCACCGCGTTCATTGATCGCAACGGGTTGAATTTGCGGCTCTGTAGCCATTGGACAACATATTTGATCGTAGTCAGCGGTGACGCTTCTCGCCCCCGAAATTCGGTACCACCGTCCATGCCGTAAATCTTTGTTGCTTCCCGGCTACCGATCACAACCTTCACGGAGATTGAATGTGCCTATCGCCTTTGTCAACAACTTCTTCGGCGGCAGCGGAGGACGAGGGTTCCTCGGCCCCGATTTTGACCGTTATAAAACAAAGACAGACTTCAATTGACCAGGGCTTAACGACCCCTAACAACGCTAAGCGCTAGCTTTATATAAGTAGCCAAGCGGACACCTCAAGGCGGTTGGCTCTTTATACGTCACATTTCGTCGGTAGCAGCAGAGGTCTAAAGCGGCCACTGGTACCGGCAAGTTCCACATGCGCAACCGGTCTGCCGGCAGACCTTCTCTCGCGACTACCTTCTCTCGCGGCTGTTCGGCTCCGTCGTCATTGCAGGGCCCCAGGTCATTTTCGGTGCACCCTCGCACCTCTCCTTTATTTATTGGGGACAACAAGAAGAGGCTTGGAACTACACAACTTCGCAGTTCCAAGCCCCCTTGTTGGGCGTTGCGGGCTATCAGACCAAGCCGGATCTTAGAAGTCCCAGTCGTCGTCCTCGGTTTCCTCGATCTCCCCGATCACGTAGGAGGAGCCGGAGCCGGAGAAGAAGTCGTGTGTTTCGTTGGCATCTGGGGCAAGTTGGGCGAGGATAGCGGGGCTGACCGCGGTGTCCTCGGGAACAAAGAGTGCCTCGAAGCCCAAGTTCATCAACGCTTTGTTCGCGTTGTAACGCAGGAACTTGATGACATCCTCGGTCAAACCCAGCGGATCGTAAAGGTCCCTAGTGAACTTCTCTTCGTTGTCGTAGAGCTCGCTCAACAATTCGTAGGTGAAGTCTTTGAGTTCGTCTTGGCGTTCCTGTGAAGCCTTCTGGTAAGCGCGTTGGAACTTGTAGCCAATGTAGTAGCCATGCACTGCCTCATCCCTGATGATTAGGCGGATGATGTCGGCAGAGTTTGTCAGTTTGCCGTGAGAGGCCCAGAAGAGGGAGTAGTAGAAGCCGGAGTAGAACATGAAGGATTCCAGCATCACCGATGCGATCTTCTTCTTCTCCGGGTCATCTGCCACGTAGTACGAGTTGATGATCCGCGCTTTGTTCTGAACCTGCTCATTTTCCCGAGACCAACGGAACGTCCTGTTGATGTCCTCCGTCCCCAGAAGTGTGGAGAAGATGGAACTGTAGGACTTCGCATGCACAGACTCCATGAAGGAGATGTTTGTGTACACCGCTTCCTCATGCAGAGTCAGCGCGTCGGGCAGAAGTGAAACCGCGCCGACAGTGCTCTGCAGCGTGTCAAGAAGGGTCAAGTTCGTGAACACGTTGGAGAAGACATCTTTCTCCGTTGGGGTCAGAGTTCCCCACGACGGGATGTCATTGCTGAGCGGAATTTTCTCTGGCAACCAGAAATTTGCGGTCAACCTGTCCCAAACTTCGAGATCCTTTTCGTCTTCGATCTTGTTCCAGTTGATCGCTTCGAAGACCTCTTGCTCATTGACATCCGACTTTTCGGCCTCTGTCACAACAACTCCTTTGGGTCTAAAAGATGCGCGCTACTTCGCCTATCTTCGTTGGCGTACCTAGCAAGCCTAGCCCAGCGACCACGCTCCGAAACAGGGCGATCCATCACGAAGTCGACCAGGACCGAATGGGGCGCCACAGCGTGCTCTAAGCGGTCACAAATTAAGAGTTACCAAACCGTTACCGTTACATTCGACACTCTGGGAGCGCTCCCAGTATGGTGGTGAGTAACGTCTGGGAGCGCTCTCAGATTGTGAAACCCCGGAGCATCTGACCGAGGTCAAGTTACGGGCCATCGGCCCCAACACAAGGAAGTGATCATGCGTAGGAAACTAACAAAGGGCACGCTGGCAGCCACACTCGTGGCTTCGGCACTGGTGCTTGCATCATGTTCATCCGGCGGAACTGCTGACTCAGGCGACAAAGGTGAGTCCGGAGACGCTGGAGCAAGCGGCTCGGATGACAAAATTACTCTGACGGTCGCCACATTCAACGAGTGGGGCTACACCGACGAACTGTTGCAGGAGTACATGGACGAACACCCGAACATCATCGTCGTTCACAACCGCGCTGCAACGTCAGATGACGCTCGCGCCAACTTCTTCTCGAAGCTTGGCAAGACCGGCCTCGCCGACGTTGAAGGTGTGGAAGTTGACTGGCTTCCTGAGGTAATGCAGTACTCCGACCTCCTGGAGCCCGTTGCGGACGACCTGAAGTCACGCTGGCTTGACTGGAAGGTTGAAGCTGCAACGGATAGCGATGGCAACCTGATTGGTTACGGCACCGATATTGGTCCGGAAGCAGTTTGCTACCGTATGGACCTCTTCGAAGAAGCGGGCCTCCCCTCCGATCCGGACGGCGTTGCCGAACTTCTTGACGGAGACTGGACCAACTACTTCACCGTTGGTAACGAATACGTCACTAACTCGGGTGGCAAGGCCTTCTACGACTCGGCCGGCGCCATCGCTCAGGGCATGCTGAACCAGGTTGAGGCTGCGTTTGAGAACCCCGACAGCGGCGAAATCATTGCCACAACGAACCCTGAAGTCAAGTCTATCTACGACGAACTTACGGCGGCATCCGCAACGCAGTCAGCCAAGCTTTCTCAGTGGTCTGATGACTGGTACGCAGGCATGGCCAATGGCGACTTCGCAACGACGCTGTGCCCGGGCTGGTTCCTTGGAATCATCGAAGGTAACGCACCTGACGTCACCACTTGGAACGTTGCAAACGTGTTCCCGAACGGTGGCGGCAACTGGGGTGGCTCTTACCTGACCGTTCCTGCTAACGGTGAGCACGTGGCTGAGGCTGCGGAACTCGCTGCATGGCTGACCTCGCCTGAGATTCAGGCCAAGGCCTTCGCAAACGTTGGCACCTTCCCCTCACAGGTGGAAGCACTGTCCTCTTCCGAGGTGCTTGACTACACCAACCCGTACTTCAACGACTCACCTGTCGGCAAGATCCTCGCGGACCGCGCCGAAGCAGTGAAGGTCAGCCCCTACAAGGGCCCGGAGTACTTCAAAGTTATGACCGCCTTCCAGGATGCGCTCACACGCACCGAGGACGGCAGCCAGGACGCGACCACTTCATGGGACCAGTTCGTCAGTGAAGTGGACGCGATGTGAGCACCAAGCTGATGGCAACGTCAGTTAGGTGAATCCTGTGGCTAGAGCACAGTCTGATTCGAAGCGGGGTGCGGGCGGCAAAGCCCGCGCCCCGCGGCGCATTGGGTTCGGCGACGCGCTAAGTAAGTTCGACTTTAAGCTGTCGCCCTACCTCTACATCTCTCCGTTCTTCATCATTTTCGCGGTAGTAGGCCTGTTCCCGATCCTGTACACGGCAGTGATCTCCTTCATGGATTGGGACTTGGTGCGAAATAGCGGAGAGTTCATTGGGTTTGGTCAGTACACCTACGTCTTAAGTCAACCCAAGTTCTGGACGGCGTTGTGGAACACGTTCAGCATTTTTATTCTTTCAAGCGTTCCCCAGGTCATTGCAGCCATCTTCATTGCAGCGATGCTAGATACAAACTTGCGTGCAAAGACCTTCTGGCGAATGGGTGTTCTGGTCCCATACGTCATGGCCCCAGTTGCGGTTGCCCTGATCTTCTCCAACCTTTTCGGTGACGAGTACGGCTTGGTCAACAGCATTTTGGGTGGCATTGGGATTGCTCCGATCAAATGGCACGTCAGTTCCTTCTGGAGCCACGTCGCAATCGCGACAATGGTTAACTTCCGTTGGACTGGTTACAACACCCTGATCCTGCTTGCGGCCATGCAGGCGGTACCCAGGGAGCTGTATGAGGCCGCCACTGTCGACGGTGCCGGCAAGGTCCGACAGTTCTTCTCCATCACTATTCCGTCTCTGAAGCCAACCCTCATCTTCGTCATCATTACCTCGACCATTGGCGGTCTGCAAATATTCGACGAGCCGAAGATGTACGACAGGTTTGGCCGCGGTGGCGCTAACGACCAGTGGTTGACACTCAGCCTGTACCTGTATCAAACCGGCTGGGGAGAGTGGAACTTCGGTAGAGCCGCTGCGATTGCGTGGCTCCTGTTCATCCTGATCCTCCTGATTGGCATCCTCAACCTGATCGCTACACGTTCCGTTGTGGCTGACACAGGCGGCGGCATGACAAGAAAGCAGAAGAAGGAACAAAAGCGGAGAGCCAAGGCGGCTGCCGCTGCAGTAAAGGCCGAGAGGCTGGCACAGAAGCGCGAAGCAAGCGCTGAACCTGTCGCGAGCGGGGGAAGGAGAAACACGCAATGAGCTCTATAGAAACACCTCCCTTGGCGACGCCCGAGGTGCTGATCGAAGACGCCCCGGAACAGAAGAAGGGCCGCAAGCGGATCCGTTCTTTCGACCGTCCTCGTTGGTACATCTACGGGATTCTGGCAGCCATCCTGTTGGGGTTCTTGTTCCCCTTCTACTGGTCCATGCTCATTGGGTCGAAAGACGCCTACGCAATCCGTGACCCCAATATGAGCTGGTGGCTTGGCGGCAACCTGTTCAAGAACATGGCAGCGGTTGTAAACAACCCCGCGGTCAACTTCTGGAAAGCGCTGTGGAACAGCATTTTCTCCTCAACGCTGATCGCAGCGTCCGTGGTGTTCTTCTCCACGCTCGCAGGTTGGGCGTTTGCGAAACTCAGGTTCAAGGGCTCACAGCCCCTGCTGATCTTCGTCATTGCCACCATGGCTGTGCCGACCCAGCTTGGCGTTGTTCCCCTGTACCTGCTGTTCTCCAAGATCGGCTGGACCGGCACCATGGGAGCCATCATCGTTCCCGCTCTTACCAGTGCGTTCGGTGTGTTCTGGATGACGCAGTACCTGCAACAAACGGTGCCTGACGAGTTGGTCGAGGCGGCCCGTGTTGACGGCGCAAACCAGTTCAGAACATTCCTTGCGGTGGGCTTGCCCGCGGCAAGACCGGCAGCAACCATGCTGGCACTGTTCACGTTCGTCTCTTCCTGGAACAACTTCTTCTGGCCATTCATTGTGTTGGACCCACAGAACCCAACACTGCCAGTCGCGTTGTCCCTGCTACAGGCGAACTACTTCGTGGACTACTCAGTAGTCCTGGCAGGTGTGCTCCTGTCAACAATCCCATTGCTGATCCTCTTCCTGTTCGCAGGCAAGCAGCTCGTTGCCGGCATCATGCAGGGCGCAGTGAAGGGATAACCAAGATGAATCGACGCCTGCAGGCTGCAGTTTCGAGCTCCAAGCTCGACGTACCTCGCGCTATCCCGGACCGCTTTCTTCTGGGTGCTGCTGCCGCCGCATACCAAATAGAAGGCGCGGCGCTTGAGGCCGGCCGGCAGGCGTCGATTTGGGACACGTTTACGCGTGTCCCCGGGGCGGTGGTCGCAGGAGACAATGGAGACGTCGCCTGCGACCACTTCCACCGATATAAAGAAGACGTGGCACTCATGAAACGAATCGGGCTTGATAGTTACCGATTCTCTATTTCCTGGGCTCGCGTCATGCCAGACGGTAAGACTCTGAATCGGGAAGGCCTGGACTTCTACCAGCGCCTCATCGATGAGCTGCAAGAAGCCGATATCCTCCCGTGGCTCACCCTCTACCACTGGGATCTACCGCAAGCGCTTCAAGACCGCGGCGGGTGGCCCGCAAGGGACACTGCCAAGCGCTTCCTCGACTACGCCATGACGACCTATGACCGTCTGGGTGATCGAGTACAGGTCTGGACAACTTTGAACGAACCCTGGTGTTCCTCGTTCCTTAGCTACACGGGCGGTGAGCACGCCCCCGGCCATCAGAGCCTGGAAGAAGGCATGCTGGCCAGCCACCATCTCTTGCTGGGTCACGGCTGGATTGTCGAAGAGCTCCGCCGCGCTAACCCAGACCTCAACCTGGGCTTAACGCTGAATCTCACGCCGGCCCAGCCGTTGGACCCCGACTCCCCAGCGGATCAGCGCGCCGCTCGACTCATTGACGGCCAAATCAACCGTTGGTTTCTGGACCCCTTGTTCAGGCGCCAGTATCCGCAAGACATTGTGGAAGAGTTCCGGCAGATCGACGAAAATGCTGTCCAAGCATTCGAGAATGCGATTCATCCCGGAGACATGCAGGCCATCGGCACTCGCATAGACACGTTGGGTATCAACTACTACCAGCCTGAACACGTAGTTGGGGCATGGGAAGTACCCGCCCACATTCGCGAAAACCTCGGCATCACCACGCTGACTCCCCCACCGGACTCAGCGCCCCCCAAGTCTTTGAAAGTTGTGTCGCCGCTACCGGCGATGGATGGGGTGATGAGCCCGGATTCCGGGCTCCCTCGTACAGCGCAGAAGTGGCAGATCGACCCAATCATGCTGAAAGAACTGTTGCACCGCATCAGCGACGACTACACGAAAGAAGCGGAGGTCCAAATCGTCGTAACGGAAAATGGTGCGGCCATGGATGACCAGGTGACCCCGCCGACCCCGGGCACCAACGAAAAGCCAGCAGTACATGACCCGGACCGCGAGGCGTATCTGGCTCTGCACCTGGCGGCGACGTTGGACGCATTGGAAGAGGGCGTAAACGTAGGCGGCTATTTCTACTGGTCCCTGCTTGACAACTTCGAGTGGACTTGGGGCTACGACAAACGCTTTGGCATCATTTACGTGAACTACAAGACCCAGGAAAGAATCCTCAAAGACAGCGGGAAACTCTACTCCCGAATCATTAGCGATCGCACCTTGGACGTTGGGCCAGATGCCGGCCGAATCGTCCGAGAAGGGACTCTAGTTCAAGGACGAAACTAGAGAACTATCAGAATTTTAATTGAGAAACCATGCCACAAAAGACACTTCAACCCGAAGAAGCACACGAATTTTCAGAACCCGTAACCCTAGAACTGGTCGGCAAACGGGCGGGCGTGTCCCGCTCTACCGTTTCCCGCGTTATCAATAACGCTCCAGGGGTAAGCCGGGCAGCGTCCGAGGCCGTGCTGAACGCGATTTCTGAACTGGGATATATTCCCAACCGCTCCGCGCAATCTCTTGCCACAAAGAGGGCAGCGGTTGTTACCGCCCTCATCCCTGAACGGGTGCAGCGTGTCTTCGGCGACCCCTTCTTCGGAACAATCATCGACGGGATTGACTCATACCTAAACGATACTGATCTCATCCTCAACTTGATGCTGACCAGCAACGATAGCTTCGGTAAGGCGCTGTCCTACCTAGCCGGAGGACAGTCAGACGGTGTGCTTGTCCTCTCCCATCACTGCTCCCACAGTTTGGTGCAGGCGCTGGAAAGCAGGGTTCCTGTGGTCTACGGCGGCCGCCCGGCAACCGATGCGGAGATGCGCACGTACGTAGATGTCGACAACGTCGAGGGTGGCCGAAAAGCCGCTCGATATCTGGCAAGCCTGGGCCTCAAACGCATCGGAATGATTGGTGGCAGTCCCGACATGCTTTCCGCCAGCGACCGCTTGCAGGGTTTTAAGGAAGTAATGGGGGAAGAAGGTCGCCTCGGCCCAATCGAAATGGGCGACTACTCCGCAGCCAGTGGCAAAGATGCCGCACGAAGACTCCTCGAAAGGGGCGAAGCCTTCGACGGCCTATTCGTGGCCAATGATCTGATGGCTCGCGCTGCCGTAGGTGTCTTTCGGGCGGCGGGCCTCTCTGTTCCCGGGGACGTCGCAGTGGTCGGTTTCGACGATTCAGTTGAGGCGACCTCCGTGCACCCTCACCTCACCACCATCCGGCAGGACCCTTTCCTGCAAGGGTGGAAGATGGCGGAACTGCTGTCCGAACGACTGCAAGGGGCGGCGAGTCCGAAATCAATAAGATTGCCAACCGAACTTATCGTCCGTGAAAGCGCGTGACTGCGCGAGGGCTACGACGTGCACCGCTAGAGGCCAGGAATGATGAGGCTTGCAATCCAGAAGTAGATGAGCAGGCCAGTGCCGTCCACCAACGTTGCAATCATCGGACCCGAAACAACAGCGGGGTCCACCCCCACGCTCTTCAGGATCAGCGGCAGCATTGAAGCGATAAAGGAAGACCACAAAACGATCGCGAACAACGCGATTGCCACGGTTACCATCACCGGCCATATGACGCCAAGGGTCCAGGCACGCACCAGTCCCGCAGCCCCCATGACGACGCCCAACAGGACCCCGGTTCGGATTTCCTTCCAAGTAACGCGGAACATGTCGCCCAGACGGACCCCTTCGATAGACATTGCTCGAATCAGGGTGGTGGTGATCTGTGTTCCGACGTTACCGCCGGTTCCAATCAGTAGCGGGATGAAGAAAGCCAGTGATGCGATCTGCTGAATCTCATCTTCGAAGGCCTTCATCACGTTGCCGGTGTACATCTCCGCGAGGAAGAGAACCAGCAACCATCCAACACGTTTGCTCCACAACTTCCAGGGCGAGGCCTGCATGTATGGAACGTCCAGCGGGGCGGAACCACCTTGGAGCTCGGCGTCCTCCGTGGTTTCCTCGGACAAAATCGAATTGATGGTTTCCTGGGTGATTACGCCCAAAATGTGTTGACCATCCATGACGGCAACAACTTCGGAGTCGCGCTTCCTCACCAGGTCGGTGACAGTTTCCTGGTCTGCCAATGGGGGCACGGACCACTGTTGGATGCGCGAGGCAGGCAGGATGTGCTGCTCCACCGGGTCCGCGCGGCGGGCAAGCACCATCGCGTTGGGGGACAGCCAACCGAGGACGATCTGGCCGCCAGTGCCTTCCTTCGTCACGAACACGCCTTCGTCCAAGTCGTCCGGATCAAGGCGAGCGGCAGCAACCGCGTCTTCGATTTTGGAGTCTGGTCCGACGTGAAGGAACTCTGGCCGCATACGCGAGGCGGCTGAATCTTCGGGCCACGCCAACAGTCCGCGAACCAGAGCGGAATGAGAAACCTCCATGGCGCGCAGGATCTGTTGCGTTTCATCCTCATCCATCAACTCGATGATTCGGGCGGCATCATCCGCCTCCAAGGACTCAACCAGGCCTGCCGCCACCGGAACCGGGAGCCTCGACAAGAACTGCAAGGATGTGTGCGGCGTGATGGATTCAAGGAGTTCGCGGGCCGAGGTGGGGCTGAGCAACTCCGTGAGCTGCAAACGTTCCTCCGGGGTCAGTTCCCCAACCTGATCATCCATGTGATCGTGATCGGTGGCCGCCAACCAGAGCGCAACAGCTCTGGGGGTGCCAGCCTTGAGCACGTCCTCTAAGCTCGCTGGCACTCTTTGCAGAGGCTCAGGGCGCCCGGCGCCGTGAAACAGCTTTTTGAACATGGATTACTTCACTTCAGGGTTGTTTTGATTAGTTGCCGATGGCGAACAAACTCGAGTCTACCGTGAACCGCCACCCCCATGAACTTCAAGGCATTTCGTTGTGGTGCCCTAAGCGGCCAAACTTTATGGAGACAGAGGTCCGTTACAAAATTGTTACCCTCTTGGGCTCGCATGATGGTCCGAACTGTGTAGACGCAGCTGTTACGGCTACGGTGCAGAATGTTCCAAACTGCTCCCAGAGTTACGAATGTGACTGACCATTAGGAGGAAATCAATGGCAAGGAACAAATTATGGCTGGCTGCCCTACCGGCAGTGGTGGCCCTTTCATTAGGTGCTTGCACCAGCGGAGGCACCGGAGATTCGGGCACATCCGACCAGAGTGGCGCGACGAATGCAGCCGACACCGGCGACGTTCCAAGCTCTGTCATCACCGCTAACAGCACCGAACCTCAGAACCCGCTGATCCCAACCAACACGAATGAGGTTGGTGGCGGACGTGTAGTCGATCTGCTTTTCGCAGGCCTCGTCTACTACGGAGAAGACGGCTCCGTTCATAACGACGTCGCAGAGTCTGTCGAAACTGAAGACTCGCAGACCTACACCGTCACACTGAAGAGCGACCAGAAGTTCTCTGACGGAACCCCAGTGACCGCCAACTCCTTTGTTGATGCTTGGGCTCTGGGCGCTAAGAATGGCGACCTTTCCGCATACTTCTTCGCACCCATTGAGGGCACGGACGATGCCGGAATGCTTCCCGAGGGCACGGACACAATGTCGGGCCTCGAAGTTATTGACGATTCCTCGTTCACCATTACCTTGAAGCAGCCAGAGTCTGACTTCCCGCTGCGTCTGGGATACTCCGCGTTCTACCCCCTCCCCCAGTCCACACTGGACAACGTTGATGAAGGTGGAGAAAACCCAATCGGAAACGGCCCATACAAGCTCGAAGAGGGCGGCTGGGTTCACAACGAACGCATGATCCTGGTTCCAAATGAAACCTACGAAGGCGATCGCAAGGCCCAAAACGGTGGCGTCGAGTTTATCTTCTACCCGGATTACGGCCCCGCCTACGCTGACCTGCAGTCAGGCCAACTAGACGTTCTGGACCAGATTCCAGATGATGCCCTGAGCACATTCCAGGAAGAACTTGGGTCGCGCGCCATCAACCAGGCTGCCGCGCTCACGTTCACATTTACTATCCCCGAGAGCCTCGAGCACTTTGAGGGTGAAGAAGGCAAGCTTCGTCGCCAAGCGATCTCCATGGCAATCAACCGCCCAGAGGTCACCGAAAAGATCTTTGCGAACACCTACACTCCTGCCAAGGACTTCACTTCACCTGTCATCGACGGGTTCACTGAGGGCTTGAAAGGGGCTGAGGTTCTGGACTTCAACGCAGATGAAGCGAAGAAGCTGTGGGCAGAAGCCGACGCCATCAACAAGTGGGACGGCGAATTCAAGATCGCCTACAACAATGATGGTGGTCACCAGGCGTGGGTTGACGCAATCGCAAACCAGATTAAGAACAACCTGGAGATCGATGCCGAAGGCGCTCCCTACCCAGACTTCAAGTCTCTGCGTGACGATGTCACCAATCGCACCATCGCCACCGCGTTCCGCACCGGTTGGCAGGCCGACTACCCGGGTCTGGTCAACTTCCTAGGCCCGCTGTACGGCACCGGTGCTGGATCAAACGACGGTGACTACTCAAACGCTGAGTTCGACCGCTTGCTGTCAGAAGCATCAGCAGCATCTTCGGTTGAAGAGGGCAACGCACTGCTGCAGGAGGCACAGGAGATCCTCCTTCAGGATCTACCGGCTATTCCGCTGTGGTACGCGAACGCAACCGGCGGTTTCGCTGAAGGCGTCGAGAACGTCGCTTTCGGCTGGAACTCGGTCCCGCTGTACTACCAGATCACCAAGTGATTTGAGTAACATCTGATCGCGGGGCGGCTGATTATTTCCCGCCCCGCGATCAACCACATTAAGCACTGACAAAAGCTTTAGAGCCTCAGGTCAAGGAACTTCCCCATGCCACGATATATTGGGCGCCGTCTGTTGCAGACGATCCCCGTCTTCTTCGGCGCAACCTTCCTAATTTTCGCCATGGTCTACCTGATGCCAGGCGACCCGGTTGTTGCCCTTGGGGGTGATCGCGGACTGGATCCTGCTGTTCAAGAGAGGATCCGCGCCGAATACAACCTCGACAAACCCTTCTGGATGCAGTACCTGCTGTATTTGAAAGGTGTCGTCACGTTAGATTTTGGTCAAACCTTCTCCAGGCAGCCCGTCGCAGATGTAATGGCACACGCATTCCCGATAACTATTCGCCTAGCGTTTATGGCCATCACCTTCGAGGCTGTGTTTGGAATCTTTTTCGGCGTAATCGCCGGTATTCGTAAAGGTGGTTTCTTCGACTCCACCATTCTGATCTTTTCGATGATTCTGATATCCGTTCCCACCTTCGTTATTGGCTTCTTGATGCAGTTCTTTGTCGGCGTCAAATGGGGACTGCTTCCAACCACCGTTGGCGCAGCAGTCAACTTCAAGTCATTACTGATGCCAGCGATCGTGCTTGGAGCAGTTTCGCTGGCCTACATCATCCGCCTGACCCGTCAATCAGTGTCGGAGACAGCAGGAGCTGACTTCGTACGGACAGCACGCGCAAAAGGCATGAGTTCCGCAGCCGTCCGAAACCGCCACATCCTTAGAAACTCTCTCATCCCCGTCGTTACCTTCATCGGAGCGGACTTGGGGGCGCTCATGGGGGGCGCCATCGTGACTGAGGGCATCTTCGGAATCAACGGTATCGGTGGCACTCTGTGGAACGGAATCATCAAGGGAGAGCCTGCCACCGTGGTTTCCGTGACGACCGCACTGGTGATCATCTTTATCGTCGCCAACCTGCTGGTTGATCTTCTATACGCTGTCTTGGACCCAAGGATTCGCTATGAGTAACACACACATTCCTTCTCAGAGAGTCTCTAAGGCACGCCCAGGTCAAGAACGGTTTGTAGAAGCAACTGACGAAACGGGCCTGGGCGCCGTCGATGCAGTCGCAGACGACTCTGCACCTTCTTCAATGTGGGGTGAGGCGTGGAAGAATCTCCGTCGCCGTCCCCTTTTCTGGATTGCTGCTTTTATAATTGCGCTTGCTGTGACAATGGCACTGTTTCCACAACTCTTCACCTCCACGGACCCGAAGTTCTGCGAACTCTCAAATTCTTTAGAGCCTCGTCGAGCTGGGCACCCCTTCGGTTTTGACCGTCAGGGCTGTGACATTTACGCAAGAGTGATCTACGGGGCTCGCGCATCCGTGTCCGTTGGAGTCTTCACAACAATCCTGGTGACACTGATTGGAACTGTGATTGGTACATTGGCCGGCTACTTCGGGGGCTGGGTGGATGCCGTCAATTCCCGTTTGACAGATATCTTCTTCGCCGTGCCACTGGTTCTGGCGGCGATCGTGTTCATGCAGCTGTTCAAGGATTCCCGAACCGTCTGGATGGTCATTTTGGTCTTGGCTGCATTCGGTTGGACATCAATTGCCCGCATCGCTCGCGGTGCAGTGTTGTCGGGGAAGAACGAGGAATACGTGACGGCCGCCCGCGCAACCGGCGCATCGACGTGGCGAATCATTACGTCGCACATCCTCCCGAACGCGATGGCACCGATCATTGTTTACGCGACCGTTGCGCTTGGAACATTCATCGTTGCCGAGGCCACACTTTCATTCATGGGTGTTGGGCTGCCCCCGTCCGTTGTTTCCTGGGGTGGGGACATTTCCCGTGCCCAAGCAGCCTTGCGCACTCAACCGATGGTGTTGTTCTATCCTGCGATCGCATTGGGGTTGACTGTGCTTTCGTTCATTCTTATGGGCGATGTTGTCCGTGACGCACTAGATCCAAAGGCTCGCAAGCGATGACTGATTTGAACTACTTCCCGGACGACCGGGACCCGAAGCACAGCGAACGCGGCGGTGAAGGCGATCCGGATGCGCCCGAGGACACTCTCAAGGAGAGCTACTTTCCAGGGGCCGAACCCTTGGAGAACTACCTGGACGAAGAAGATCGCCCCACCCGCTGGCAGGAACACGTGGATCGGGAGCAGATGTCCGAGGCGGACCGGAAACGTCTTATCGAAGACACGGTGCGCCCTGACGAAGGCCTGAAAGAGATCCCCGTTCCTGATGACGCGACGCCGCTGCTTGAGATCAAGAATCTGTCTGTCTCCTTCAAGTCCTCCACTGGCATGGTTCCCGCAGTTCGGGAAGCAAACCTGACAATCTACCCGGGGCAGACGGTGGCGATTGTGGGAGAGTCGGGCTCCGGCAAGTCCACGACCGCCGCAGCGATCATTGGGCTGCTTCCCGGCACCGGTGAAGTAACGGGTGGCACCATTGAGTTTGAGGGCAAGGACATCACAAAGCTCTCTAACAAAGCGTGGGAGCGGCTCCGCGGAGCCCAGATTGGGATGGTCCCTCAGGACCCGATGACAAACCTCAACCCCGTGTGGCGCGTAGGCACCCAGGTGAGGGAGGCTTTGCGAGCAAACAACGTGGTCCCTCGTTCGCAAGAAGGCCAACGCGTAGCGGAACTGTTGGAGGAGGCGGGGCTTCCCGACGCTCCTCGCCGAGCCAAGCAGTATCCACACGAGTTTTCTGGCGGAATGCGTCAACGTGTTCTCATCGCGATTGGCCTCGCAGCACACCCTCGATTGCTGATCGCCGACGAGCCAACTTCTGCTCTGGATGTCACGGTTCAGAAAGTCATTTTGGACCACCTGGCAGACATGACCACTGAGATGGGCACAGCGGTCCTCTTCATCACTCACGATTTGGGGTTAGCCGCTGAGCGTGCAGAGCAACTGGTCGTCATGCACCGCGGAAGAGTGGTGGAATCAGGCCCTGCGTTAGAGATTCTTCAAGACCCACAGCACCCCTACACGAAACGACTGGTTGCAGCCGCACCTTCCCTGGCATCCCAACGCATCATTTCTGCTCATGAACAGGGAGTGCAAACGACGGACGAGGAGCTTATGGGATCGGGGGCCGGAGCCTCTTCCACGGAAGCGATCATCGAAGTTGAAAACCTTGTAAAGGAGTTCGATGTCCGCGGAGCTAAAGGTGAAGACCGGATCCTTCGGGCGGTGGATGACGTGTCTTTCTCGGTCCGAAAGGGCACAACCCTTGCCCTGGTTGGAGAATCAGGATCGGGTAAATCAACCGTCGCGAACCTTATCCTAAGTTTGCTTGAACCGACTTCCGGGACCGTTCGCGTGGGCGGTAAAGACATCTCGAAACTTAGCTCCAAAGAGCTATTCCAGATGCGCCGCAAACTGCAGGTCGTATTTCAGAATCCATACGGCTCACTGGACCCCATGTACTCGATCTATCGCATAGTCGAGGAGCCTCTTCGCGTCCACGGTGTCGGATCCAAGAAAGACCGTGTTAAGAAGGTTCAGGAGTTACTGGACTTGGTCGCGCTCCCCCGCTCTGTGATGCGCCGCTACCCGAATGAACTTTCTGGTGGTCAACGTCAACGGGTTGCGATCGCGCGCGCCTTGGCTTTAAGCCCAAGCGTGGTCGTGTTGGATGAGGCCGTGTCCGCCCTCGACGTCCTTGTTCAAGACCAGATCTTGCACCTGCTAAACGATTTGCAGTCGGAGTTGGACCTTACATACCTGTTCATCACTCACGATCTGGCGGTGGTGCGCCTACTGGCAGACGACGTTGTTGTAATGGAGAAGGGTCGGGTTGTGGAGGCAGGGCCAACTGACGATCTGTTCAAGAACCCCCAACAGCTCTACACCCGTGAGCTGATTGACGCAGTCCCCGGACACAACATCCCACTTGGGGTGGGCTGAGGACAGCGTGGCCCGCGTGTCTGAGCCAGCACCCAGCTGAACTGGGTGCCCGGATCTGCGGTTAGATTGTTGCCAGGTTCGCGAACCGTGCCTGCGCCCCCTGGAACACGACCCTGATCGTGTCTGTGGGGCCGTTGCGATGCTTAGCCACGATCACGTCTGCTTCCCCGGGTCGATCATCCGGATCATAGGCTTCGGGCCTGTGGAGGAGCATCACAACATCCGCGTCCTGTTCAAGGGATCCTGACTCACGAAGGTCCGAGAGCATTGGGCGTCGGTCAGACCGCGTCTCCACCCCACGGTTCAGTTGGGCAACCGCGATGACTGGGACCTCAAGTTCCTTCGCCAAGAGTTTGATTGAACGCGAGAATTCACTGACCTCCTGCTGGCGAGATTCCACGGCTTTACCGCTACTCATCAACTGGAGGTAGTCGATAACGACCAAGCCCAGGTTGTGCTGCTGCTTGAGTCTGCGACACTTCGCCCGGATTTCCGACATCGTCATATTCGGAGAGTCATCGATGAACAAGGGAGCCGAGGAGATTTCTCCAATCCTCTTCGACACCTGTGTCCAGTCTTGAGAGTTCATCTCCCCTGAACGCATCTTCTGAAGCCACACGCCTGTTTCAGCCGAAAGGAGCCTCATCGCAATTTCAGAACGAGACATCTCAAGGCTGAAGATTGCGGTTGTCGTCTGGTTGTGGATTGCTGCCTGACGGCAAAAGTCCAGGGCAATAGTGGATTTACCCATGCCGGGCCGAGCCGCAACGATGATCATCTGACCTGGGTGAAATCCCTGCGTGAGACGATCCAAGTCCGCGAACCCCGTCGGGACCCCCGCCAACTTGCCTTTGTTGGAGGCGATGTCGTTTAGCTCCGCCAAGACTTGTTCAGAAATGTCGTTGAGGCTGACGTAGTCTTGCCCCCCGCGCTTCTCAGAAATTGCCATAACTTCAGCCTGCGCAGAGTCCAGGAGACCATCGACGTCACCACCGGCCTCCGCATACCCCAGTTGCACAATCCGGGTTCCCGCGCTTACGAGGCTACGTAAGAGCGAGCGTTCCCGAACAATCTGGGCGTAATAGGTGGCGTTGGCGGCCGTCGGGACCATCGACACCAACGTGTGTAGGTACCCTGCCCCACCCACTCGCTGAAGATCACCCGCGCGTGAAAGCTCCCCTGCAACCGTGACTGGATCGGCTGGCTCACCTTTGGCGTAAAGGTCCAAGATGACGTCAAAGATCGTCTCATTCGCCGGTTTGTAAAAGTCTGTGCCCCTCAGGATTTCGGAGACATCCCCAACCGCATCCTTCGAGAGCAGCATCGACCCCAAGACCGACTGTTCGGCCTCCGGTGCCTGCGGCGGTATCCGATCAAACGAGTCAGAGTCCACGATTTCGCCCTTTCCTCAGCAAGCCACCGATCAACCACAGCACACGGGTCTGACAGAATGGCCCGTCAGCGCATCCCGCATATATCGATCCTTGGTGAGAATATGGCTTCGTTTACGGTTCCTCCAATCCTCAATGTGTACAGAGTGTGGATAACTTGGTGAATTCGGAACATATGCGTGGATAACATGTGGGACAGCTGGGGATACACGCGGAACGAAGGCATTCTGGGACCATTTCTCACACAGCGTGATTCCGGTCGGCAACCCTAGAACCATGCGGAATAGCTTGTATCCACAGGGATTTTCACAACCTGTGGACAAAAGAAACCCGGAGTTTTCGTGGATACTGGTAGCAGCATGGATGAAGAAACCTCCCCTAAACCTGAACCCTCGCTTGAGGGTCAAGATGTTGGTCCTAAACAGGCAACCTCGTACTCAAACACCCTGGATTTCAGTGGTAAACGGATACTCTCTTTGGCCTTGCCTGCGCTGGGGGCGCTGATTATTGAGCCTCTCCTCGTACTCATTGACTCCGTCATGGTCGGACACTTGGGCACCGTCGAGTTGGCCGGGCTTTCCCTCGCCTCCACCATCCTCATGACCCTGGTTGGTGTTTTTGTTTTCTTGGCTTACTCAACGACTGCCCTAACCGCCAGGGCTTTGGGAGCCGGAAACCGGGCCGCGGGAATCCGGGGAGGCATCGAAGCCATGTGGCTCGCGTTCGGCCTGGGCGTCATCCTGGTCATACTTCTGCTGGCGACGGCCCCGTGGATCGTTAGTGCAATGGGGGCGGACCCGCAGGTTGCCCCGGAAGCGATCATCTATCTGCGGGCAGGGTCCTTCGGAATGATAGGGATGCTGGTGATTCTGGCGGCCTCGGGAACGTTACGAGGGCTCCTCGACATGCGCACTCCCCTTTACGTTCTGGCTGCCGGGTCGATTCTGAACGTTTTGCTGAACCTGCTTCTCATATTCGGTTTGCATTTGGGGATTATGGGCGCCGGAATCGGGCTGTCCATCGCGCAGAATCTCATGGCTACGGCGATGGTGTGGCGGGTTGTTGTGGGGGCGAGGGAACACGGGGTGGCGCTGCGTCCCTCCGGCGTGGGAGTGTTGGCGTCCGCGAAAGACGGTATGCCGCTTTTCATTCGAACCGTGTCTTTGAGAGCCGCACTCTTAGCGACAGTCGCGGTCGCAACAGCGGCTGGCACGTTCGCTCTTGCTGGCCACCAGGTGGTGAACTCGATCTGGGGCATGACTGCTTTCGCGATCGACGCGTTGGCCATTGCCGCGCAAGGGCTGGTCGGTGTGGCTATCGGCGCTGGCCAACAGTCCCAACTGCGCGTCCTGGTGCGCCGACTGACAATATGGGGCCTCGGGAGCGCAGTTGTTCTGGGAGGCGTCATCGCCGCGCTCTCTCCTTGGCTGCCGATGATGTTTGGCACCAGCACCGACATGCACCAGGTTGCTTCCCGCGCATTGCTGGTAGCGGGGCTTCTGATGCCGATTTCTGGCGTTGCATTCGTTCTGGACGGAGTTCTGATCGGGGCCTCGGAGGGTCGGTACCTCGCCAAATTCGGGGTGGTGACGCTGTTGCTCTACCTGCCTGCCTTGGGGGCGCTGTACTGGTGGATCCACGAAAACGCTCCCCTGGATGTGGCTCAACAAAGCACCTCGCTGATGTGGCTTTGGGTTGCATTTGCCGGCTGGTTCATTCTTGTGAGAGCTCTGGCGAATGCGGCGAGGGCGTTCTCGCCTCATTTGGGCGAGGTAGAGACGGCAACACCCACCACGTGACGCAGTCAACCGGCAACCTACAGTCGGTGTCTGGCGAAAAGGGAGGCGAGCCCGGTAGAGTTGTCGGTTGGGTCAGGCGCAAAGTCACAATGACTGCCGCGCAAGGCTCACGCAATACCCTCCTGTCACGGAACGTCCGTGACCGTTAGACCGTAGGAGGTGGGGATTAATTGCGCGCATATGAAATGATGGTCATTCTTGACCCCACGATTGAAGAGCGCTCCGTTGGCACGCAGATGGAAAAAGTCCTGAAGCAGGTCACCGAAGAAGGCGGAACCGTGGAGAAGATCGATGTCTGGGGCAAACGCCACCTGGCATACGAAATCCAGAAGCACACTGAAGGCATCTACGTTGTGATCAACATGGTTACGACGCCAGAGGTTGCGACGGAAATCGACCGACGCCTCGGACTAAATGAGGCCGTTCTCCGCACCAAGCTTCTGCGCACAGACGCGAAGTAACAAGCAAGCGAGGAGCCATCCATGGCAAACGAGCCAGTAATTACCGTAATCGGAAATCTGACCGATGACCCCACCCTCCGTTACACGGAGAAGGGCGTCGCAGTCGCTTCTTTCACGGTGGCATCAACCCCTCGCACCTATGATCGACAATCCGGCCAGTGGAACAACGGCGAAACTCTGTTCCTGCGCTGCACCGTGTGGCGCGAATACGCAGAGAATGTCGCGGAGTCCCTCCAAAAGGGCCTTCAGGTGATGGTCCAAGGAAAGCTTGTCCAGCGTTCCTACACTCCCCGTGACGGCGGAGAACAGCGAACCAGTTACGAGCTTCAGGACTGCGAAGTTGGTCCAACGTTGCGTTGGGCGCGGGCCCAGGTGCAGCGCACCCCTCGCCAAGGAGGAGGCGGTGGCTTCGGCAGCCAGCCTTCCGGTGGGTACGGTGGCGGCCAGTCTTCCGGCGGTTACGGCGGGGGCCAAGCATCCGGCGGGGGCCAGACTTACGGGTCCACCGGCGGAGGTACCTCGCAGGGCTCTTACGGAGCTCCGGCAGGCGGCCAGGCAGGCGACCCTTGGGGCGCCCCCGGCAACGCTGATTTCGATCAAGATCCACCTTTCTAGCAATCAATCAGGGCTTACGCGCCGGCTGCCTACACGCAACCGGACGCAAAGAATCAAGAGGAGACCGCTATGGCGAAGCCATCACTTCGCAAGCCAATCAAGAAAAAGGCCAACCCACTTCGCACTGTGAAGGTTGGCGAAATCGACTACAAGGACACCGCGCTGCTACGCAAGTTCATTTCGGACCGTGGCAAGATCCGCGCTCGTCGCGTTACGGGTGTCTCCGTTCAGGAACAGAAGAAGCTCGCAAAGGCAATCAAGAATGCCCGTGAGATGGCTCTGCTCCCTTACTCGTCCTCCGGACGCTGATAGGAGGCGACCAGCAACATGGCAACTAAGATCATTTTGAACCGCGACATCGAGAAGCTGGGAAGTGCTGGCGAGGTCGTCACCGTCAAAGACGGTTACGCACGCAACTATCTTCTCCCTAACGGTTACGCAGTGCTGTGGACGAAGGGCGCACAGCGTCACATCGACCGCACCCTCGAAATCCTGCGCAAGAAGGAAATCGCTTCTGTTGAAGACGCGGTGGCCTTGCGTGAACGCATCCAGGAATCTCCGGTTGTGGAGCTCACCAAGAAGTCCGGCACCAACGGGCGCCTCTTTGGCGCGGTTACAGGTAAGGACGTTGGAGCTGCACTGTCCGCGAAGTTCGGGGTTCCCTTCGACCCCCGCAACATCAGCCTGGGTGGGAACATCAAGAAGACAGGCACCTACACGGCAGTTGTGAAGCTGCTCGGGGACGTCTCCGCCGACGTCGAAGTTCAGGTCATGCCCGCAGAGTAGGGCTAGCGGGGCCAACAGCGCCCTGCTGAGTGCGCCGCTGAGTGAACGCTTTGGGCGCATCCCAGAACAAGTAAGAAGATCCCGACCACTTTGGGCCGCAAGGCTCAAGTGGTCGGGATTTTCTCTTCCCGTTACACAGGTGAACATTGGGGGTCGTCGTCTCTAGGGTCGTTGTCTCTAGGACCCTCGTTACCCCCAAGGGCCTTCGCTGTCCTTAATTTGGTTCCCGGCCCCTAATTACCATGTTATGAATAGGCAGCTCGCTAAAACAGTCACGCCTGGAGCTCCGGGAACCGTATTAAGGACCGGGAACAGTGTTGTGAAACAAAGTGAGTGTTGCCGGTTGGCAATCTTAGGGCAGCCCCTGGTAGCTGAGTCATATTTCGCAAGACCCGGCCGCAGCCCTCAATGAAGGGGCGCAGGCTTCCCAGACAATCCCCAACGGATTCAACAGACACGTAGATGTGACGAAGACGAGTGGGATTTTCAGTAAACGGCTAACCCCAGAGACAATCGCTTGGGTGTGACAGAGAAGCACACCAGAGGGGAAACCCCGGTAAGGACAAAGAAACACATTGGGGACAGCGAACAACCCCACCGACTCCACGCAGGTTCACGGCCACCGCATGTTGCGAGCACACACGGCGGACAGGCAACGCACCGCACGCACGCAACGGACAAATGTAGCCGGCGGGCGCCAACACTCCGCGCCCGCGGCACACCACCCGGCATGCGCGGTGCGGACGCGGGCTACGCGTAGGCAGGCAGACGCCCCAGAGCCTTTTGCGAGGCAAACCCCCACTCAGAGGTTCGGGCAGGTGCGGCATTGGTGTCACCACCGGTGCCCTCGCCACCCTCGCCACCATCCCCAGGCTCTGTGGGCTCCGTTGGTTCCGTCGGTTCCGTCGGTTCCGTCGGTTCCGCTGGTTCCTCCGGTTCCTCGGGCTCCTCCGGTTCGGTTACAGGCGGCGTGGTCGGAGTAGGAGTCTCGGTCTCCTCGGGCTCCTCGGTCGGCTCCTCCGTAGGGGCCTGCGTTGACTGGGGAACCTCGGTCTGAACCGCGGCAGGATCAAACCACGCGAAAGATTCCACCGGCAAATCCGCCGTTGCAACCCGCATGAACGCAAACCAAACATCGGCCGGCCAGTCTCCGCCGTAGAACGAGGTGAGCCCACCAATGTTCGGCAACGGCAACGATTCGCCATTTTCCCCCACGTTGTACATGGAGACTGTGGCTGTCATCTGCGGGATGAAGGCTGCGAAGGCGGCCGCCTTGAACTCCTCGGCTGTCCCCGTCTTTCCGGCGACCTTGTGACCGTTCAGCAGCTGGCCGTTGACAGTGTCGCCAACCTGAGCGGGAACGGATTCCAACGCGGGGAGCATGGCCGAAATGGTCTCGGACGAAAACACCGTGTCCAGTTCTGGCACTGCCTGATAGATAACGTTGCCGCTTGGGCTCTTCACCTCACGAACAATGTGGGGCTTCACCTCCTGGCCGCCATTTGCCAGCGTGGAATAAGCGTGCGTGAGATCGATGTTGTGTGGGGACGCTGAGCCAAGCACGTTGAGGAGTGTTGGCTCAAGGCCCGGGGTGTCCTCCGGGATGCCTGCAGCGATCAGGGCATCCATGGTGTTTTGCGGACCAACAACCTCATTGATCTCCGCAAAGACCGTGTTGATCGAGTACTTGACAGCGTCGTTTACCGAGGCTTGCCCATAGGACACGCCACCGTTGTTGTTCACCACCAGGTTGCCGATCTCCAACGGCGAGTTGCCATCGAAACGGTCCTGCATCGAGCCTCCCCCCTCAAGGAAAGGCACCAGGGAGAACGGCTTGAAAGTAGACCCCGCCATGGCGATGTCCTGGGTGGCGGCGTTTATTTGGACCTTCTCGTAATCAGAGCCGCCGTACTCAGCAACGATCTCCCCCGTCTTGTTATCGACCGCTGAAATCGCGATACGCACCGAGTCCGGCGCGTCTTCAGGCATCACCGCGACTGCATCCACGGCAGCCTGCTGCATCATGGGATCGATGGTGGAAATGATCGAATAACCGCCAGCATCAATGTCGGTGTCGCTAAAGGCGCCCTCGTCCACCAGTTCCTGTCGAACTTGTTGAAGAAGATACCCTTTCCAGCCGGTCATCGAAGTAGTGGACTGTTTAGGCTCAATGGTTTCGGGGAACGTCTGGGACTGTGCCTCCGACTCAGAGATCCAACCGTCCTCCGCCATCAGGTTGAGAACCCTTTCCCACCGTTCCTGAGCCATTTCCGGGCTGATGGCCGGATCCCACGCGCTGGGGGCCGGGATGATACCGGCCAGCATCGCTGCCTCCGACAGCGTCAACTGTTCGGCAGGCTTACCGAAATAGGCTTCCGACGCAGCCTCGATACCGTACGCTCCACGCCCGAAGTAAATGGTGTTCATGTAGTTCGAAAGGATCATCTCTTTCGACTGCTCACGGTTGATCTTCAGCGCCGTCATGGCTTCAATGAGCTTGTCCTTATACCCGGAAGTCTCCCGGCCAAAATACGTCTCCACATACTGTTGGGTGAGGGTTGACCCTCCCTGCTGGGCACCGCCGCGAACATTGTTCCAGAAAGCCCGAGCAATGCCCTTCAAGTCGATTCCAACATTCGTGTGGAACGTTCGGTCCTCCGACGCCACAATTGCTTCCGAAACGTACGAGGGGAGCGCGTCAATATCGATAATGGTCCTGTTTACTTCGGCAAACTGTCCCATTTCTGTTTCACCGTCGCTGAAGTAGACGGTGGTGGTTTGAGCAAGAGCAAACTCGGAGGGTTCTGGGACCGAGATACGGCTATAAAGCCACATGAAACCGGCCGCCCCTGCGATCACCAAGGCTAAGAGAGTGAAGAGGATTCCCAAACCAATCCGCTTGCCCCACTTTTTCTTGGGGGCCTGGCCGCCCGTCTTCGCGGTTGCGGGGACCTGCTCCACAGCCGCCTGAGCCTGCGCTGCCGCGCTAGCCGCACCGGGCCCATGCAACCGTTCGGTACGACTCATTCCCGGAGGTGGTGGAGGTGGAGAGGAGTATGCGCTACCGGATCCGGGCGCGCCAGACCCACGGTCCCCGTTGGAACTGAGCGAACGCCAGCCGCTGTTCGAACTATCGGTCACAATGTCTCCTGCTCTTCATCCGTCCCGACAAGAGTAGTTGACGATTATGCGTTCTTAACGCGACCTCCACCACGTCATCAGCCGTTTTGTTGCCTCATCTTTACCAATCGGACCCTCTTCCATACGCAAATCTAGAAGAAAGCGGTACGCCTCCCCGACCGCGGGTGAAGGCTCCAGGTTTAGAAGCTCCATAATCTCGTCACCACTTAGCTCTGGCCGCACGGCCTCAAGCTCTTCCTTTTCCCTAAGCTCCTCGATCCTTCTTTCCAGATCGTCGTAGGCAGCCGAAATCATCGCAGCCTTTCGACGGTTCCGGGTCGTCGAATCCGCGCGTGTCAGGCGGTGTAACCGCTCCAACTGGTCACCAGCGTCCGCAACGTACCGGCGCACCGCCGAGTCCGTCCACTTCGACTCCCCGTAACCGTGGAACCGCAAATGCTTAGCCACCAGGTCTGACACCGCGCGAGTGGTTGCCTTGTCAAACTTCAGCTCATTCATCCGCTTGCGGGTCATCTTCGCCCCCACGTAGTCGTGGTGGTGGAAAGTCACCTGCCTGCCCTCGAACTTACGTGTGGCAGGTTTACCGATGTCATGCATGAGAGCGGCGAAACGCAAGATGAAGTCCGGGCCGGGCACGGGTCCGTCCTGGTCCGTTTCCAAATCAATAGCCTGGTCCAACACGGTCAAGGTGTGTTCATACACGTCCTTGTGGCGGCCGTGTTCGTCAACCGTGGCGACCAAACCGGACAGTTCCGGCAACACGATGTCGGCGACACCCGTATATACGAGGAGTTCTAAGCCTCGACGCGGATACTTCGACACTATTAGCTTCTCCAACTCCGTCCGGATGCGTTCAGCGGAGACGATCCGCAAGCGCTCGCGTTCAGATGTCATCGCCGCCATTACCTCTTCGCTGACGTCGATCCCCAGTTGGGCAGCGAAGCGGGCAGCGCGCATGATGCGGAGCGGGTCGTCAGAGAAGGATTGGGTGGCAGAAACCGGGGTCTGCAAGATGCCTGCGGCCAAATCTTCTAATCCGTTGAATGGGTCCACCATCGCCATATTGGGCAGCCGCATCGCCATTGCATTCACGGTGAAGTCTCGTCGCGACAAGTCCCCTTCCAGTGAGTCACCGAAGGAGACGGTGGGTTTGCGCGAGGATTCCTCGTACTCCTCCGTCCGGTACGTCGTCACCTCAACTTCGATGCCGTGTTTCCGCCCTGCGATGGTTCCAAAGTCCCGACCAACGGTCCAAATCTTTGCCCCCCACTCCTTGAGGATGCTTTCCGTTTCATCGGGTGTTGCGGACGTTGTCAGATCAAAGTCGTGGGGCGGGATACCCAAGAAAGCGTCGCGCACTGGTCCACCAACAAGAGAGATCTCCTTGTTGTGTTCCTGGAAAGTTCTAGCCAAGTCCTGGATTTCGCCCGGAAGTTCTGAAAATGCAATCTGCGCGTTGGCTAACAGTGCTGGGATGTCTCCTGCCCCAACCAGGTCGATTCCGTTGTCCATCCCTGGTTTCTCCATGCCAAACTCCCTTTCTTGCCCCGCGAAGGGTCCCCGACTAAAGGTTAATGGTCGGATAAAAGTCCCTGCCACCCTATGCTTGAAGAATGGAAACCCCCAAGCGCTTTGCGGAGGCCACCAAACCTGGCCCCTGCCGCTCTGGCGTGTCTAGAAGCCGGGGGACTGCACATTTCAGAACTCAAATGCCCACCGTTCGGGAAACTTCCGCGGGTGGGGTATGCGTCAAGATTGAAGATGGCGTCCCATACGTCGCCGTGATTATCCGCCGCAACCGGTCGGGTCGTTATGAATGGTGCCTCCCCAAGGGGCACTTGGAAGGGGGTGAAACGCCGGAGCAGGCAGCGGTTCGTGAAGTCGCGGAGGAAACGGGTGTTACGTCTCAGATCGTATACCCGATCAGTTCTGTGGACTACTGGTTCTCAGGGGGGTCTTCACGCATTCACAAAAGAGTTCACCATTTCCTGATGGAGTACCTGGAGGGCGAAATCACCGCAGAAAATGATCCTGACCAGGAGGCCGAGGACGCCGAGTGGGTACGGTTACATGAGGCTCCGAAGGTTCTCTCTTATGCGAACGAAAGGCGGGTTGCGAGGGTGGCGCTATCACTCCTCTACCCGGATCAGTAAGAAACGCGATGATTTCAGGACACCGTCTGGTCTCACCCCGACTCCCCCGGCTCTCTAGAGTCCTCTTGGGAGCGGGAACAGTGGTGTTCCTATTATTGGTGCAACTGGTGCTCGTTTCGCCGTCCGCGGCAGCGGATGATGCAGTTCCGACCATTCAAATCGAAGCGATCTCCCCGGAGATCCTCATCGACGAGAGCACGGTTGAAGTTACCGCCAGGGTCTCCAACTTTGGTTCTGACGACGCAACCGGATCAATCCGTTTGTCGGTCCTTATTCAGGCCGACCCCCTCTTATCGATCGATGCGGTGAGAGAATTCTTAGATGGCCGCGGCACCTACGGGTGGGAAGCGGGCGAGGTGAGCCTGACAGAGGCCCAACTGAAAGATGCCGCCACCGACACCGGCGCCCTCGTCAAAATCTCCATGAAAGCGGAGGACCTTCCCCTGTGGAATGAGAACGCTTGGGGACCTTACGGTGTCGAAGTCAGGGCCTTCAGCTCCGCAGATACATTCGCCATGCCTCAAGACCACTCGCTTCTCCTCTGGTATCCGCCCGGCGCCCAGGGCGAGGTTGCACTTAACTTTCTGCTCCCCGGCAGCGCGCAGCCCGGAGCTCTGGCCGCCCTGTTGCAGCACGCCCGAGATGGGGTCACATTGGCTCTCACCCCACCCCAGGTGAAGGCACTGTCCAGCGGCCCCCAGGAGGACAGCGTTGAAGCCGTTGTTCTTCCCGCGCAGCGCGCGGATTTGTCGATGCTGGCTTCTTTAGACCAGATGGCTCTTTATAAAATCGCAAGCGCCTCACGGTACGCACCTGTGGAGAAGGAGAACGAGGGCGAAGAGCAAGACTCTGAGAACGCCCAATCACGATCTACAAAGGGTGATGACAGCAACGCGCTTCTGGTTGAAGGGGTGATTGTCGTCAGCGACGGATGGATGAGCCGCGCAGTCCTCCAAACAGCCGGCGAGGATGCGGTCCTCTCCCCACCCAACGGGTTGGCGCTGACGGCTACCCCCTCGTCCACCCCCTCTTCGAAGACACGCGTCTCCGCGACCGACGGTTCTACCGTCGCGGCAGCATTGCCACAGCCGGATGCCGTGACAGTTATTGACTCTTGGAGCGAGCTGGGCGAACTTTTCTCTCCGAGCTCTGCCGATGCCTCCGCCCTCGATCTGCGGCAAGAGATCCGCGCAATCACATCATTCGTCGCTACGGACGAGGAACCCGACAAACGCTACCTCTGGGTGAATCTCCCCTCCACCGCTGATGCCACGGCCTTGGAGGAGAGGCTCGGCGCAGCCCTCGATGCTCCCTGGGTGGAGCCGGTCACGCTTCAACAGATTTTGGATGGCCCTACCTCAGTTGTTCCTCGCGTGCCGGTTGAAGATGCCACCCATGGGGATTTCCGCGTCATTTCGGACCTGATGAAAAAGCTAGACGCGGCGGTTTGTCTTGCCCAATCGGTTGTGGGCGCCTCGCTGGATTCCTCGGACATTTTGGACGAGGAGACCGCCACGATCCTCTACCCCACGGCCGCCGGGATATCGTTGGATGAACGCACCGTGCGGGTCAAAGAGTCTGTCGAGACGCTGAATGACAAGTTCGACATCATTGAGGTGGCACCGACACGGACCGTCAACGTCATGAACTCGGATGCGGACTTTCCCGTAACCCTGAGCAACCGTGGGGAATTCCCCGTGACCGTAGAAGTTGCGTTGGAGACCAGCGACGTGCGGCTCCAGTCGAATCAGTGGGTGGAGGTGACGGTGCCGACGAAGGGCTCTATCATCGCTCAGATACCTGTGGCGGCTGTGGGTTCGGGAGATGTGAGTGCAAGAGTTGTCGCCAGGACTCCCGATGGAATGATCTTGGATGCCTCCCAGGAGATAGATGTTAGAGTCCGCGCAGGTTTAGAAGATGCGTTGACGTGGATCGTTGCGGGTATTGTGGGGATTCTGTTTGTGATCGGGCTTGTCCGAACGCTCAGGAAGGGCAGGCGCCCCGCGGATCAGCAGCGTGTCAGAGGTAAGAAAAAGCGTGCAAGAAAATCGGTAACAACATGAGTTCAAGCGCCAAAGCGGAACCAAACGAGCCGCTGGAACCGAAACAGCAGTCTCTATTGAAGTCCTCGATGCTTATGGCATCGGGCACTCTGCTTTCGCGCATCCTGGGTTTCGTTCGCTCCGCCATGCTGATCACCGCTATTGGGGCTTTTGCGGGAACAGCGGCTTCTTTCCAGGTCGCGAACACGCTTCCGAATATGGTTTACAACCTTTTGGCTGCAGGGATCCTCGACGCGGTCCTGGTGCCCCAAATCGTTAGGGCCCTCCGAAAACGAGGCGGGTCGCCTTACGTCAACAAACTGATAACAGCGGTCGGCACGCTCTTACTACTGCTAACTGGCGTCGCGATGATCGGCATTCCTCTGCTGGTGACCATTTTGGCGCCTGCACTGACCCCCGCGTCACGTGCCTTGACGATCACTTTCTCCCTCTGGTGCGTGCCGCAGATCTTCTTCTACGGGCTGTACAACCTTTTCGGGCAGGTCTTGAACGCCCGCGGAGTCTTCGGTCCGTATATGTGGTCGCCGGTGTTGAACAACGTCATCGGCATTATTTCTTTAGGTGCGTTCATCCTGGTTTGGGGGCCGGCCGAGGAAGTGGTCCCCGTCGAGACGTTCGGGAGCAGCCAAATCCTGGTTTTGGCCGGGTCAGCGACACTGGGTGTAATCGCGCAAGCCCTGGTGCTTCTCATTCCAATGCGCAGGGCCGGGGTGAATCTGCGCGTTGACTTCCGGTTAAAGGGAACCAGTTTCGGGTCTGCGTCAAAGGTTGCGATGTGGACGTTTGCAACGCTGCTTGTGAGCCAAGTGGGCGTGATTTCAACAACGAACATTGCAACGCGCGCTGATGCTTTCACTGACGCGACTGGCGTGGTGGTGGCGGGCTTTTCAGCGTATAGCTACGCATTCATGATTTTCATGGTGCCGCAGTCCCTCATTACGGTCACGTTGGTAACGGCGATCTTCACGAGGATTGCAAACGACGTCGCCGACGGTGACTTCGCCGGGGTTGCCAGGAATTATCATCGCGGTCTTGAGCTGGTTGTTACGCTCTGCTTCGCGTCCGCCGCCATCTTGATGGTCACGGCGACGCCGGTGATGCAGTTAATAATGCCGAATCTGGGTGCCGACTCAGCCGCACTTTACGGCGCAGTTCTGGTGGCACTGATGCTGGGGGTTCCCTCGACCGGCATCTCGATGATGTCTCAACGAGTGTTTTTCGCGTTAGAGAACGCCTTCCCTGTGTTCCTAATCGGAATTGTTCCCACGCTTCTACAACTAATTGTCGGGTGGGGAGTTTACTTCACGGCCTCTTCCGAGTGGTGGACAGTGGGAGCCGCTGCAGCTGAAACAGTCGCCCGGCTGGTGCAGGGATTCATCGCGGTTTATTGGGTTTCCCGGGTTATTTGGCAGATCAGCTTCACGCGGCTGGTGAAAAGCTATGGAAGGAGTTTCCTCGCTTTCGCGATCTCCGGACTGATCGGCTGGGGTGTCATGCACCTATTGGGGCCAGGAAGCGACTCCCCCTCCGGTGCGATGCGCTTCTTCGATTCGATGTGGAAGATCACGGTCGTGGCCTCAGTGATCCTCCTGATCTTCTTCGCCGTGTTGCGGCTTGTAGATCCTGAGGGCTTCAGGGCGATGTTCTCCGCGCTCACCGCAAGGGTACGTCCGGGTAGGGACGAAGTGGTCGATGGACCTGAACCATCGCAGACTCTTCCTGCAGGTGAGGAAGTGTTTGATGAGGAGGACGCGCGGGACGTCCTGTCCGAGCCAGACCCCAACGCCGTCGACGCTAACGCTCTGCCGCGTCAAGATGATGTTCACGGCACCTCTCCGACGACGGCCCAGTCCTCCTCGCCCAGAGAAGCAAGCAAACGACCGATACGGCCTAATAAGATTGCTGGGGGCGGCACCGAAGAGCGGGTGATGGTTGATTGGTCGACTCCGCCGCCCCGGTGGGATGAGATATTGAATCCCCAAAATGTGGGTCGAGCCGCCGCACGAAGCTACAGCCTGCCGGACCTGTCTTCGACGGGGGCGATCCCGGCAATCACCGAATCCGTCATGGGCACACCTCTAGAGGACGACGACTTGGCGGAGTGGATTAGTAAGAACCTACTGGAGCCCTCAGCATACTTGGACGACGAAGACGGGCAGTAGCAACATCGCGTCCCGATGATTGATACTCTCCCAGTTCACGACGGTGGAGGAACACACGGTCTTGCGTTGCGAGTACTCTTAGTTTGGAACAGCAGAAAGGACTACGCCTGTGGTGTCAGACCAGAGTTACCATGGCGGCCAAGCAGACGGCTCAGAGCCCTCCCAGGGTCAGCGGCGTCACAGCACTGGCCGGTTCGATCCCACGGTTCCCGCGCTGCTGCTCGGTCTTGTGCTGGTGCTCTTTGCCGGCTATTTCTCTTTCAAGACTCTTTTCGGGGCCGGTCCCCTGGACGCGATGATCAAGGAGCTTGACCAGAGTTCTCAATCCCTGAATTTCCTGGCACAGTCGGGAGAGAAGGACACCGAGGAGGGAACTACTGGTTCAGACGCTGTGCCTGTCGTGACAAGTGCCGAGATTTTCTCTTGGTGGGATGACGATGGCGATCACCCGGAAATGGCCGGATACCTGATCGACAAGAACTCTGACACCATCTGGAGATCTCGATATTTCGCGGGCAACACGTTCGCTGAGGGGGCAGAAATCGCGATCCTCCTAAACCTTGCGGAACCCGCACCCGTGAGCAGCATTACCTTGGACGTAATCGGATCGGGCGGCCTATTGAGGGTGACGGAACCGAACGAGAATAACCCGCGTGACGGCGCGGTCCTCGCAACCGTAGAACTGTCCCCCTCGACGGTGGTTACGTTTGATCCGGCGATTGAAATGGACTCGATTGGCCTGGTTTTTGAAACGCTACCTACCGACGATGAAGGCCGGCTGAGAGCCAAAATCTCGGGAATAACGGTAGAGTGACGAAAATGTCAGACAATCTTGAAAATGTTGTAATCATTGGGTCTGGTCCCGCCGGGTACACGGCCGCGATTTACGCTGCCCGCGCAGGGCTGGAGCCGCTGGTCATCGCAGGCTCCCTCGATGCCGGCGGGGCACTGATGACAACGACAGATGTGGAGAACTTTCCCGGCTTCCCAGAGGGGGTCCAGGGCCCCGACCTCATGCAGAAGATGCAGGAACAAGCCGAGAAGTTCGGGGCACGCATTCGATTCGACGATGTCCTCTCCGTTGAATTGGGCGAGGAACAGAAGGAAGTGCGCGTCTACGACGGGAAGTTCAAGGCTCGTTCGGTGATCATCGCTACGGGGTCCGCGTATCGGCGCCTGGACGTCCCTGGCGAAGGAAAGCTAAGTGGGCATGGCGTCTCCTACTGCGCGACTTGTGATGGGTTCTTCTTCCGGGATAAGGAACTGATCGTTGTCGGTGGCGGAGATTCTGCCATGCAAGAAGCTCTCTTCCTCACTCGATTCGCTTCAAAGGTGACAGTGATTCACCGCCGGGATGAGTTGCGTGCATCAAAGGTCATGGCTCAAAGAGCTCTGGAAGACCCGAAGATTGAATTCTTGTTGGATTCCGTTGTTGAAGAAGTCTTGGGGAATCAGGCAGTGACCGGGGTAAAGGTCAAGAACGTGAAGACCGGGGAGTTGTCCAAGGTTGAGGCGAGCGGCGTGTTTGTCGCGATCGGTCATGATCCTCGATCTGCTCTTTTTGAGGGCCAAGTGGATATCGACGATGCTGGCTATGTGCGGGTAAAAGATCCGACTACGCACACCTCGACACCCGGTGTTTTCGCATGTGGGGACGTAGTTGACCACATTTATCGTCAAGCTGTTACCGCCGCCGGAACTGGATGCCGTGCAGCTCTAGACGCACAACAGTATCTGGAGGAACAGTCCGTTTAGGACGTGGTGCCCGACCTTAGGATAGGTCTGGGAAGGGCTAGGAAACCCGACACAAAATTGATTCATGGGGGTCAATATGAGTACCGATTCAGGGAAGCAAGGCAATACAAGCGACATGTGGACTGCGCTCCTTTCTGAGAACGCACTGAACCTTCGAGAGTCGGAGATTAGGGCACTGTTTTCAGTTGTCTCCCGACCAGAGGTGGTGTCGCTGGCCGGGGGGATGCCGAACTTGGCAGACCTGCCACTGGCGAAGATCGGCGCCCTCACAGACGAAATGATCACCGAGGACGGTCAGCGTGCCCTCCAGTATGGAGACGGACACGGGTGGGATCCTCTACGGGAAAAGATTGTGGAGGTCATGGCACCGGAGTCAATTAAGGCCGACCCCGGGCTCATCCAAATCACAACCGGCTCACAGCAAGCACTCCAGTTCGTTGCTGACTTGTTTGTGAATCCGGGCGATGTCGTCTTGGCTGAATCACCTTCTTACGTTGGTGCCCTAGGCGTATTCCGCTCCTCCATGGCAGACGTGGTGCACGTACCCATGGACGATGAGGGGCTCAACCCTGAAGCGCTACGCGAAACCATCCGTGAAATTCGGAGAGCGGGCAAGACCATTAAGTTCTTGTACACGATTCCGAACTACAACAACCCCGCAGGTGTTTCCCTCTCGGAGGAACGCCGACCCCAGATCACTGACATCTGCAGGGAAGAGGGCGTCCTAATTGTTGAGGACAACCCATACGGTCTCCTCGGCTTCGACAAAGGACCAAGCCCCGCACTACAGAGCTTCTGGCCCGAGGGTGTCATCTATCTTGGATCTTTCTCCAAGATCTTCGCGCCAGGCTACCGCATCGGTTGGGCCCTAGCGCCTAAAGAGATCTACGAAAAACTGGTGCTCGCGGCCGAAGCAGCCATCCTCAGCCCATCGATGATGGGACAGATGTCAATCGCTAAGTATCTGAATGAGTTCGACTGGTACTCCCAAGTCCGCAGTTTTGCGAAGATGTATGAGGGACGCTGGCATGCGATGCGGGACGCCCTGCAAGCTGAGCTGCCCGAACTGGTCTGGACAGTCCCGCAAGGCGGCTTCTACACCTGGGTGACACTTCCTGAGGGGTTGGACGCCAAAGAAATGCTCCCCCTCGCCGTCGAGGACCTGGTGGCCTACGTCCCCGGGACAGCTTTCTACTATGACGGACGCGGACGCGATCATATGAGGCTTTCTTTCTGTTACCCGACAGAGGAAAGAATTCGCGAAGGCATCAGCCGACTAGCAACTACCGTCCATAGGGAACTAGACCGCATTTAGCCTGATCAAAAGGGGTTTGGAGACGAAACCGCTCGTCTCCAAACCCCTTTTTAGGCCCCTAAATCAGCGTTTCACACGCTTTCAATCAAGTTCAAAAACACCCAAAACTTCGGCGATGCGATCCAGGTCGTTTTGGTCCGCATACTCGATTATCAACCTGCCCTTTTTTGCACCAGCGCTAACCGTCACGGACGTGTCAAGGACCCCAGCCACTGCATCAGCCACTCGTTGAGCCTCGGGCGGGACAAGCTTAGGAGCCCTTACGCTCCGCTCTTTCGGACGCTTCCCGAACTTAACCAGCTCCTCCGTGGCACGGACAGAGAGACCTTCAGCCACAACCCTCGCGGCCATCGCTTCCATCTCTTCCGACGTGTTCAATCCCAGGAGGGCGCGGGCGTGTCCAGCGGAGATCACCCGGGCTGCAACCTGTCTCTGCACCGACGGCGGAAGCGTCAAAAGCCTAAGAGTGTTCGCAATCTGCGGACGCGACCGAGCAATCCTTTGGGCCAACTGCTCCTGCGTATAACTAAAGTCCTCCATGAGCTGGTTATACGCAGCCGCCTCCTCCAGAGGATTCAACTGAACACGATGCATGTTCTCAATCAAAGCCTCACGCAAAAGCTCGTCTTCATCCGTGGTTCTAACGATCGCGGGAACTTCAGAAAGTCCGGCCCTCTGGGCAGCCCGCCACCGACGCTCCCCCATCACCAGTTCATATCGCGCTTCCGGGTTTGCCTCGAGCTCCTCCTTGAGGCGCTCCGCCTGTCCTTCCTCTCTCAGAGTTTCTTCCGTGATTCGCCGCACCACAATTGGTTGTAGAATCCCAACCTCTGCAATGGAATTAGACAGTTCCTCCAATTCAACATCGTCAAACACCTGTCTCGGCTGCTTGAGGTTCGGAATTATCCACTGGGGATTTAGCATCCCGTACGTTGCTCCCGGAACGTCTTCCAGGACGTCGTCGCCGACGCCAGTTTCATCGGACGCTGCATCTTCCGGATGAATTGTTTCACGTGAAACAATTCCCTCTGCCGACTCCGTCGCCAAACCGGCCCTTCCGTCACCATCCGGTCCCGCACCCGTGCCAGTTCCTTCAAGGACATCAGAAGTCAGCTCCTTCTCGACACCAGGAAATCTGGATGTGGGATTCGAAGAGGCCGCACTTCCATCTTCTTGTGGGACTTCAATTGTCTGTCCCGAAGCTCTGTTCCGCCGAGCGCCTCGAATTGTTTCACGTGAAACATTTGAGGTTTTCCCGCCCGGCACAAGCAAATCTCGCGCAGACCCACCGCGCTCCTTATGTTCTGTTGCTACGGTTCCCGAGTTCGAACCAACCAGATCCGGAAACAAAACGTCCAGAGGACGCGAGCTCGCCTGCGCTAGTTCGTCCTCAGCAGTTGGAATCAGTGCGCCAAGGCCCCGGCCTAAGCCACCCCGCGGACGTGGACGGCGTCCCGTCCCCTTGCTAACTTTGGCTTCTTCACTCATTCAGTGCTTCCTCCAAAACAAAACGTTCCGCCAGTTCCTTTGCAGCTTCGCGATAGGCGACGGATCCAGTGCTACGGGGATCGTATGTGATGACCGTCTGACTAAAGCTTGGAGCTTCAGCTATCCGGACGGATCTGGCTACTTCAGTTTTCAGGACGCGACCTCCGAAGTGAGAGCGCACTTCTTGTACGACGTCCGCGCTGAGCCTTGTTCTACCATCAGACATAGTGATCAAGATATAGGGGTCCGACAAGTCTGGATTCAAAGTCTCCTTGACTTTGTCGACCGTATTGGTCAACATACTCAAACCCTCAAGGGCATAGTACTCAGCCTGAACTGGCACCAAGAGCCCATCAGACGCGACCAAGGCATTCAATGTAAGAACACCCAATGATGGGGGACAGTCGATCAGGATTACATCCGGCCGGTCGTCTTCTGAAAGTAGAACATCTATTGCATTCCGAAGTGCTGAGCTTCTGTCAGAGGCATTGACCAATTCAATTTCGGCACCTGCGAGATCGATGGTTGCGGGGGCCACCTCAACCCCGGGAACGTCCGGGCATGGCTGCATGACTTCTCGCAGAGTCATTTCACCAAGGAGAACCTCATAGACAGAAGGAGTTCCCTCCAAGTGCGGGATTCCAAGGGCCGTAGAAGCATTCCCTTGTGGGTCAATGTCAATTACTGCGACGCGGAGACCGCCCAGGGCAAAGGCAGCAGCAAGGTTAACCGTCGATGTTGTTTTACCGACGCCACCCTTTTGATTCACAACAGCCATCACGACCGGGTAGTGTGCGCGGGGGAGGTCGCCCTCTCCCAGTTTGCGCAGTGCAATGTAATCCTTCGCTAGTTGATTTGCTAGCGGAGAAGAGTCATCCAGGAACTGCTCCAAAACTAAACCTTTCGTCGACCCAAGTCTATGTCGCCGTCCCGACAAGCTACCCATGCCGCACACATCCCTGTGGAAATCCGGTTCGCCGTGGAAGAAACGCAATCGTCAAGGCATCCAGTTCGACTCTCTCAGTTTGGTTGTCCTCATCTTTCCGGAAATAGCGGCGCGCCCGCCGGAACTCCGTCCACTGCCTACCGCGATTCGCACGCACACCCTCGACAGTGAATCTTTCTTGATCTTGAAAGGAAACGCCAACCTGGAAGGTGAAAACAGAACCCAGCATGCACCCTTACCTTTCAGATCCGCTCCCGGAAAACCGCAATATTGCTGGGAGTCAGACAAACAACTGGTTTTCGTTTCTCTAAGACTCGCCGCCGCGGGCAAGTGACCAGAAAACAGGAAAAACTAGCGTACAACTATGTCCATGAGTGCACTCTCGTCTCTCCTGACGTCAAAGGGGCAAAAGCTGGTGAATGCCCTGCCACCGTACAGCGCCGACGATGTTGGTCGGTTATCTAAAGAACTCCGTGAACGTGGATATGACGCGGAAATGGTGGGGGCCGCACTCACCATGTCCCGCTTACGGGACCGGGCACGCTCCAAGTTTGGCGAGGAAGCCCTGGAACTGTTCCTGACCGAGGATGGGCTACAGCAGGCGACTCGATCCGCAGTCGCAGAACTGCACGCGCAACGGTATGTGGAAGCAGGATGCCGAAGTGTCGTGGACCTAACCAGCGGGATTGGGGCAGACGCAATGGCCTTGGCGCGCGCTGGGTTGCGGGTTGTGGCCAACGATCTTGATCCTGTTACTGCGGGGTTTGCGGCGCTCAACTTACAACAGTTCGAAGGTGCAAAAGTGGTGAACCGTGACGCCCTTGAGCTGGGCCTTAGTGACTTTGATGGAGTATTTGTGGACCCTGCGCGCCGTAACGCTCGTGGGCGGACGTTCAATCCCGCCGATTATTCCCCTCCTTTTGAGCAGGTTTTGGCGATACGGGAAACAGTTCCGGCTCTGGGAGTGAAGGTTGCACCCGGAATAGCCTATGAAAACCTGCCGGCGGACGTGCATGCCCAATGGATTTCCATGGAAGGGGACGTTGTAGAAGCGGGGCTGTGGTTCGGGCCTCTTGCAGAGGTTGGCCCAGTGCGAGGACCTGGGCGTAGCGCCCTTGTGATGAAGGGGAAGGAAATAGTAGAGGTAGAAGCGACCAATGACCCTCGGGCTCCTGTGATCCCTATGGACTCTAAACCACTCGGACACTACTTTTATGAGCCCGACGGTGCGGTGATCCGCGCAGGCGCTGTCCGGACCGTCGCACAGATTCTCCAGGCCGCCCCAGTTTCAGACCGCATCGCGTATTTGAGCGGGGACAAGTATGTAGAAACGTCACTTGCAACCGCGTTTGAAGTCATCGACGCGATGACGGTGAAGCAGGTCCGAGGCTACCTGGCACAAAGAGATGTCGGCTCACTTGAGATTCTCAAGCGCGGCTACGACGTTGACCCAGACTTGTTCAGGAAGAAGCTGAAATTGAAGGGACCAAACAGCGCGACGGTTGTACTTACTCGTCTCCAAGGTCGCCACATGGCAGTGGTTGTGCGGAGGATTGAGTGAAAGCGGCTCGCTCTAGTGGACTACTCGTTTGCACTCCACAACGTATGTGATTTCGCCGTCCATTATGGACACCACCTCGTGAACCTTAGCCTTCAGGTGCCGCTTCTTCAGTTCGAGGGCAGCATCGTTAACTTCTTGGTACGCACGCTCGCCTTTCAAAGCCAGGAGTCTACCCCCCGGAGCAATCAGTCTCGAAGTGAGACGAAGAAGTTTCGGCAACGCAGCAACCGCTCGCGCTGTCACCACATCTGCACGAAGGGTCTTCCCAAGATTCTCTGACCGATCCCGAATGATCGTCACATTGTCCAACCCAATGGTTTCGGAAGCGTATTCCAACCATTCGCATCGTCGTTCCATGGGCTCGACCAATGTCACTTCAAGGTCGGGACGGGCGGCCGCTATGACAAGGCCGGGGAGCCCGGCCCCTGAGCCGACATCGATAACAGACCCTTTGCTCGGAAGAAAGGGAAGAAGGGCGGCACAGTTAACGATATGTCGCGACCAAATTCGGGAGGATTCACGAGGGCCAATCAGTCCTCGAACTTCCCCTTCATCCGCAAGTAAATCCGCGAACACGCGGACGCTCCCCGAGTTCACTCCAAAGAGTGATAAGACCAGGTCAGAGGGGGTTTCGGTCACTCGTCGTCCTGATTTGATTCATCGGAGTCATCTGTGTCTGTGACCTCGATTTCTGGGTCGCCCTCGGACTCATCATCCGCGGGGAAAATGACGACGTAACGTTGCGGTTCCACGCCTTCGGACTCCGAAATCAATCCGGCGTCGGCGACAACGTCGTGGCACACCTTTCGCTCAAACGGGTTCATGGGGTCCAGGTCAACAGACTCACCGGTTTCCTGTACCCGCGCCACGGCTTCCTTCGCGATTACCTGTAGTTCGGCCTTGCGGTCCGCGCGAAAGCCCGCGATGTCGAGCATCAGTCGTGAGCGTTCACCCACCGCGACCTGAACTGCCAAGCGGGTAAGTTCCTGGAGGGCTTCAAGGACTTCTCCGTCTCTGCCAACCAGCATGTCCAGGGACGAGTCGGCCTCGTCCGAAACAATCGCCACGGACGCGCGGCCGTTTTCTACGTCTATTTCGATGTCGCCGTCCATGTCTGCGATATCCAGAAGCTCTTCAAGGTAGTCCGCTGCGACGTCCCCTTCTTCTTCGAGCTGTTGGATCCTCGCTGATGAATCAGACCTATCACTCACTGTTTTGCCCTTCTAATCAATCACGTTGCTCAGAGTCGATGCGCATTTTTCAGCGCTTGGATGATTACTTGCCGCCCTGTTTCTTCTTCTTCGATTGCTGGCGGCGCTGTTGCCTGCGCTGCTGGCGACGACGTTCGATTTCCTCCGGTGTGAGGTCACCGCCGGTCCTGGCGCGCTCCTGTTCACGTTTCTTCTGACGCTCTGCACGCCTCGCTTCTGCCTCGGCGTCCTGCCTCTCGCGGGCGGCCAACCTCATCCTCTGCTCACGCGTCAGCCTCTTGGGGCGCTTCTTTCGGGCCTCCTCGGCGGCGTCCTGAGAATTCTTTTCGATGGTGATTTGTTTCATCCACATCTCGTCAGGGACTGCTTTCCACGGCTCCATCGCGAGGAGACGGTACACGCCGAGCTTTTCTTGCTCGGACCATTCCTCTGGAAACTCCGAGTAGACCTTCTGCCTGCGCGCGTGCTTCTGAGCGGTAGCAAGAGTCTCTGCGTCCAAAGTAGCGATCGCTGCGGAATCATCGCCGAGGGCTTCTTTGTCCGCGTCATACTGCTCAAACACCGGGACCGCCCACGTCTTATAGTGACCTTCGCGGTGATCCATAAGCTCTTGATACGCGGGCGAGCCTGGTGTCGGCATCACCTTGATAACCCAGAGTTGCTGGAGGTATCCAAACGTGGTCGACGTGACCATGTAAATCAGGAGAGCCATCTGGAAAATGAAGCCAGTGAAGATGAACATCATCGGCATCATGTACATCATGCTCTTTTGGCTTCGGACCATGGGATTGTTGGGGTCTTGAGCCGAGGCGTTCATGTTTTTTGTCATCGACAAACGCATGGTGAGGAACTGCAAACCCACCATCGCGGCGATGAAAACAATGAAGACGATTCGGTGAGGCCACGTGTCCACTGTCCCCAGCGACTGGGACAGGCCCACGCCAAATACCTTCGACCCTGTGATGTCCTCCGCAACGGCGGCGTCAAGGGGACCAAGGTTCTCATAGTTGTAGGAGCCGTCACGAATCTGTTGGACAGCGTAGATCACCCTGTACAGCCCGAACAGTACGGGCAGTTGTACCAACATCGGCAAACAAGAAGCGAAAGGCGAGCTCCCATGCTTCTTATAAAGAGCCATCGTCTCTTCATTTTGGCGTTGCTTGGAGATCTGGTCTTTTTTGCCCTTGTATTTGTCCTGAATCTTCTTCAGTTCAGGCTGCAACACCTGCATATTTCGCATCGACTTGGTCTGCTTCAAATACAGCGGAACAATAGCGAAGCGAACCAGGATCGTCATGATGATGATTGACAGAACCCAACCCATGCCGGGTCCTGCGGGCATCCCGATGAGTACCAGCCCTTTGTGGATGGTCACCCAGATCCAGGCGAATGCAACGATAATTGGATGCAGGAATGTGTCCACTCAGGACTCCTTCTCGTCTACTTCTGAACCAAATTCTTGATTCGCAGGATTTGCGCCCCTCGATGTCAACACTGACTTTTTAGGGGAACTTCCACGAAATTTGCTCAAGAAACCCGAGGGACCTTCTTCTATGTCATGCCCAGCCCAATCATCGGGTGGAATCCACTCGGGGGCTTTCCACTTGCCTTTGGCAGGAACGTGGTCGACCCCGCCTCTGCTCCAAGGGTTGCAGCGCAAGATCCGCCATGATCCCAGCACTACTCCTTTGAGGGGTCCGTGGGTTTGCAACGATGTGACCGCGTATTCCGAACAAGTTGGGTAGTAACGACAGCGTTGAGGCAGGCCCGGGGAAATGTGTTTTTGATAAAACCCCACAGGCCAAACCAGAACCCTGATCAACAAGTCGCGCAACTTCTGGAATACGTCACCCATTCACATGCCCCCGCGTCGCGCTCGCTTCCAGAAGCTTCTCTTGAGACTTTTTGGCACGGTTCAATGCGGAATCCAAAGCGTCACCCAGTTCAGAAAAACTCAGATCCCCACTGGGACCCAACGCGCGCACAACAATCCGGGACCCGCTGGGAACAGTCTCTGTACGTTCCGACAGCAAATGGCGAAGCCTTCGCTTCACCAGGTTTCTATCCACCGCCCGGGGCAGTTGCCTTTTTCCCACAACGATTCCGACTTTTGTGTCCTCGCCAAACCCGTCATCCAAGTCACCACTGGCGGTGGGGTATCGCAAATACACCACAAGGGCTCGGCTCCCAGCACGGGACCCGAGCCTCAAGGTGTTTGAGAATCCCTCTCGCCTACCTAATCGGCTGCGGGAACTCAGCATGACTGACCGTCAGGTCAGACAGAAATCTTCGCGCGACCCTTGCGGCGACGAGCGTTGAGGATTGAGCGTCCGGAACGAGTCCTCATCCGAAGACGGAACCCATGGACCTTGTGACGCCGACGGTTGTTCGGCTGAAATGTACGCTTTGTCATTACTTCTCCTAGGACGGACAGCACGGCGCTGCCAAGGTTTCTTACGCGAAAGCAATACTTTTACGCAGCAAAGCCACCGCTGACACGCCAATGCAGACTACGCTCTAAACACCAATGCGGTCAATGAGGCAGCCTTTCGTGTCAGCAAGTCCTCGCCCTTACACAATTGTGTAAAACTCCGTGGCACGTTCTCTCAAGTTATCCACAATTGCCTCGAACTTTTTCTGCAGAACTTTCTCAAAATTGAGTTAAGGCCCGAGAAATCCCTGGAATTACACGGCTGTAAGTTAGCCGAATGTATTCCACAGCTTAATCCACAGGCTGGGAATAACAGAGGATGAGGATAGAATCAATCGGCGAAGATTCGTGATCCGGTGTCAAAGATCACTTACATAACAACGAAAGGGCAGACCATGCAGGGTTTCTCACTCGCATCGGCCTGGGATCAAGCAGTGCAGAACGTTGATCTCGATGAGATAGGGCCGGCTTACGCCGCCTTCCTCAAAATGATCAAACCTCTGGGCGATATTGAGGGAACCATTTTGTTGGCTGTGCCCAACGACTTCACCAAAACTTTCGTTGAAACGCGACTCTCAGCCCAACTGACTTCCGCCCTCGCGCAAACCCTCAACCGTGAGGTTCGGATTGCAATCACGGTTGATCCGTCCCTAGAACAGACGGATACCCCTGACGCCTCTGAGTCTGAAGTTAGCCCTCACTCACAGCCGTCCTCGGACTGGGATTCTTCAGAAATCAATAGTGACTTTGAGACTCCTTTGAATGGTTCTCCCCAAGTTGAAAATTTGGTTGAAGGGCAGGGTGCAAATTTCAAACAACATGGAGCGGGCACTTTGGGAGGCGAAATGTCCGGGGCTTATCCAGCACCGTTCCCGCATTTTCCACCTGGTTCAGCGGCTCCCACTGGCCTCCCCTCGTACATGAGCACACCCCACGGCGGGTTACCTGCGTATTCCAATATGCGCCAAGCAGAGAAGTTCCGCGCCAAGCTCAATCCGAAGTACACCTTCGACACGTTTGTCATCGGCCCCTCAAACCGGTTCGCCCACGCCGCAGCACTGGCCGTCGCTGAGGCACCTGCCCGTGCCTACAACCCACTGTTCATCTATGGAGACTCCGGCCTGGGAAAAACCCATTTGTTGCACGCAATCGGTCACTATGCGCTGTCTCTTTACCCGAACTTGCGGGTCACATACGTGAACTCGGAAGAATTCACGAATGCCTTCATCAACGCGATCATGGAAGGCAGCAAAGAGAAGTTTAAGAGGCGCTATCGCGAGACTGACATTCTCCTTATTGACGACATTCAGTTCATCCAGGACAAAAAAGAGACGGTGGAGGAGTTTTTCCACACTTTTAATGCTCTGCATGACGCGGGTAAGCAGATAGTGATCACGTCTGACCTGCCCCCGAAGGCACTTTCTCGGTTTGAGGAGCGCCTCCGTTCACGTTTCCAATCGGGTCTAACAACGGATGTTCAGCCGCCCGATTTGGAAACGCGAATAGCCATCCTGCAGATGAAGGCCACTTCAGAGGGCATCGAAATTGATCACGACGTTCTAGCTTTCATCGCCTCGCGTATCTCTGCCAACATCCGCGAACTCGAAGGCTCGTTGCTTCGCGTCACGGCGTTCGCTCATCTGACAAATCAGACGATCGACCTACGTTTGGCAACGATGGTGCTAAAGGATGTGCTGTCTGATCCCGAGGACACTGAGATCTCCGTGTCCCTGATCATGGGACAAACCGCCTCATTCTTCGACGTCACTATCGAACAGCTCTGCAGTTCAGACCGTTCCCGACCGATTGTTGAAGCCAGACAGATCGCGATGTACCTGTGCCGAAATCTGACCGATTTGTCTTTGCCGAAGATCGGCGAGGCTTTCGGGGGACGCGACCACACCACCGTCATGTACGCGAATAAGAAGATCGGTGGCCTAATGACTGAGCGCCGTGAAACTTACAACCACGTCACAGAGCTCACTAACCGAATAAAGCGGAAGGCCAGAGAGGGCTAGCGGGCTTTCATCCACAACTTACAAGCTTGTGGTTCACTGTCTTCTCGCGACCTCCCTTTGATAACTGTGGAGTTATCTAGGGGTTCTTCCCTAGACAGCGTTTTCATGGGGGAACAAGTCACGCAAAATTGTGAACCTCAAAATTTTGTAGTTACAACAATCCCCAGCCATCCACAGTTTCCCTTGAGTTATCCTTTTTCTCTCAACACCGAAGATCGCTGGGACCATGCGCCAAAGCGCGTGTTTCCACAGATTCCACAAGGCCTACTACAACTACTACATAGCTATACGAAAGGATTCGTTTGCCCGCAGTGAGGGAAATCAGGTTGTTCATCGTCTGGGCGAAGGCACTGTTCATCAGCCACGCAACAACCTATTCTCAACAGGTGTTCTTTTAGCTTGAACCCCGGGTAAAGTAGTACGGCATATCTTATTCCTGGAGGAACCGTGAAGTTCAGAATCTCCCGTGATGCTTTCTCTGACGCTGTGCAGTGGACCTCCCGCGCAGTACATCAGCGACCGCCAATCCCCATTCTTGGCGCAGTTCATTTGATTGCTGGGGATGGCGAACTTGAGTTGTCCTCGTATGACTATGACGTCTCGGCGCGTAGCCGCGTGGAAGCTCAGGTTGACGAAGCGGGAGAGGCTCTCGTCAGCGGGCGCATGCTTGGGGACATAGCAAAAGCGCTCCCCAATGAAGATCTGACTGTCGAACTAAAAGAAGGGCATCTGTCAGTCCGTTCTCGCAGAACTTCCTATTCGCTGAACACGATGGCCCTTGAGGACTACCCCCAGCTTCCATCGCTGCCCGAATCGCAGGGAACGATAGATGCGCAGCAGTTTTCCAACGCTATAAGTCAGGTTGTCATTGCTACGTCCAAGGATGACACGCTGCCTTTGCTAACCGGCGTCAGGGTTGAAATAGAGGGGCCGAAGATTACCCTTCTGGCTACAGATCGCTACCGGCTTGCGCAAAGAGACATCCTTTGGAACCCCAAGGACATCGAGATGTCTACCCAACTTTTGGTCAAAGCGCGGACCCTGGCCGACGTTGCGCGCAACCTAACGACGGCCGGCGACGTCGATCTCTGCTTGAATGCGGATGCGGTGGGTGAACGGTCCGCGATTATTGGATTTAGCGCTGGAGAAAGAGAAGCAACTTCGGCGCTGTTGGATGGCGACTACCCACCGGTCAGGAAGCTGTTCCCGGAAGAGACTCCGCTGGAATATGCTTGTAACAGGGCAGAACTGTTAGAAGCTGTGAAGCGCGTGTCGCTCGTTGTAGAGCGCAAAACGCCAGTTCACTTGACGTTTGCAGACGGGGAACTCCAGTTGGAGGCCGGTCAGGCTGAGAGCGCACAAGCAAAAGAATTCGTTTCGCTTGTCTCTGAGGCGGAGGAACTGAAGACCGCGTTTAATCCGGCATTCCTCCAAGATGGTCTAGCGGCCTTGGATACAGAGTTTGTGCGGTTCGGATTTGTCCATGCGACAAAGGCTGCGGTGATGATGGGTCAGCCGGAGGAGGATGGGCCGGCGGATGACTCCTTCAAGTATCTTTTGATGCCCATTCGCTTTGGCATGTGACTTTGTGGGTTTCGAATCTTGCACTGACTGATTACCGCTCCTACAGGGAGGCTCTAGTAGAGTTCCCTGCTGGCGTTGTTGTGCTCCAAGGGGCAAACGGGCGTGGCAAAACAAACCTGGTTGAAGCCATCGCCTATTTGTCGACTTTCTCCTCCCACCGTTCACACTCCTCGAAGAATTTGGTGAGAATACCCAAGGGCAAGGAGACGCAACCAGGCGGGGCGGTCGTGAGGACCCGGGCGAACACAGAGGGGCGTTCCCATCTGCTGGAACTTGAAATCGCACGGGGCCGCGCCAACAGGGCCCGGTTGAACCGTTCCAAGGTTTCCCCGCGGGACATATTGGGGATTATTCGGGTTGTGGTGTTCGCGCCGGAAGACCTCGAACTTCTAAGAGGCGGCCCTGAGGGGCGGAGGACGTTTGTGGACGAGGTGGTCCTGAAATTGAAGCCTCACCACCTGAGCGTCCTCCAAGAATTCGGGAAGGTTAGTAGACAAAGAGCAGCTCACCTCAAAGAAATGGGTGGAAGGTATCGGCACCGACCCCCGGACCCCTATGACGATTTCGGATCTGGAGGAGCCGCAGCCGCCAGCATGACGGACATCTGGGATGAGCAACTCGCATTCCTGAGCGCAACCATTATGGTTCACCGTTTAGCGGTGATCGAGGCGATGCACCCGCTGGTCCAAGACTCTTACAACGCTTTGACTGGAGCGGACAGGAAAGCCGAGATTGAGTATGTGTCTGACCTTGGGAACGTGCCTGATCTGGGTGATTTTAGGGTTGTAGCAGGACGCTTTGAAGGTGACCCAGCTCCCGCTATTGATGAGGCGCGCAGACTCTACCTGGAACAGATGATCGAACGCCGTGAGCAGGAAAAAGCGAGGGGAATAAACCTTTCTGGGAGCCACAGAGATGACATTTTGGTGTCACTGGACGGCCTGCCGGTGCGGGGATTTGCTAGTCACGGGGAGATTTGGTCTTCGGCTCTGATGCTGCGGCTTTCGGAGATGGAACTCTTGAGGCTGGACGGGGACTACCCGGTTCTGGTTTTGGATGACGTTTTCGCTGAGCTAGACGAATCGAGGCGCGAGGGCCTGCTTGCTTGCATCGACCCTGTAGAGCAGGTGTTCGTTACTGTTGCTGTTGAAAACGACTTGCCAGAGGGGATTGAGGCTTCAGTTTTTGATGTTGTTAGGGACCAGGATGGTTGGAGTCTGATTATCCCGGTTTCACCCTCGCAAACCGCTTCGGAAGCAAACATCCAGAAAGAAGTGGAGGAGGGGTGAGCGAGCAGGGAGGGCCACAGGGGTCCTCGGACACAAACCCTGACGTGCACAAACAGGTCTTGTCGGACATGTTCGACAGGTACCGCAGAATGGGCCGTGGAGTCCCACGGAAAAAACGGGTTGGCGGCAGCCCTAGGGGTAGGAAGCACCGCGACGCTCGCGAGGAATTCGAAGTTGAGGAGAGCGCGCCGGAAACCTCGGACCTTGCGGAGGAACGAAACGCGGAAGGATGGTCCGCACTTGACGGAGAGTTTGGGAACGGCTCGGGTGTCTGGCGTCCCCCGCCGGGAATACACCGTTCGCGTTCGGGCACTGGGCCCTCGGGAAATGATCCCAGGGGCATCGGGACGATTCTGAACGTCGAAAGGAATAGACGCGGATGGAATCGTTCAATCTCTGTAGGCACCATTATCGGTCAATGGGATCTGATTGTTGGGAACGTTGTCGCGCAACACTGCCCGGTGGAGAGTTTCGAAGAAGGGCGTCTGGTAGTTCAGGCGGATTCGACTGCCTGGGCTCAACAGCTAAGGCTCCTTTTGCCGCAGGTTCAGAAACGAATTGATGAAGAAGTGGGTCAAGGGGTTGTGGAACAGGTCATTGTTATGGCACCCAAAGCTCCGAGTTGGAAAAAGGGGCCCAGGAGCGTGCCTGGACGCGGTCCACGCGACACGTACGGTTAGCGGGGATTATGGCGGTTTTCCACAGGTAAGTCCTGTGGGATTGTACGCCGCTCATACAGTTGGTGCACATTTTGAGTCGGCCAGAATTTGGTAGACTTTGTCTGTTAGTTAAGGTTCTAAACCTCAATAATTACCGAGGTTGGACCGGAAGTGTTTGCATGTGATTTTGGCGGGTGCGGCACCGCTTTGAGAGGCCCACGCAATTCAACCTCCAGATGAGCTTGTAAGCACGCGAACAGTGAGTGTTCGACAAGTCCTAAGGGTTTGTCGGATGCGGACAGGGAGCGGCTTGTGACGGACTCCGTCAAAGACGAATCACATCCAAACGTCGGTTTGGAAGGTCATTACGATGAGGGCGACATTACAGTCCTGGAAGGATTGGATGCGGTTCGCAAGCGCCCCGGCATGTACATCGGGTCTACCGGTGAACGCGGCCTTCATCATTTGGTCTACGAAGTCGTCGATAATGCCGTTGATGAAGCGCTGGCCGGGTATTGCGATGAGATAGAAATCAAAATCCTGGCGGATGGCGGTTTGCAGGTAACCGATAATGGCCGCGGCATCCCAGTGGGTATCCACCCCACAGAAGGACGCCCAACCGTTGAAGTGGTGATGACCATCCTTCACGCCGGAGGCAAATTCGGGGGTGGAGGTTACGCGGTTTCCGGTGGCCTGCACGGTGTTGGCATTTCGGTTGTGAACGCGCTTTCACGCCGGGTGGAGACGGAAGTTTGCAGAGAGGGGCACCGGTGGGCGTTGTCATTCGCCAACGGGGGCCATTCGATTTCGGAGCTGCGTCAGATTGAAGAAACTGACCAGACCGGCACGAAGCAAACCTTCTGGCCAGATCCGGAGATCTTCGAAACCGTTGACTTTGATTTTGAGACTCTGCGTCAACGTTTTCAGCAAATGGCTTTCCTGAATAAAGGTTTGAAGCTGACGCTGATTGATGAGCGCGCCCAGTCCTCGGAGGCCGGCGATGAAATCACCGGTGGGGGACCGGAAGATGAGCCGGAAGAAGCGACCCGCCATGTGTCCTACAAATATGAGCGCGGTCTTTCCGATTACGTGGAGTATCTAGACACCACAAAGCGGACCACTCCGATCAATGAAGAGATCATTGACCTGGATGCCGAAAATGACGAAGGCACCATGAGTATGGAAGTGGCGATGCGCTGGACCACCTCGTACTCAGAAACGATTTACACGTACGCGAACACGATCAACACCACCGAAGGTGGGATGCACGAAGAAGGTTTCCGTGCTGCGTTGACCACCATCGTCAATAAGTACGGACGCGACAAGTCAATCCTGCGTGACAAGGATGAAAACCTGTCGGGTGACGACATCCGGGAAGGCCTCACAGCCGTCCTCTCCGTGAAGCTCACTGAGCCGCAGTTTGAGGGACAAACCAAAACGAAACTGGGTAACACCGAAGCCCGCACATTCGTTCAGCAACAGATGTACGCGTTGTTGGGCGACTGGTTCGATGCGCACCCGAACGAAGCCAAAGCCATCGTGCTCAAAGGCCAGGCGGCGCAGCAGGCGAGGATTGCGGCGCGGAAGGCTCGGGAAGCAACCAGACGGAAGACCGCGCTTGACTCAGTGTCACTGCCCTCCAAGCTGCATGACTGTTCTTCACGTGACCCCAGGGTCAGCGAACTGTTCATTGTTGAGGGTGACTCCGCTGGTGGTTCGGCAGTCCTCGGACGTAACCCCGAAACCCAGGCGATCCTTCCCCTGCGTGGGAAGATCCTGAACGTTGAGAAGGCAAGGTTAGATCGCGCCCTCTCCTCGGACACCATCCAGGCTTTGATAGGCGCGTTGGGAACGGGGATTGGAGAAGAAGTCGACCTTGAGAAGTTGCGCTATTGGAAGATCATTTTGATGGCGGACGCGGATGTCGATGGGCAACACATCGCCACCTTGCTAATGACGTTCTTCTTCCGTTATATGAAGCCGCTGGTGGAACGTGGTCACGTTTATTTGGCGACCCCACCGCTCTACCGGATCAAGTGGACGAATGCGCCGCACCAGTATGTTTACTCGGACGCGCAACGCGACGAGTATTTGGAAGAGGGCCTGGAGAAGGGCTGGCGACTTCCAAAAACCAGCGCGATTCAGCGTTACAAAGGGCTTGGAGAGATGAACTACTCCGAGCTATGGGAAACCACCATGGATCCCGAAACTCGCCTGCTGAAGCAGGTCGAGGTGGGGGAGGCAGCCGCCGCAGATGAAGTGTTTGCCGTCCTCATGGGCGACGACGTTGAATCACGACGTAACTTCATTCAGCGCAACGCGCATGATGTCCGATTTATTGACGCCTGACGGCAGCCAAGGAGTATTTCACAGTGAGTGACCAGACTGAGGCTGGCGGAGTTAACGAAGAAGACTTCAAGGCCGAGGAGATCGCTGAAGCCATTGTCGCTGGAGCGAACATTGACGAAGCGGTTGTTGAAGTGGATGAGCCCCCCGCAGTTGATGCGGGCGGCGACCAATCCGGAGATGATGCAGGGGTTCCCGAAGCCGTTGTGGGCAGGATTGACCCGGTAAACCTCGAAAAGGAAATGCAGCGGTCATATTTGGACTACGCGATGAGTGTCATCGTGGGCCGCGCACTGCCGGATGTGCGTGACGGTTTGAAGCCTGTTCACCGTCGCATCCTGTACACGATGTATGACGGCGGATACCGCCCAAATGCGGGCTTCTACAAGTGCATGCGCGTGGTTGGGGACGTCATGTCCCACTTCCACCCGCACGGCGATGCTTCTGTCTACGACGCCCTGGTGCGTTTGGTTCAGCCGTGGTCGATGAGGTACCCGCTGGCTTTGGGGCAGGGAAACTTTGGTTCTCCCGGTAACCTGGGGGCCGCGGCTCCGCGTTACACGGAGACGAAAATGGCGCCCCTGGCCATGGAGATGGTGCGGGATATTGACGAGGCAACCGTTGATTTCCAGGACAACTACGACGGCCGAAACCAAGAACCAACCGTTTTGCCGGCCCGCTTCCCGAACCTTTTAGTAAATGGGTCCGAGGGCATTGCGGTAGGCATGGCCACCCGCATCCCCCCGCACAACCTGCGGGAAGTCTCCGCGGGTGTGCAGTGGTATTTGGATAACCCGGACGCTACGCGAGAAGAGCTGCTTGAGGCTCTGCTGGGAATCATCAAGGGTCCTGACTTCCCCTCTGGCGCTAACATTCTTGGCCGCAAAGGCATTGAGGATGCATACAGGACGGGCCGTGGCTCCATCGTTCAACGCGCGATTGTTGACATTGAGGAGTTGCACGGGCGCACCTGCCTGGTTGTGAAGGCACTGCCGTACCAGGTCAACCCGGACACTCTTTCCGCAAAGATTGCGGAACTGACGCGTAATGGTGAATTGCAGGGGATAGCGGATATCCGCGACGAAACCTCTGGTCACGTGGGCCAACGACTGGTGATTGTCCTGAAGAGGGACGCGATCCCGAAGGTCGTCTTGAATCACCTTTACAAGCGCACTTCCATGCAGGAGTCATTCCCTGCAAACATGTTGGCGTTGGTTGACGGGGTTCCTCGTACCCTCAGTCTTGATGGGTTTGTGCACTACTGGGTGAAGCACCAACTGGACGTTATTGTGCGGCGAACCCAGTTCCGTTTGGCGAAAGCGCGCGAACGTCTCCACATTCTTGAGGGATACCTGCGCGCCCTGGACATGCTGGATGAGGTCATCGCGCTGATCCGGCGTTCCCCCACGGCGGAGGATGCCCGAAATGGCCTCGTTACTCTGTTGAAGATTGACGAGGTGCAGGCGGATGCGATTCTTTCCCTGCAACTCCGCCGGTTGGCGGCCCTTGAGCGGCAGAAGATTCTTGATGAGCACGCGCAGATCACTGCTCGGGTCAATGATCTGCAGGACATCCTGGGGGACCCAACCCGTCAACGGGTAATCATTGGCGAGGAATTGGCCGGGATTGTGGAGAAGTTCGGCGACGACAGGATGGCTGAGATCGTCCCGTACGGCCCCGAAATCTCGATGGAGTCGCTGGTGCCCGAGGAGGATGTGGTTGTAACCATCTCCCGCGAAGGGTTTGCGAAGCGCACCAAAGTTGATCTCTACCGCGCGCAAAAGCGTGGAGGCAAAGGGGTTCGGGGTGCCAGCCTGCGATCCGATGATGAGGTCGCACAGTTCCTGGTTGTCAACACTCACGACTGGTTACTGTTCTTCACAAATATGGGCCAGGTGTACAGGACGAAGGCGTATGAGTTGCCCGAGGGTGGCCGTGATGGCCGTGGCGGTCACGTCGCCAATCAACTGGCGTTCCGACCGGGCGAGCAGATAGCGGGTGTCCTCCCAATCTCCGATTATGACGAAGGTAAATACTTGGTCTTGGCTACTCGCCGCGGACTGGTGAAGAAGACAGAACTGAAACTCTACGATTCGCCGCGGTCTGCGGGAATCATCGCAGTGAACCTTCGTGAGGACGAGGACGGTAAGCCTGACGAATTGGTTTCCGCACAGATCGTGAACCCCGGCGATGATCTAATTCTTGTGTCCCGCTTGGGGCAGTCACTTCGGTTCCACGCATCGGATGACGCTTTGAGGCCGTTGGCGCGGACAACCTCGGGAGTCCGTGGGATGCGTTTCCGTGGTGAGGACGAGTTGCTTGCGATGGAAGTCGTCGACCCCGAAGACGATCTGCTTGTGGTGACGGAAGGCGGATACGCCAAGCGCACCCCGCTTTCCGAATACAGGGTTCAAGGTCGCGGTGGCCTGGGAGTGAAGGTCGCGGATCTGGACCCCGAAAGGGGAGCGCTGGTCGGGGCGCTGGTAACCGATCCGGATGAAGAAATCATGGCCGTGATGGAAAGCGGAAAAGTGATTCGGGTCAGTGTTGCCGACGTTCGACCCACTGGACGCGCCACAAAGGGTGTAATTCTCACAAGAACCGATGAGGACGACAAGGTCTTGGCTATAACGCGGACCGGCGATCCTCAGGTAGGCTCTGACCAGAATGGTTCCGACGAGGAGAACTCGGATGACTGATCAAACTGCACGCCACGCGTCAGATGGAAGTAAAGCTCAAGTTGGCCTTGGGGAAACTGGTGCAGAGGCGTCGGGAAAATACTCGCTAGAAGACGTCCCGCAGTACTCCGAGGCGGAGGAAACGGTCACGTACGAAACTGATGGGTACGGCTACCCGACAGAGCAGTACACGACTGAGCAGGTGTTCCAAGAACAGATCTACATGGATGAGCCGCGCCGGGTTGAACTGACGGTGGCTCGGATTGATCCGTGGTCGGCGTTGAAGCTGGGTTTCCTCGTATCCATTGCGCTTGGAATCGCCACGGTGGTTGCCGTTGTTCTCCTGTGGTTCGTGCTGGATGGAATGAACGTGTTCGGTTCTGTTGAGACGTTCTTGATTGAACTGAACGCTGAGCGGTTCCTGGCCCTCATGGATTACGTGCGGCTGCCCCGGGTTGTGTCGTACGCAACCATGCTGGGGGTCGCCAACGTTGTGATCTTCACTGCTCTGTCCGCGCTTATTGCACTGTTGTATAACCTGATTGCTGCGTTGGTTGGCGGTATTCGGGTTTCTTTGATGGACGAGTGAAATTTCACGCTCTTCTGAGCCTCTGAGGGTTTGTGGATTCAGGGGGAACTCAGGTAGGGTTTTTCATTGTTGTAGGGCCTATAGCTCAGTTGGTTAGAGCGCAGTCCTGATAAGACTGAGGTCGATGGTTCGAGTCCATCTAGGCCCACCACCAGCATCAAACAGGACGGGTGGCATGGCAAGCAGACTTCGGAACGCGTTCCTAGCGGGAGCGGGGACCGTGGTTGTGGTCTTTGCAGGCCGGCTTGTTTACGATCTGGTTGACAGTGATCGCGTCTGGCACGACGTCTCCCAGTAGGGGGCGCTGAGCGGGACGGCAACTGTCATTCCCATTTGGGGCCGTGGCGCAATTGGTAGCGCACCTGCTTTGCAAGCAGGGGGTTAGGGGTTCGAGTCCCCTCGGCTCCACTTTTTATGCGCGGAGCATGGAATTGTCGTGCAACCGCGGTCAGCGTTCAGCCGGCGAGACACCCCAGTTTGGACTTCGACGCCCTGTAATCCTCCACCACTTCCGTTGCGATCCTGTCTACGTCCGGGATGCCGGAGGCTCGTAGTGCTTCGCGTACGAAGCGGATGGAAGCAGTCTCCGGGTCCTCGTAGTGCACCAGGCGACCGAAGTAAGCGGTGCCAAGATGATTGATCATCAGCAGTTCTGCGGCCTCCAGTGGGGTTACGCCCTCACGTAGGCGGCCTTGGCTGGCGCACTGCTCGAAAGCCTCGACACTGAAATTCATCCACTGTTCTGCGAGGTCACCGGATTGCATCTCGGGCGTTGCCGAATCCAGGAAGAGTGCGATTCCGCCGTCGAATTGGGGGCAGTTCTTCATGTGCTCGGAGAGCAGGAGAGTGTAGAAGAGGACTCGGCGAGCCCCGTCCTCGGGATACTTTTGTCGCGCCTGCTCGATGACGTTCGCCGTGGTTCCTCGTACCACATCCGTGAAATAGGAGATGAAGTCGGCCTTGGCGCGGAAGTGGTAAACGAGGGCGCCCTTCGTCAGCCCAAGCCGGTCAGCGATGCTGGACATGGAGGCGCCCGAGTAGCCCTTGACCTTGAACTCCCTCGCAGCTGCATCTGCGATAGCGGCTTTGGTTGAGGCCGAACTCATGTCCCTGTTCTCCTGAGGTCAGATGTTCTGGTGTGTTGGGGCGGTGTCGCCCTCGTTTGAATCCTAGGCGTAGAGCGTCGTGTCGCATCTTTCGTTATGGGAGATCTCGCTTACCCCTCCCCATTGATCCGGCGGACGATGGTCCAGCCGTCCTCGTCCTCCACCAGTTCAACAACTTCGGTGTTGAGGATGTACGGGAAATCTTCCGGGTCTTTGATCCCGCCGCTCACCCGCGACCACAGACGAATCACCGCGCCGTGCGCGACCATCACAACGGTCCCCTGGGGCCCCACCGCCTCCCGCGCCGCTTTGACCGCCGCGTCGAACCGCGCCAGCACCTCCGCGCCGTTCTCTGCGCCGGGCATGCGTTTGTGCACGTCGCCTTGGGACCAGTCGTCGACGATCACGTGGAAAGTGTGGATGGCGTCTTGGTCTGTGCGCATCTCGAGGTCGCCGGCGCGGATCTCTCGGATCCGCTCATCCACCACGGGGTCAAGGCCTTTGGACTGGGCGAGGTTAGCTGCGGTTTCATGCGTGCGCGCCAAGTTCGAGGTCACAATCATGTCCACCTCGATTCCCTCGAAGATAGCGGGGAGAACGCTTGCCTGCTGATGCCCGAGGTCAGTCAACGACATCCCCGGCTCCCCAGTGTCCAGAGCTCCTAGGGTGTTTGCTTCAGTTTGGCCGTGACGAATAAGAAAGAGACGCATGGCCCCATTCTCCCCGAGAACGCAGCTTGAGTGTGAAACGGGCACCCAGCATGATCTGGTTCTTCACTAAGCGTTCTGAGGATCTTGCCCTGGCCCGGTTCCTGATGTGTCCCTTTGTCGTTAGTGTGCTTCTTGGGCCTCAAAATGCTTCCGTGTCCTCAATGTGGCTCCGTGCCTTTGCTGTGATCGTTATGAAACCGTGTTGGTCTGAAATGGTGCCACCAAGAGCTCCGGGAAGCACATCCGGGACAGGGAACAGCGTTATGGAAAGCGTGTGGTGCTGGAGGGGCGTGCGAGGTGCGAGCGGTGTTGCGGAGGGCTTGCGAAGGGAACTCCGGGGCGTGGGGAGGTGCGGGGGTGGGGATGGCGCGGACGAAGGAGTGCGGGGGGTGGAGACGTCGCGGGCGAGGAGGCGCGTGCAGGCAAAGAAGAGCCGCCAACACCCGTAGTGGGCGCTGGCGGCTCCTTCTCGCTGTGTGATGCGATGAGGCCTAGATGGCAGCTTCTTTCTTGTGCCCTGTGAACCTGTGAGGCCTAGATGGCGGTCGGCTCTATCTTCCAGACATCTTCCGCATAGTCGCGGATGGTGCGGTCGGAGGAGAACCGGCCGGACTCACAGATGTTGATCCAGCACTTGCGGGCCCAGGAGAGGGTGTCGCGGTAGTCCTCGGCCATCTTGTCGCGAGTTTCGCGGTAGTCGGCGAAGTCGCCAAGCAGGTAGTAGACATCCGCATCCTCGCCCCAGGAGAACCCGTCCAGGAGAGAAACCTGTAGGTCATGGAAGTCCCCAGATGAACCGTCGTCTAGGGTGCCGTCCGTGAAGGCATCGATGACCCGGCGGAGGCCGGGGACGGTCTCGTACTGTTCACGAGGGTTGTACGTCTTCCGGATTTCCGGCAGTTCCTCCTCGCGAGCACCGAAGATGTAGGCGTTGTCGTAACCGACCGAGTCAACGATCTCCACGTTCGCGCCGTCAAGCGTGCCCAAAGTGAGCGCCCCGTTCATCATGAACTTCATGTTTCCGGTGCCCGAGGCTTCCTTACCGGCCGTCGAAATCTGCTCCGAGACGTCCGTTGCAGGAATGACATATTCGGCAGGCGTCACGTTGTAGTTCTCAATGAACACAACCTTCAAGATGCCTTCCATGTCGGGGTCGTTGTTGACGATGCGACCAACCTCGTTGATCAGCTTGATGATCGCCTTCGCGCGTCGGTAGCCGGGAGCTGCCTTCGCACCGAAGATGAACACGCGTGGCTCTACGTCCAGCGTCGGGTCATCCTTCAGGCGGTAGTACAAGTCCAGGATGTACATGGCGTTGAGGAGCTGGCGTTTGTATTCGTGCAGCCGCTTGATCTGAGTGTCGTAGATAGCGTCGATTGGGATGACGTCGCCCTGACGCTTCTCCAGCCACTTCGCGAAACGCTCCTTGTTGTCACGCTTGATCTGCATGACCTCCATCATCAGAGCATCATCTTCAACCTTGGGCAGGAGAGTCTTCAACTGATCAAGGTCCGTCACCCAGGAGTCGGAACCCAACTCGCGGGTCAACAATGCCGACAGTTCAGGGTTGCAGTTATTCAACCAGCGACGCTGTGTGACGCCGTTTGTCTTGTTGTTGAAACGCTCCGGCCAAAGCGCGTACCACTCTTTGAGAGTGTCCCGCTTCAAGATCTCCGTGTGCAGCGCCGCCACCCCGTTGACGGAGTACGAGGCGTAGCAGGCAATCCACGCCATATGCGCGTGACCACCTGAAACAGGGGCCATGTACTCGATGGTTGCCTCATCCACGCCGAGTTTGCGGAGTTCCTCGCGGAACCGACGGTCAATCTCGTTGACAATCTCCAGTATGCGCGGGAACAACTGACTGAAGATGGAAACCTCCCAGGTCTCCAACGCTTCGGCCAAAACGGTGTGGTTCGTGTACCCGAAAGTCTTGGTGACGATCTTCCAGGCGGCGTCCCATCCCAGGCCTTCCTCGTCCATCAGAAGACGCATCAGTTCCGGGATAGCTAGGACTGGGTGCGTGTCGTTCAGTTGGATCGAGTTGTACTCGGCGAACTTCGACAGGTCGTCGCCGTGCACCTTCTTGTAGTTCTCGATAATCGTCTGCAGGGAAGCAGAGACGAAGAAGTACTGCTGGCGGACGCGGAGCGCCTTGCCCTCGTACGTCGTGTCGTTCGGGTAAAGAACGCGGCACAGGTCCGCGACGCGCTCCCGCTCCACGATCGCATCGGTGAAGCGCTGCGAGTTGAATGCGTCGTAGTCGAACTCTTCGATAGGCTCCGACTTCCACAGGCGCAGCGTGTTTACGTTCTTCGTGTCGTAGCCGACGATGGGCATGTCGTAGGGGATGGCCCGCACGTTCATGTCCGCGAAGTTAACGTACTTGGCTTGCTCTTCACGCCGGATTACGAAGGGGTAGCCCTCTTCCATCCAGGCGTCGGGGTGCTCGTTTTGGAAACCATCATCCAGGGTCTGACGGAACAGGCCGTAACGGTACAGAATGCCGTACCCGGTGACGGGAAGGTCCATGGTTGCGCAGGAGTCAAGGAAGCACGCCGCCAGACGCCCCAGGCCGCCGTTGCCCAGAGCCGCATCCTTTTCCGCGTCCAGAACGTCAGAGATGTTTTCGCCGTACGCGGCAACCGCAGTCTTGGCCTCATCGAACACCCCCAGGTTGACCAGGTTGTTCAGAAGTGCGCGGCCTTCCAAGAACTCGGCAGAAAAGTAGTGTTGCTGGCGTCCCTGCTGATACGCCTTGGTTGTCGCATCCCAGTCATCGGCAATCTGATCGACAACCAGGGCGGAGAGGCCAAGCCAGAACTCATGTGTGGTTGAGTTGCGGGCCGATTTACCAGAGGCAGAGCGTATAAACGCGCCAAGCGCCGACGTTACTTCTGTTGACATATGAGTTCCTCTTTAGGATTCGTGGTCATTACGTGAACGGAAAAATCCACTCAACTCTTCTATTTGAGCGAATTGGTGGCCGTTTGGCAAATAACAGTCTAGTTCCGGGAGGGTTTCGTAGCGCGGCGCGGGTATGTGACGTATTGCAGAAAAATCCGGGCGCCTAACCCCCGCGAATAAGGAACCTACCAGCGATCGCCGACCTGTGGCTCTATCAAGTCCGCGTATATCTGGGCCACGCGTTCGAACTGCTCCTCGGTTAGCGGATCCAGATCCGCTGCGCGTGCGTTCAGACGCGCCTGCTTTTTGTTGCGAGCCCCCGGTATCACGGTGCTCACTCCGGGCTGGTCAATGATCCACCGTAGAGCGAACTGCGCAAGCGTGGCGTCCTCAGGGGTCAGACGAGAAAGCCGGTCAACCGCTTCCAAACCGACGTTGAAATCGACACCCGAGAAAGTCTCTCCGACATCGAAAGCCTCACCTTTCCGGTTGTAGTTGCGGTGATCGTTCTCTGCAAAGGTCGTGGTCTGGTCATACCGGCCGGAGAGGAGCCCGCTTGCCAGGGGAACGCGCGCAATGATGCCGACGTCCGCGGCTACCGCGGCAGGAAGAACCTCTCCCAGTGGCCCCAGCCGCAACATGTTGAGAATGATTTGCACCGAGGTGACTCCGGGTCTGTCGATGGCGGCGAGGGCTTCTGACCGCTTTTCGACGCTGACGCCGTAGTTTTCGATTAACCCCTCGTTCACCAAAACGTCGAGGGCATCGAACACCCTTTCACTTTCATACACCGGCGACGGCGGGCAGTGGAGTTGCACCAATTGGAGTCGATCAACGCCAAGATTCTTGCGGGAGCGGTCGGTCCATTTCCGAAGGTTGGCGAGAGTGTAATTCGCGGGAACCTGGGCGACTCTTCTTCCGGCCTTCGTGGCAACCACGACGTCGGTGATGCTGTTGGAACGCAGGAAGTTGCCGATGAGGCGCTCGCTTCGGCCATCGCCGTAAACGTCGGCGGTGTCGAAGAAACGAATCCCCTCCTCATAAGCGGCCTCCAAGACCGCGTACGCGTCTTGCTCTGAGACGTCACCCCAGTCCGACCCGAGCTGCCAGGTGCCCAGTCCGATAACCGAAACGCTAAGGCCACTGTGGCCAAGAGTTCGCTGTTCCATGCTGCCTCGCTAAGTGGTGATCCCGGTGCGCTTTGGCGCGTCACCGTTGATAGCAGACCCTAGCAGAGGACCCGAACCCGAGGGCAGCAAAAACCCCCGCCACCTGGGAGGAGCGGGGGTCTTTGCTGACTTCAAGCATCCAAGAACTAGTTGTCTTTGGTTGCTTCTTCGACGGCTTCTTCGACTGCTTCCGCGATCGCCTCTGCGACGTCTTCGGCCTTAGCGACAGTATCCTCAGCCTTCGCTTGGGCGCTTTCATTTGGGACATCATCGAGGTCTACATTCGACTGAAGGTCCACCCAGTATTCTTCCGCCCACGGATCCTCGACAGGACGAGAACGCCGCCACATAACGTAGGCGACCGCGCCAACGCCCGCTAATGCGAGGCTCCAGCGGCAAAAGGAGCGGCCGCGGTGCTTCTTCTTGGCGGGCTTGTGATCCCGAGCGTGCTTTTCCACGTCCGCCAGGACATCAGCACCCACTGCGGCCAGTGCCTCAATGCCAGCCTTGGAGGCATCAACGCCTTTGTCGGTAGTGTCTTTCACCACTTGCGCCGTCTTGTCCGCGAGTTTCTTGGCTTCTTCGCCTGCGTCTTCGACGACCTTTTCAACGATGGGGGTTGCAGTTTCGATACTAGCCTTGCCAGCCTCGACTGCTTTTTCGCCGGCTTCTGCTGCTACGGAGGCTGCTTTAGTGGCAGCGTGCGCCGCCTTTGTTGCGGTTTCAGCAACAACCTCAAGAACATCAGAGGCAATGTGCTTCAAATTTCCCTGGTCCATGTGCTTCACTTTGCCCTTCATCTGGAATCCGATTGGTCCTACATAGAATCTAGTCGTGCAGAGTGGCCGATGCCACCTTGCGGACGTTTTGCTTGCCAAAATTGGCTCGATTAGTGGAAAGATGGACTTATGAAAGCTGTAATTCACACCAACAAAGGTGATATCGACGTAAAGCTGTTCCCTGCCCAGGCTCCGCAGACGGTCAAGAACTTCGCGGGCTTGGCTCGCGGTGAGCGTGAGTGGACCGACCAGGGCAAGAAGACATCGCGCCCACTGTACGACGGCACGATTTTCCACCGGGTCATCCCGGGGTTCATGATTCAAGGTGGCGACCCTCTCGGCACCGGCATGGGCGGCCCGGGTTACGAGTTTAATGACGAGATCAGCCCCGAACTGACCTTCGACAAGCCGTACTTGCTTGCGATGGCGAACGCCGGCAAGCGCTTCGGGCGCGGAACGAATGGTTCCCAGTTCTTCATCACGGTTGAGCCCACCCCCTGGCTGAACGGAAAGCACACAATCTTCGGTGAGGTCACTGACGACGCTTCAAAGCGAGTTGTCGACGCGATTGCTGCTACCCCTACAGGTGCCCAGGACCGCCCGGTTACCCCAGTAGTCATTGAATCGATCGATGTCGAGGACTGAAGACAGTAAATCGTTTTGCAGGGGCTGGACAACCAAATGAGTGAAGCCCCCCGTTACGGGCAACGTGCGCCGCAGCCGCGGCGGGAGGCGTGCCCTCGTCACCCTGATCAGCCGGCAGTTGCGTACTGCAAGCGATGCAACCGCCCGGCGTGCGTTCAATGCGCCATCCAGACTGAAGTCGGATCGGTGTGTGTGGACTGCGCGGGCAGGGGAACTAAGCGCTCGCGGTTCAGCGCTGCCGGATCTTCTCCCTGGAGTAGGGGTGGGCAGACGGCCGCGCGTCCCGCACGGACCGGAGGTACGCCCGGATGGGTGACGTCCGCGAAGAACTCCCCAGTAACCGCGACCCTCATCGGAATCAACGTTCTGCTGTTCATAGTTCAGTACCTGTGGAGTCCACTGTTTCAGTATCTGGCGTTCACCCCGCAGATCGGCACGGTGCAGCCCTACAGGATGCTGACCACCACGTTCCTGCACGCGGGTTTCTTCCACCTTCTGTTCAACATGTTGATGTTGGCGATTCTGGGTAACTCGATTGAGAGAGCCTTCGGCTGGTGGAGATACCTGTCGATCTACCTGCTGAGTGCGCTGGGAGGATCCGTTGCGATCGTGGGTTGGGTGCTTGCTCAGCCGGGTACGTGGGTTCAGGCGACGGTGGGAGCCTCGGGCGCTATCTATGGGCTCTTCGGGGCGATATTCGTGGCGCAACGCAGAGCTGGAATGTCAACAACCTCAATCGTCATCCTCTTGGTGGTGAACCTGATCTACGGGTTCACTGTGCCTGGCATATCTTGGCAGGCACACATCGGCGGCTTCGTTGCAGGCCTACTGGTTTCTTCTCTCTACCTGGGCGTTTTTGACTGGACACGAGGGAAATCAGTGGCCATCAAAACCACGTGGGCGATCATTGCCACAGTGGCGATGCTAGCCGCGCTGGCGGGGTTGACCTGGCTCTTCTACGCACTGGTTCTCTAGTACCTGGTCATTTAGTACGAGGTCATTTAGTACGAGGGCTAACTACAGCCGTGTAACTTTATCCCCACCTGTGTAAACAGGTGGGGATAAGTGTTTTAAGTCCTTACGCGCGGATGCGTTCTAGCGCCAACGAAGGGTCATTATGAACCCTGCCATCATCAGAGCAATACCGATCACAAGGTTCCAGTGAGAGATCCCCGGAATAGGGAACTGGGCTCCGCTGAAGTAATAGACGACCAGCCACACCAGACCCAAAATCAGCAGTGTCACGAACACGGGCGCCCACCAAGACGGGCTCAGCGGGATCCCCTTAGTCCATGAGTCAGGAACGTCGTCTTCGTTCTTGCTAAGCGCTCGCTTGTCGCGTTCCTCTTGCCTTGCCACGTGCCCTCCCTGCATGTGCCTTTTGGCACTGTGGATAACGTATATCGGGATACTCTGTAAATAGACTAGTGGCGAGTAAGTGGATCCAACAAAGCGAACCGCCAACACTAGAAGCGATGTCACGTTCACGCAACCTTAAGGGGGTGGCCTGTGAATCTTGAAAGCCAAGATGTATCCCAGCTCCCCTCGCGCAAATCCCTTCCCACCCGGCGCAGAAGACGGACCCAAAGAACTCGCGCCAAGGCGATTGTTGCCGTTGCGACTTTGGCCGCCGGTGTCCTGTTCGGGGTGGCGGCTTCGTCCGCTCGCAATCAACCTGGGCGCCTGGATCTGGACTTGTCCGGATTAGTGAAAACACAGCAGGATCTGGTCCTGGAGTTGGAGGCCGAGGTTGACGACATGTCACAGGAAGTCCAACTACTAACAGACACCGGCCTTCCCACGGCGATGGCAGTCTCTCCGAAGGCCCTGGTGTTGTATCCCATTGTTGGGCCGGGTGTGGCGGTGAGTTTGTCGGATGCGCCCTCGGACTTCGACCTTGATGGGCAACTAAACGTCAATGATTTGGTTGTCCACCAACAGGACGTTGATGCTGTCATAAACGCTCTTTGGCGAGGCGGTGCCGAAGCAATGTCCGTGCAAGGAATCCGCATCACCGCGACCACCCCGATCCGTTGCATCGGCAACGTGATCCTGATAGGTGTTCGCTCCTTCGCTCCGCCCTATGTCATTGAGGCAATCGGTGACGTCAACACCATGGTCGAATCCTTGATGCAAGACCCTGTGGTTGCCGCGTATCGAAACGCCGCCAACATGTATCAAATGGGGTGGGACATCGAAGTTAAGGATTCCCTACGGCTACCGCCGGCATCTTCCAGCCGATCTGCGACATTCGCGGTCCCACTCGAGAACGCATAAGATTACGCCGATGTCTTCTCACTCTCCGACAGACGGACAAAACCGTTATCCGACAGATGCTCCTAAGCGGTCGGAGATTCATCGGCGCTCTGTGACGCCTGGATCGACGCCTGGATCGACGCCCGGAGATGGCCCTCAGCGGCGCCCCGCCGTCCAGCAGCAGGCCATGCGTCCCGCGTACGTGCAAAGTCCACCTCCAGAACAAAGCCGGGGAGTGGGATTTGTACGAGGATTCTTGCTGGTCCTCGGCGACCTCCTGATCACCATAGGTTTGGTGCTGTTGCTCTACGTGGTTTGGCAACTCTGGTGGACCACAGTGGAGGTCCAAGGTGGGATGTCAGAGCGCATCGTGGAGTTCCAAGACACGCACCCCGCGGTTGAAACGGTGACCGAAGAGAGGCGGACCGACGACCCCCCAACGGTCGGTGAAGTCGCCTACGGTGAGGTGTTCGGAGTCCTGCACGTCCCCAAGTGGGAGTGGATGGAGATCCCCATTGTCCAGGGGACGACCCCGGAGATTTTGGACCTGGGCAACGCGGGCCACTACGTGGATACGCAGATGCCAGGTGAGATCGGGAACTTCGCGCTTGCGGGCCACCGGCGAACCTACGGAAACAACTTCCGGCGGGTGGATATTTTGTACGCCGGGGACCCGATAGTGGTCGAGACGGCTGACGCCTGGATGGTGTACGAGGTAACCGACAGCGCCATCGTGTGGCCTCACCAAACCGAAGTGCTGCTCCCGACACCCAATGAGCTGGGCGTCGCACCAACCAAGCGGATAATGACGATGACTACGTGCCACCCGGAGTTTGGTAACTCGGAGAGATTCATCGTGTGGAGCGAGATGATGTATTGGGTGCCAAAAGATGCGGGCGTGCCAGAAGTCCTGTCCCAGGAAGCGAGTCAGTAATGTACAGGTGGATTTTCCGAGCATTGCCCGGGCCAACATGGCTCAAAGTCATCTGGTCTCTGATTTTGATCGCCGCGGTCGTCTTTGTCTTGTTTGAGTTTGTGTTCCCCGTAGTCAACTCCCACTTCTTCGACAATACGATTGCCAACTAAGCGGGAGCGACCAGCGGAGCTGATGGGCGACTAGTCGTCCAAAATGTCCAGTAGGGCCATGCGTGTTTCACGCAAAACTTCTACGGCCTGTGCGTTTTGTTCTTCAGATCCGAACTCGCCTATTGCGCGCGAGGTCTCCATCACTCCCCGAGAGGCTTCCATCAACGGCCCAACGGCCTGGAATCTCTCCTCTGCGGGCTGCCAGACCTTGTCGATCCGGCTCCGGTTTTCCTCGACGTAAGCGCGACCGCGGTCGGTGAGGTCATATTCTTGTTTACCGTCCGCGGCATCTCTTGCCAGTAGCAGCTCCTCGTCAACCAGTTGCGTGAGCGTTGGGTAGACCGAGCCCGGGCTGGGGCGCCACACCGAATCAGTTTTCTCTTCGATGCGCTTCATTAATCCGTAGCCGTTCGAGGGGCTTTCCTCCAACAAGTAGAGCAGCGCCCAACGTACGTCGCCACGCCGAGCACGAGGTCGCCCCGAGCCCCCTCTACGACCCCCGCCGCGAGGTCCGAAGCCCTCCGGCTCGCGACCTCTGCCGCGGCCTTCGTCTCTTGCGCGTCCGCGTCCTTCGCCTTTGCCGCGTCCCGGGCCGCCATATTCCCCGCGGCCGCCACGGCAATCGTCATGATGCATGTGATGGTGTCTCATTCTGTACCCCTAAAGTATTGCTTTACCGATATATCGTTACATGGCGACCCGATGCTTGTCAACGATATATCGATAGAGGTTTGTGAAGTCTTGTCCGCCCTCGCTGTGTGTCGGGCTGGTTGTGTGTCGGGCTGGTTGTGAGTCAGTTGTTTGGGGTCAGATTGATTGCTTATGACTCTTTCTCTGGGTTTTGCTGCCGACGAGATTGCTGAGTGTTCTCGTAAGTGCCTGTATGGGCCTGGTGGTTCGAAGCGGCTAGTGGTTTTGCTTCAGGGATTAGCCGCTCAGTGAAACCCCCATGGGTCCTCGCCATAACCACGCTTGTCTTCAGTCCATTGAGGACGGCCCAGCCATTGGAGACCGTCTAGGAAAAGTGTGTCACTTCATTGACAGCTGCCGCGGGACCTAACGCAACACGACTCAACCGACAATGC